>Ga0209759_1000261_pt1 | contig 76336 bp, 70 predicted proteins | sample AraplaCL_Col_mMS_FD_184261 | JGI IMG/M metagenome (GOLD analysis project Ga0209759, IMG submission 184261) | Arabidopsis root microbial communities from the University of North Carolina, USA - plate scrape CL_Col_mMS (SPAdes) (version 2) | ecosystem: Host-associated > Plants > Roots >...
TTGTTCGCGTGGGAAACGTTGTTGCCGCTCATCGGCGCTTTCCCAGTTACTTGGCATACGCGTGCCATGAGAGCACTCCTAATACGCTAATTCTGAGTTCGAACGCCGTGAAAGTTTCCCGAAAAGACTCGCGCTGAGCTTGTGACAACTCTAGGCACGTTTCCTTTCCGGAACGCCTTGGTGGCTTCGGAACAGGGGGTTGGAAATAGGCAAACCGGAATTATAGCGGAAAAAAAGCCGCAAAATCAAACCTTATTTGCGATGCCGGACCCGGCGCAACGTCCGCGCGACTCTGGTTCGTGTCGTCTCACGGCCAGCCGGCGCGCGCAAACGAGTAAACGCTGTCGACGCCGACCACCAGATGATCGACCAGTTGCACGTCGATCAGTGTTAGAGCGTCGCGCAGCGTATGCGTCAGACGGCAGTCGCTTGCGCTCGGCTGGACGGCGCCGGACGGGTGATTATGCGCGACGATCAGGCTGGCGGCATTCAGGCTCAGTGCGCGCCGCACGATTTCTCGCGGATACACGGCCATGCGCGTGAGCGTGCCTTGCGCGCTTTCCTCGCAGTGTATCAATCGATGCCGCGCGTCGAGGAAAAGCGATACGAAAACCTCCAGCGGGCGCCCGCCGATCCGCAAACGCAGGTAATTTTCCACGGCTTCGGGTGAATTCAGCAGCGAGCGCGAACGCAGCTTGTCGACTAACGAGCGTCGCGCCATCTCCATGATGGCGAGCAGTTGCGCTTTTTTCGCCGGGCCGATGCCCCGCAGGCCGTCGAAATCCGTGTAGGTCGCGTCGAGCATGGCGCGCAGCGAGCCGAAGCGGTCCAGCAACTCGCGCGCGACGCTGAAGACGTCGTGACCGGGCAGGCCGGACCCAAGTATCAACACGATCATCTCGGTATCCGACAGCACGCCGGGCCCTTGCCTCAGCAACCGCTCGCGCGGCATGTCGTCTTTAAGCCATTTGCCCCGCAACAGCGGCGAGGGCGCAAGTTCGCCGCAAGCCGTCGCGTTGGACGGCGGCGACTCGCCGGCGGCCGCCTCGAGGGCGGTTTCGTCAACCAGGGTGGCGTCTTCTGCCATATATAGAGTGTCCTCCGCTTCGGGTTTGGGGCGCCACGACGCAAGCCGCTGCCCGCCATGTGGCTTACAATAGACGCTTTGCGCACGGCACCCGACGGTTTGCCACACGCGTCGACCGCGCCAGCGGCGCACGCGTGCAGCGCGCTTCGACTGAGCGAGCATTGCATGAGCATCATCGACATTTCCGAAGTGAAACCCGGTTCACATGTGACGCTTCACTACCGGCTTTCCCTTGCCGATGGCGCCGAAGTCATCAATACGTTTAACGACAAGCCGGCCACGCTGCTGCTCGGCGCCGGCCAACTGGCGCCGCCGTTGGAAGATATTCTGCTAGGTTTGAAGGTTGGCCACCACTCGACCTTTCAGCTAGCGCCGGGCGAGGCGTTCGGTCCCCGCAATCCGGAATTGATTCAGCGCGTGTCGCTGGCCACGTTGCGGGAAAACAGCATGATCGGCGAGGATTTTTCGCCGGGCGACCTGGTCGAATTCAACGCGCCGGGTGGCGGCCGTTACGCGGGCGTCCTTAAAGAAGTCGGCGAAACCTCGGCTCTGTTCGATTTCAACCACCCGCTTGCTGGCCAGGCGCTGGCATTTGAAGTGAAAATCATCGGGATTCTGTAAACATGAGCACCACGGATACGACTCTTGCTGAAACCGAGATCCTGCTGGCGCAGCCGCGCGGGTTCTGCGCCGGCGTCGACCGGGCGATCGAGATCGTCGAGCGGGCTATCAAACTGCACGGCTCGCCGATCTACGTGCGTCACGAGATTGTCCATAACGCCTATGTCGTCGAGGATCTGCGCAAAAAAGGCGCGATCTTCATCGAGCGGCTTGAAGAAGTGCCGGCCGGCAATACGGTCATTTTCAGCGCGCACGGGGTGTCGAAGGCCGTGCGTTCGGAAGCCGAGTCGCGCGGGCTGCGCGTGTACGACGCGACGTGTCCGCTCGTGACCAAAGTACATATCGAAGTCGCAAAGATGCGCCAGGACGGCTTCGACATCGTGATGATCGGCCACAAGGGCCATCCTGAAGTCGAAGGCACGATGGGGCAGGCGGGCGAGGGCATGCATCTGGTGGAAGACATCGACGACGTGCAGGCCTTGCAGCTGGCCGACCCCGAGCGGATCGCCTTCGTTACGCAAACCACGCTATCGGTCGACGACGCCGCCGAGATCATCGGCGCGTTGAAGGCCAAATACCCGTCCATCCGCGAGCCGAAGAAGCAGGACATCTGCTACGCCACGCAAAACCGCCAAGACGCGGTGAAGTTCATGGCGCCGCAGTGCGACGTCGTGATCGTAGTCGGCAGCCCGAATAGTTCGAACTCCAACCGGCTGCGCGAACTGGCCGAAAAGCTCGGCGTGCCCGCCTATATGGTGGACTCGCCTGATCAGATCGATCCGGTCTGGGTGGAAGGCAAACGCCGCATCGGCGTGACGGCCGGCGCCTCGGCGCCGGAAGTGCTGGCGCAGGCTGTTATAGCCCGGCTGCGTGAGCTCGGCGTGCGCAACGTGCGCGCGCTGGAGGGCATCGAGGAAAACATCGCGTTTCCGCTGCCGCGCGGGCTCGGTCTGCCGGCCTGACAATCCGCCAACTGCTGAAAGGAAAGCGCGCCCCAGGGCGCGCTTTTTTTATCTCCAGACTTCAACCAGCTCATCAAAAATAAAGTGCCAGATCATAAGAGATTGCTAGTTTTGGTGTCCACTCGCACAAATTTCTTTGAAATGTGATCTGGTTTTTTATACATTTATAAGTGATGCGTCCCCGTTTTATATGACCTAAGCCGATCGCGCATTTTTTTGACGCACTACGATAGTGCGTGCGTCTCGATATCGCTGAAAACGTAATACCTAAGGCAAACCGTGCTGTAACCGGGTGTCGGGGGAATTCGCTGCAACACTTGATGCCATTGGGTGCAGCGCTGGTGCAACTGATGCACGGAAAACAATCGCAACCGGGTTGCGCCTTTTAGGGGATTTCGCTCTCAAAATAAGGTTGCAATGCAGGAAAACCCTGCCGGTTCAACAATATTGCCCGTCGCAAAATTGGAGTTACAATGCGCGCGTTCTCAAGGCCTTAGGGCCCCGAACAATAGTTTCTGGAAGGCGCAGGAGACCTACTTAATGCGAGTCAGATTTGCTTACGCCGTGTCCATCGCGGCCGCGGTTGCGATGTTGACCGCGTGCGGCAAGAAACAGGATGGCGAGGCGGGAGCGGGTGCGTCGGCGGCTACGGTTGCGGCGGCACCGGCGAGCGAAGCGACTGTCGTGAAGATCGGCCATGCGGCCCCATTGACCGGGCCCATTGCTCATCTCGGTAAAGACAATGAAAACGGCGCGCGTTTGGCGATCGATGAAATCAACACCCAGGGTTTGACTATCGACGGCCACAAGATCCAGTTGGAGCTCGATGCGCAAGACGACGCCGCGGACCCGAAAACGGGCACGGCGGTCGCTGAAAAATTCGTCGACGATCATGTCGTCGCCGTGGTCGGCCACTTGAATTCTGGCGTCTCGATTCCGGCGTCCAAGATATATAGCGATGCCGGGATCCTGGAAATCTCGCCGTCATCCACGAACCCGGGGTACACGCAACAAGGTTTCAAGACGACATATCGCGTGGTTGCGACCGATGCCCAGCAGGGGCCGGCGCTCGCCAACTACGCAACGAAAGTGCTCAACGCGAAACGCATCGCGATCGTCGATGACTCGAGCGTCTACGGCAAGGGCCTGGCGGACGAGTTTGCGAAGACAGTACAGGCGAGCGGGGCAAAGATCGTTGCGCGCGAAAGCACGAATGACAGGGCTACGGAGTTTCAGGCCGTCCTTAGGAAGATCAAGCGTGTTCAGCCGGACGTAATCATGTTCGGCGGCATGGACGCAACGGGCGGGCCGTTTACCAAACAGGCGGCGGCGCTCGGTATCAGGGCAAAAATCCTTGGCGGCGACGGTGTGTGTACCGACAAGGTGGGTGAGCTGGCGGGAACCGCCGTGCAAAACCTGGTCTGTTCGGAGGCAGGACTTGCGCTTTCGAAAATGGACAAGGGAGCGGACTTCGAGAAGAAGTACGTAGACCGCTTCCACACACCGGTGCAGATTTACGCGCCGTTCACGTATGACGCTGTGTACGTGATTGTCGATGCAATGAAGCGCGCTAATTCGATCGAGGCGCCCAAGGTGCTGGCTGCGATGCCGTCGACCGATTACAACGGGGTAATCGGTCACATCGCGTTCGACGACAAGGGTGATTTGAAAGAGGGCGCCATTACGCTTTACGACTTCAAGGACGGCAAGAAAGCAGTTCTCGACGTCGTGAAGATGTGATGACGGGACGTTCAGCCTGACGGCACCGAAACCACCCAACGGTGCCGTTTTTGCATCCGCTCAAGGCGAGCCTGCGACCGCAATCCGGTCGTCATGGCAAACCGGCGGCGGATAACCCTTACCGGTCTTTTACATCAGTACCCGCAGTGCCGTTGAGATTGGCGTACCGCATCACCGCCCACCGGCTGATGAAGAACGCGAATCCAGTCGCACGGGCTAAGGAGCATTAAATGGATATTTTCATCCAGCAGGTCCTCAACGGGCTGGTGCTTGGCAGCGTTTACGCCATCATCGCACTGGGCTATACGATGGTTTACGGCATCTTGGGCATCATCAACTTCGCTCACGGCGATGTGTTGATGGTGGGCGCGATGGTTGCGCTCTCAGCCATAGGCGTGCTTCAGAACCACTTCCCCGGCCTCGGCAATGTGCCGACGCTCATCATCGCGCTGATCATTGCGGCCATTGTGTGCGCGGCGGTCGGCTACACGATCGAGCGCGTCGCCTACCGGCCGTTGCGCAAGGCACCGCGTCTCGCCCCGCTGATCACCGCGATCGGCGTGTCGATCCTGCTGCAGACGCTGGCCATGATGATCTGGTCGCGCAACCCGCTGCCGTTTCCGCAGCTGTTGCCCACCGACCCGCTGAACGTGATCAAGGCCACCGACACGACGCCTGGCGCCGTGATCTCGATGACTGAAATCGTGATCATCGTGGTGGCGTTCCTCGTGATGGGCGGCCTGCTGCTGCTGGTCCACAAGACCAAGCTCGGCCGCGCGATGCGAGCCATCGCGGAAAACCCGGGCAATGCCTCGCTGATGGGCGTGAACCCGAACTTCGTGATCTCGGCCACCTTCATGATCGGCTCCGCGCTCGCCGCTCTGGCCGGCGTGATGATCGCGTCGGAATACGGCAACGCGCACTTCTATATGGGCTTCATCCCCGGCCTGAAGGCCTTTACCGCGGCGGTGCTCGGCGGTATCGGCAATCTCGGCGGCGCGATGGTGGGCGGCGTGATTCTTGGCCTGATCGAACAGTTGGGCGCCGGCTATATCGGCAACCTCACTGGCGGTGTGTTCGGCAGTAACTATCAGGACGTGTTCGCTTTTATCGTGCTGATCATCGTGCTGGTGTTCCGTCCGTCGGGCCTGCTTGGCGAACGTGTTGCGGATCGCGCCTGATCCCGGGAGAAAACAGACATGACCTCAATTCAACCGATCGAGCCGTCCACGACGCTCATCCCTGAAAAGAACCTGACGAAGACGCTGACCGTCGGCATCATCACCGCGATCTTCGTGATCGCCGCACCGATGATCATCGGCGCGGCCGGCGGCAACTACTGGGTCCGCGTGCTCGACTTCGCGATGCTGTACGTGATGCTCGCGCTCGGCCTCAATGTGGTGGTCGGCTTCGCCGGCCTGCTGGATTTGGGCTACATCGCGTTCTACGCGGTCGGCGCCTACACGTCCGCGTTGCTGAGTTCGCCGCACCTGTCGTCGCAGTTCGAATGGATCGCGCATCTCGCGCCGAATGGCCTGCACGTGCCGTTCCTGATCATCGTGCCCTGCGCGATGGCGGTCGCCGCGTTCTTCGGCGTGATTCTCGGCGCACCGACGCTGCGTCTGCGCGGCGACTACCTCGCCATCGTGACGTTGGGCTTCGGGGAAATCGTCCGGATCTTCCTGAACAACCTCGACCGTCCGGTGAACATCACCAACGGCCCGAAGGGGATCACGGGGATCGACCCGGTGCACGCCGGCGACTTCAGCCTCGCGCAAACGCACTCGCTGTTCGGCTTGCAGTTCCCGTCGGTGTACTCGTACTACTACCTGTTCGTGCTGGCCGCGCTGCTGGTGATCTGGGTGTGTACGCGCCTGCAGCACTCGCGCATCGGCCGTGCATGGGCCGCGATCCGCGAAGACGAAATTGCCGCCAAGGCGATGGGCATCAACACCCGTAACGTGAAGCTGCTGGCGTTTGCAATGGGCGCGTCGTTCGGCGGCCTGTCGGGCGCGATGTTCGGCTCGTTCCAGGGCTTCGTGTCGCCGGAATCGTTCACGCTGCCGGAGTCGATCGTGGTGCTGGCGTGCGTGGTGCTGGGCGGCATGGGCCACATTCCGGGCGTGATTCTCGGCGCGGTGCTGCTCGCGGTGCTGCCGGAATTCCTGCGCTCGACGATGGGTCCGCTGCAGAACATGGTGTTCGGCCATGAAATCGTCGATACGGAAGTGATCCGTCAGCTGGTCTACGCATTGGCCATGGTGCTGATCATGCTGTACCGCTCGGAAGGCTTGTGGCCGTCGCCCAAGCATGAAGACAAGATCGCGAAACTGTCGAAGCGTAGCGGCAAGAAGCCGGTACGGGCCTAACGGACACGAGGTGAATAACTATGAGCGATAACATTCGACTGTCCGTGAAGGGCGTGAACAAACGCTTCGGCGGTTTGCAGGCGCTGTCCGAGGTCGGACTCGAGATCAAGTCCGGCCAGATTTACGGTTTGATCGGCCCGAACGGCGCCGGCAAGACGACCTTCTTCAACGTGATCACAGGCTTGTACACGCCGGATTCGGGCGAGTTCAAGCTGGACGGCGAGAACTACACGCCGACCGCGGTCTATCAGGTGGCGAAAGCCGGTATCGCGCGCACGTTTCAGAACATCCGTCTCTTCGGCGGCATGACCGCGCTGGAAAACGTGATGGTGGGGCGCCATGTGCGTACGAAACACGGCCTGATCGGCGCAGTGTTCCAGACGCCGGCCGAGCGCAAGGAAGAGCGCGAGATCAAGGAGCGCGCGATCGAACTGCTGGAGTACGTCGGCATTGCGCAGTACGCGGACTACACGTCGCGCAACCTGTCGTACGGCCACCAGCGTCGCCTGGAAATTGCCCGCGCGCTGGCAACGGATCCGAAGCTGCTCGCGCTGGACGAACCGGCGGCCGGCATGAACGCGACGGAAAAGGTCGAGCTGACCAAGCTGCTCGACAAGATCCGCGCCGACGGCAAGACGATCCTGCTGATCGAGCACGACGTGAAACTCGTGATGGGTCTGTGCAACCAGATGACGGTGCTCGACTACGGCAAAGTGATTGCGCAAGGTCTGCCGCAGGACGTGCAGAAGGATCCGAAGGTGATCGAAGCTTATCTGGGTGCGGGGGTCCACTAATGGCTACAGCAATGTTGAAAATCAAGGGCCTGCAGGTCAATTACGGCGGCATCCAGGCAGTCAAGGGGATCGATCTCGAGGTCGCGCAGGGCGAACTGGTCACGCTGATCGGCGCGAACGGCGCGGGCAAGACCACGACGATGAAGGCGATCACGGGTCTGAAGCCCTACACGATCGGCGACATCGAGTACATGGGCGAGTCGATCAAGGGCGTGCCGCCGCATCTGCTGTTGAAGAAGGGTCTGGCAATGGTGCCGGAAGGGCGCGGCATCTTCGCGCGCATGTCGATCGTCGAAAACATGCAGATGGGTGCTTATCTGCGTACGGATACGGACGGCATCAAGGCGGACGTCGATCGCATGTTCGGTTTTTTCCCGCGTCTGAAGGAGCGTGCGGCGCAGTACGCCGGCACGCTTTCGGGCGGCGAACAGCAGATGCTGGCGATGGCGCGCGCGATCATCTCGCGTCCGAAGCTGTTGTTGCTTGACGAGCCGTCGATGGGCCTGTCGCCGATCATGGTCGAGAAGATCTTCGAAGTGGTGCGGGCGATTTCGGCTGAAGGCATGACCGTGCTGCTGGTCGAGCAGAACGCGCGTCTGGCGCTGCAGGCAGCGAATCGCGGTTACGTGATGGACTCGGGTCTGGTCACGATGTCGGGTGACGCGAAGCAGATGCTGGATGATCCGAAGGTGCGGGCAGCGTATTTGGGTGAATAAGCCTGATTAGTTTGCTCTGCCTATAAAAAAGGCCGCATGCGCGAAAACGCATGCGGCCTTTGTCTATCTGGCGTGACTCAGGTCAGGCGGCAGGCGCCGCGTCCGCGAATTCACCTAGACGCTTGCCGAGGCTGATCACCGCATCGGCGCGATAACCGAGCGCCTCGTAAAACGCACGGATATCGGCCTTCGCGGACAACACCTGCAGATTCAGCTTCGGACAGCCGCGCTCCGTTAGTGCGTTTTCGACATGCGCGACGAGACGCGTGCCGATCCCGTGCCGACGCAGCGACTCATCCACCGCGAGCGAATACAGCCAGCCGCGGTGGCCGTCGTAGCCGCCCATCACCGTGCCGGCGATCCGTTCGCCGAGCACCGCGACAAAGAACAGTTCCGGCTGCGTCGCCAGCTTGTTGGCGATCGACAGATGCGGATCGCGCTGCGGCCGCGTCACGTCCCGGTACTCAGGGAAGGCTTGCTGCCACAGTGCGATCACGGCATCGGTGTCGCTCGCTTCGAAGCGGCGGATCGATAGCGTTGCGCTCGTCGTCATACGCGCGGTCCTGTTCGCTTACAGCGTGTCGAGAATCGAACGCAGCATCGTCATCATCTGGTCGATCTCTTCGTTCGTCACGTTCAGCGCCGGCATGAAGCGCAGCAGGTTCGGACGCGCCGCGTTCAACAGCAGGCCGTCGGGCTGCATGTCGCGCGCTTTTTCGACGATCTGGTTGCCGATGTCCTTGCCGAGCAGCAGCGCGCGCAGCAATCCTTCACCGCGTTCGCCCTCGAAGCCGCGCTCTTCCGACAACTCCAGCAGCTTCGCGCGCAGATACTCGCCGCGCGCCCGCAGGCCTTCGAGGAAACCCGGCGCCGTGAGTTGCGAAATCACCGAGTAGCCGACCGCGGTCATCAGCGGATTGCCGTTGTAGGTGCCGCCCTGATCGCCGGCCTCGAACACGGCGATCTCCGCTTTCGCGAGCAGCGCCGCGAGCGGCACGCCGCCGCCGATGCCCTTGCCAAGCGTCATGATGTCCGGCTCGATATCCGACAGTTCGTACGCGAACAGCGTGCCGGCACGGCCGCAGCCGCTTTGCACTTCATCGACGATCAGCAGCAGGTTGTGCTTTTTCGTCAGCTCGCGCAGTTGCTGCATGAACTCGCGCGTGGCGGGAATCACGCCGCCTTCGCCCTGAATCGGTTCGAGCATCACGGCAACGGTTTTCGCGTTGATGAGTTTTTCCACCGACGCGATGTCGTTCAGATCCGCCTTCGGGAAGCCAGGCACTTGCGGTGCGTAGATCGTGTCCCAACCCGGCTTGCCGCTCGCCGACATCGTGGCGAGCGTGCGGCCGTGGAAGCTGTGATCGAACGTGATGATCTCGAACGCGCCGTCCTTGAACTTCTTGCCCCACTTGCGGGCGAGCTTGATCGCGCCTTCGTTGGCTTCGGCGCCGCTGTTCGCGAAGAACACCTTGTCGAAGCAGCTATGTTGCGTGAGCAGGCCGGCGAGTTGCGCCATCGGCTGGTTGTAGAAGGCCGGCGATGGGTTGATCAGCAATTGCGACTGCTTGTTCAGCGCTTCGATCATGCCGTCGTTGCAATGGCCGAGGCTGTTGACCGCCCAGCCCTGGATGAAGTCCAGATATCGCTTGCCGTTGTTGTCGTAGAGCCACGAGCCTTTGCCGTGCGTGAAAACGATTTCGGGCCGGTTCGTGATGTACATCAGCGACTCGATCGGATATTCATTGAAATTCATGACGGCAGGCTCCAGACAGCGGGGGTGAGGGTGGATGAAGATTGGCCAACTACGAAGCGGGGGCCGGAAAAACAGAAAAGCCACGGCATGCCGTGGCTTTCATGATTCGAACAGCTTGCGCCTTGGTGTGGCGCGAATCCGTGACGAAGCCAGCGGCGTCCCTAGGGGAGCGGCGAGCGGCGACGTCGAAGTTCGGACTGGATGCGGTTCATGCGCGAAAGAATACGACAAGGAAAGCGCCGGTGTAAACCATGAATTTGCGATGGACGGATATTTTTGTCCGCGGCGCGAGTTTATGCAGCTTGCTGATTATGAGACGTCCGGCTGACTAAAATGTGACGGCGGCACTCTGAATCGACTGTCAGACGGGCAGGGCGACTCGCAACGAACAACAGAGAACAGTCGTCGGAAATGCAAATGGGCGCTCACCTGAGCGCCCATTCTGAATCAGGAAGCCGGGGGTCCGCCCATCCGAAGATAGCTGCCGACGCTGATCCCGACTTATCGCCAGCAATTCTAAAATTCAAGGAGGTTCCCGTCAATGGACCACCTCACAGACTACGAAATTTCCGCAGTCGCAGCGCTGCTTTCCGGAGAACGCTTGAGCACTTTTCAGACTATGGCGGGCACGACTCGCGCGGCCGTCGCCCTGCACCAGCAGATGCTGCAACTTGCCGGGGCATTGATGAGCGTGACGGCGGTCGTCGAAATAGCGCTGCGCAATGCGGTGTGCGATCGACTGAGCGATCACTTTGGCGTAGACGGCTGGTTGCGTCGTCCACCCGCGTCGTTCGTCTGGAAAGTTGAGGAGCGGAGCAAGATCGAAGCGGCGGTGCGCGGAGCGCAACGCGCAGCGTATGCCAAGCTAACAGCTTCTGACAAGCGCGCGCTCGACCAAACCGTGTTCCGTCGCGGCGTGCCTGCGGGCTTGGAACATGAGCATCGGGTCGACGCGCGGCAAAAAGCGGTTGCCGTTCGAAGCGGCCAGGTGATTACCCAACTCACGATGTACTTCTGGAAGCGCCTCTTTTCCCGCGACTACGAACAGACACTCTGGAAACCGGCGCTAAAGCGCATTTTTCCGGAAAAGCGGATCGACCGGTCCGCGGTTGCCGTTCAGCTTGAGCGCATCTACCAGACCCGCAATCGCGTTGCACACCATGAACCTGTGTATGGTCACAGGCTGTTCGACACGCTGAGTGCGGTGGATTTCCTGGCTTCGAATCTGGGAACGGCTGGCGGCGATGGCCGTACTCCATTGCATAAAATGCTGGAGTCCGAACATGCCGGGCTCGAAAACCAGGCGCGCGTGCTTCAACTCAAAATCGAGACTTGCGTCGGTGCGAACCATCAATGCACGAAGCGCGGCCATTTGCATAGCCGCGCTTCCAGAAGTGCGCATGGCGAGCATCGGCGCACCTGCGCCGATGCCTTACCCATCAAACCGCGTTCGCCAGATCCGCTGCGCTCGTGAACGAATCCGCGTAGAACTCGTCTTCCGGCAAACCGTGATGCTGCGTGAAATCGCGTTGCGCCGACTCCACCATCACCGGCGCGCCGCACGCATACACCTGATATGCCGACAGATCCGGCAGATCCTCGATCACCGCGCGATGCACGAAACCGACGCGGCCCGCCCATGCGTCGCCCGCGTCCGGCTCCGAGAGCACCGGCACGAACTTGAAATTCGGAATCTCGCGCGCCCATTGTTCGGCCAACTCGAGCAGATACAGATCCTTCTTTCGACGTGCGCCCCAGTAGAGCGTCATCGGCCGGTTCAGGTTCTTGAACACCGCGTGCTCGACGATCGCCTTCAGCGGCGCGAAGCCTGTACCCGAGGCGAGCAGCACGATCGGCTTGTCCGAATCTTCACGCAGGAAGAACGTGCCGAGCGGTGCCTCGAAGCGCAGGATGTCGCGCTCCTTCATGGTATTGAACACGTGATCGGTGAACGCGCCGCCGGGCATGTGACGGATGTGCAATTCGATCGGACCTTCGGTGTGCGGCGCATTCGCCATCGAATAGCTGCGGCGCTTGCCGTCTTTCAGAATGAATTCGAGGTACTGGCCGGCGAGATATTGCAGACGCTCGTTGGCGGGTAATTGCAGCTTCAGCACGACGACGTCGTCGGCCTTGCGCTCGATCGCGTTCACGCGGCAGGGCAGCTTCTTGACCTGCACGTCGCCGACGCCCGCCACTTCGCGGATGTCCACTTCGAGATCGGTGCAGGCGGTCGCGCAGCAGAACAGCGCCATGCCGCGCGTCTTTTCGTCGTTCGACAAAGCCGACGACGAATGCGCACGCTGCTCGATTTCCCCGCTGACCACTGTGCCTTTGCACGAACCGCAGGCGCCGTTCTTGCAGCCATAGGGCAGGCCGATGCCCTGGCGCAAGGCGGCGCTCAGCACCGGTTCGTCCTGTTCTACCTGAAACTGCCGGCCGCTTTGCCGGAGCGTGACGTTAAATGCCATAAGTGTTCGAAATCGAAAAGTCGGTAATCGTTATCGGACCCGCGTGATCGGACCCGGCGTGTCAACTGCGCGCTACGTGCCGCGCTTGACGGCTACAATGCGTCCACCATGAAAGCGACACGAAACTTCCGCCGGCCGCGCGTGTTAATCGTAGGTTGCGGCGATGTCGGCATGCGCTGCGTGCCCTTGCTGCAGCCGCGCGCGCATGTCTTCGCGCTGACCAGCCACGCCGGGCGCTGCGCCGAATTGCGCGCCGCGGGCGTCACGCCGCTGGTCGGCGATCTCGACGTGCGCGGCAGCCTGAAACGGTTGGCGGGCCTCGCACCGACGGTGCTGCATCTCGCTCCGCCACAGAAAACCGGCGACGACGACCGCCGTACCCGCGCCTTGCTCGCCACTTTAAGCACGCGCCGCGCTTCAGCGCGGGCTGCCGTGGCGCCTGCGGTCCCGCCGGTAGGGCGGTTGCGCCAACTTCGTGCCTCGTGGGCGGAATCTGGAACAGCCAATATTGTACCCGACGGGGTGCGCCGGACCGCCGCTTTGCGTGCGCCCGTGCGCCTCGTATACGCGAGTACGACGGGCGTCTATGGCGACTGCGGCGGCTCGTGGATCGACGAGACTCGCGCGACGCAAGCCGCCAACCCGCGCGCCAAACGGCGCGTTTCGGGCGAGCGGCAATTGCGGCGCGCGACCGCGCGCGGCAGCGTCGCGGCGAGCATCGCGCGGATTCCGGGCATCTACGCGAGCAACCGCCTGCCGCTCGCGCGGCTCGAAAAGCGCACGCCGGCTCTGGTCGATGCCGACGACGTCTACACCAACCACATTCACGCCGACGATCTGGCCGCGATCCTCGTGCGCCTCGCCACGCACGGCCGGCCGGGGCGCGTAGTGCACGCGTCCGACGACACGTCGCTGAAAATGGGCGAGTACTTCGACGAGGTCGCCGACGCGTTCGGCCTCGCGCGCGCGCCGCGCATCACGCGAGCCGAAGCGGAGTTGCAGATCGAGCCGACCTTGCTGTCGTTCATGCGTGAATCGAGGCGGCTGATAAACCGGCGTCTCAAAGGGGAATTGCGGGTGCGCTTGCGGTATCCGAGCGTCGAAGATTTTTTGCGTGAAGGCGTGAAGGCGTGAAGGCGTGAAGGCGTGAAGGCGTGAAGGCGTAGCCGGAAGCGCGCCGTATCAAGCCGCTTCACGCATCACAGAAAGCCACGAAAAAGCGCGGCAAAAAACCACCTCTCCAGGCGTCGCCCGGAAAATCCCACCCACGCCGCGCTCTACCCACCGCATCAGCGCGACGCAGCCCCGCGAGCCCTACGTCAGCGCGGGCAATGCTTCCAGCAACAGGAAACACAGCATCGCGCCGATCAATGCGCCGATCAGGTTCGGATGATATTTGTGCCGCAGCCGCATCATGACCAGCAATCCGCCGATCAGGACGAGTCCGACGCACACGAAAGCAATCATCACGGACGAAATCTGGAAACCATCGTGGATGATCATGGCGCCCCTCCTTGAACTCTTTGTAGTCTTTGTTTAAACGAGTATAGGGCGAGGTGTAAGGAAGATCATGCTGCGACGCAGCGCGCGAGCCGGCGCCGCGCGCGCTATGTGGGCAGCCGCTCATGCGTTTTCCTGCCGCATCAAGACCTTAAAGGGGCGTTACCGGTTTACCCGCTCCGTAAAGATCCGAGGTCGGTTTCGTCGAGCCATTGCCATGCGCCCGGCGCAAGCGTTTCGGGCAACGCGAGTCCGCCGATCCGCTCGCGATGCAGCGCCTCGCAACGATTGCCGGCCGCGGCGATCATCCGCTTGACCTGGTGATACTTGCCTTCCATTACGGTGAGCGCGAGCGTATGAGCGCCGCGCGCCGCCGCGTCGACTGCGGCAATCGGTTTGGGCTCGCCGTGCAGCAGCACGCCGTCGCGCAGCGCGCTCAATTGCGCGTCGTCGAGCGGATGACGCGTGGTTGCGATATACACCTTCGGCACTTTGCGTTTCGGCGACGTAAAGAGGTGCACGAACTTGCCGTCGTCGGAGAGCAGCAAGAGGCCGGTGGTGTCCTGATCGAGGCGCCCCACGCATTGCACGCCGCGCTCGGCGAACTGCGGCGGCAACAGGCTGAACACGCTCAGATGATGCTGCGGATCACGCGAACATTCGTAGCCCGCCGGCTTGTTCAGCAGCAGATAGGCGTGCTCGCGATACGGCCAGTCGACGCCGTCCACGCTGAAGGAGAAGGCAGTGTCGCCGGTGGGGAAATCGGCGTCGGGATCGGTGCAGGCAACGCCGCCGATGCTCACGCGCGCGTCGGCGATTAGCGCGCGGCATTGGCGGCGCGAGCCGAAACCTTGAGTGAAGAGGATGCTTTCGAGATTCATGGCGAGCGAAGAATAACACCGCAAGAAGCGGAGCGCCCCGCGGCACGAGTCGGACGACGATGAACTCCTTCATGTCACGTCGCAGGAGTTCATTGATGCACGCTACATCCTCAACATCTTCCGCGCCCCGACTGCCGGCCGCCTTTCAGCGGCTCGGGTGGTCGAACCTGGTCGCGCAATCCGCCGAACAGATCAGCCTCGCCGCCGCGCCACTCGTCGCGGTCTTCGCGCTCGGCGCCGACGCGCGCGATACGGGCCTGTTGCAAACCGCGCAGACGCTGCCGTTCCTGTTGCTGTCGATCCCGCTCGGCGTCTGGGCCGACCGCCGCTCGCGCCGCACGTTGATGACACTCGCCGAAAGCGTGCGCGCGATCGCCATGCTGAGCGTGCTGCTGCTCGTCATGACTCATACGCTGAGCTTGCCGCTGCTCGCCGCGCTCGGCTTCGTCGCCGCGACCGGCACCGTGGCCTACAACGTCGCGGCTCCGTCGCTCGTGCCCGCGCTCGTGCCGCGCGAAGCGTATGCCAGCGCGAACGGCCGGCTCGAACTCGCGCGCAGCGTGGCGTATTCCGCGGGGCCGGCGCTCGGCGGTCTGCTGGTCGGCTGGATCGGCGCGGGTTGGGCGTATGGCTGCGCGGCCGCGCTGTCGGCGCTGGCCGTCGCGTTGCTGGCGGGCTTGCGCGAGCCACCGCGCACGGCATTGCCGCAACGTCACTTCATGCTGGAACTGCGCGACGGTACGCGTTTCGTGCTGCGCGATGCGCTGCTGCGTCCGATGCTCGCCACCGCGGTTTTTTTCAATCTCGGTTTCTTCGTGCTGCAAGCGGTGTATGTGCCGTACGCGGTGCATCGGCTGGGTCTGAGCGCGTCGGCGGTTGGCGTGACGCTCGGCGCCTACGGTGTCGGCATGGTGTGCGGTGCGCTCGCTGCACCCGCCATCGCGCGACGTCTCGCATTCGGCCGCGTACTGATTATCGGGCCGTCGTGCGGGTTGCTCGCGTCGCTCGTGATGGTGGCGACACTCGTTACGCCGTCGTTCTGGCTGGCGATGCTGAGCTTCTTTCTGCTCGGCGCCGGACCGATTCTGTGGGTGGTCGGCTCGACCACTCTGCGCCAGGCCATCACTCCCCAACGGATGATGGGTCGCGTCTCCGCGCTCAACAGCACCGCCACCTACGGCGCGCGGCCGCTCGGCGCGTTGCTCGGTGCGGCGATCAGCGCGAGCTGGGGCATGGACGCGTGTCTGGTCGCGGCGGCAGTGGCGTTCCTCGTGCAGGCGTTGATCATCGTGATGTCGCCGGCGGCGCGGCTGGCTCGCATTCCAGAGCAAAGCGCCGCGATGTGCTGAAAACGGATTTTCATACCGCGCGTCGGTGCGTCCGACACGCGTCTTTTTTCAGTTCAGCTCGTCGGTAAAAACCCTCAAAATGAAAATGAATTTTTTTCTACGAGATTTTCATGTAAATATACTTTCATTCATTTTCATTACGCCTCTGGCGCCGCGCCCTCGCTCGCATGATTCATCAACCGTCCGCTGCATCCGATTCCGCCGAGCAGGCCATCGCCGCACGCATCACCGCGGCCATGCCGACCCTCACACCGATCCACCGGCGCATGGGCGACTACGTGCTGGCCAATCTGTTTCGCGCGGCGACCATGCGGATCGACGAGCTGGCGAGCGTGGTCGGCGCCTCGGTGGCGACGGCGAATCGTTTCGCCCGCGCGCTCGGTTTCGACGGCTATCCGCAATTTCGTGAGGCGCTGGTGCGCGGCTTCGAGGCGACGCTCGCGCCGGTCGAGCGCTTGCGCAGTGCGCAGGAGTCGCTCGCAGCCGGCGACGACGTGGTCGACGCCTCGCTCGAACAGGCCGCCAATAATCTGCAAGCCACCCGCACGGCAATCGACAGCGCCGCGGCCGAAGCCGCCGTCGAAGCGATCATCGCCGCGCGCCGCGTGTTCGTGCTCGGCTTCGGTGCCAGCGCATTTCTCGCGGGTCTGATGGAACACGGCTTGATGCCGTATCACGACAACGTGCAGTCGCTCGCGCTGATGGGCGGACCGTCGCATGCCGCGCGGCGTCTGTTCGCTTCCAACGAGAGCGACCTCGTGATCGGCCTCGCTTTTCCGCGCTACGTCGAAGACACGATCGAACTCGCGCATCGCGCGGCAGGCCGCGGCGCTCGCGTGCTCGCGCTCACCGACAGTCCGCGTTCGCCGCTCGCGCAGTTCGCCGATATCTCGCTCTACATCCGCGCCGATCGGCGGCTCGCGGCGAACGCAGATTCGGCCGTGCTCGCCGTGATCGAAGCACTGTGCGACGCGGTCGCGTATCGCGCGAAACGCTCCGTGAAGGCCGCCGCCGAAGTCAGCGAATTCCTGCTGCCGTGGCTCGTCGATCCACAAGCGGAGGCCGCCGGCACGAACGCGCGGCCCGCGCGCGGCGCGACCCGAGCCACCCGCACTTCCCGTACTCCTCGCACTACGAAAGCCAAACGATGAACTCCAACGCAGTCATTGCCATTCATGGCGGGGCAGGGACGATCCTGCGCACGTCGATGTCGGCCAGCGCCGAAGCCGAATACCACGCCGCCTTGCACGCCGTGCTGAGCGCCGGCCAGCGCGTGCTCGCCGACGGCGGCAGCGCGCTCGACGCCGTCAGCGAAGCCGTGCGCCTGCTCGAAGATTGTCCGCTCTTCAACGCGGGCCACGGCGCGGTCTACACGGCGGCCGGCACGCACGAACTCGACGCGGCGATCATGGACGGCAGCACGCTCGAAGCCGGCGCGATCTGCTGCGTGAAGCGCGTGCGCAACCCGATTTTGGCGGCGCGCCGCGTGCTCGAACGCAGCGAGCATGTGCTGTTCACCGGCGAAGGCGCGGAAGCGTTCGCCGCCGCGCAAGGACTCGAATTCGCGGAGCCGGAGTATTTCCATACCGAAGCGCGTCATCGTCAATGGCTGATCGCGCGCGGTCAGCAACGCGCCATGCTCGATCACGATGGCGCGACGCTCGCCGCCGCGCCGTCTTCGAATGACGACGATCCGACGCCGCATGAACCGATCGATCCGAACCGCAAGTTCGGCACCGTCGGCGCGGTCGCGCTCGATCAGCACGGCCATGTGGCGGCGGCGACGTCGACGGGTGGCGTCACCAACAAGCAGGCCGGCCGGGTCGGCGATACGCCGCTGATCGGCGCGGGCTGCTATGCGGACGACGCGACCTGCGCGGTCTCGACCACCGGCTCGGGCGAAATGTTCATGCGCATGGTCGCGGCCTACGACGTCGCCGCGCAAATGGCCTACCGCAACGTATCGCTGCAGGAAGCAGCCGACGACGTGGTGATGAACCGCTTGCCGAAGATCGACGGACGCGGCGGCCTGATCGCCGTCGATGCGCGCGGCAACGTCACGCTGCCGTTCAACACCGAAGGCATGTACCGCGGTTTTGCGCGGCTCGGCGAAACGCCGGTGACGGCGATTTACCGCTAGTCAGTCTGGCCGCTCACAGCTTGAACCCCCGCTAGCCGCGTTCGAATTCAAAGGAACCACCGTGCCGACTTCATCGCACACCGCCCGTCCGCTTATCGAAACCTTGCCGCCGCAACGCGTGCTCGCGGTCGACGATCTGTCGGTCGCATTCCGCAGCGGCGACACCACCTTCAACGCGGTGCGCAATCTGTCGCTGACGGTCGAGCGCGGCGAGACGCTGGCGATCGTCGGCGAATCGGGTTCAGGCAAATCAGTGACCTCGCTCGCGTTGATGCGGCTGATCGAGCATGGCGGTGGGCGCCTTGCCGGCGGCAGCATCGCTTTCCGGCGCCGCGACGGCAGCGTGCTCGACCTCGCGAAAGCGTCGTCCGGCACGATGCGTTCGATTCGCGGCGCCGACATCGCGATGATTTTTCAGGAGCCGATGACCTCGCTCAATCCGGTCTTCACGGTGGGCGATCAGATCAGCGAGGCGATCGCGTTGCATCAGGGTAAGAGCCGCTCTGCCGCGCACGCTGAAACGCTGCGTCTGCTCGAACTCGTGCGTATTCCTGAAGCGCGGCGCGTGGCGGCGCGGTTTCCGCATCAACTGTCGGGCGGCATGCGTCAACGCGTGATGATCGCGATGGCGCTGTCGTGCAAACCTGCATTGCTGATCGCCGACGAGCCGACCACCGCGCTCGACGTGACGATTCAGGCGCAGATTCTGCAACTGATCCGCGGCTTGCAGGACGAGATGAACATGGGCGTGATCTTCATCACGCACGACATGGGTGTGGTCGCCGAAGTGGCGGACCGCGTGCTGGTGATGTATCGCGGCGAGAAGGTGGAAGAGGGCGCTTCCGACGCGTTGTTCGCCGCGCCTTCGCATCCTTATACGAAGGCGTTGCTCGCCGCCGTGCCGCGTCTCGGCGCGATGCAGGGCACCGATCAGCCGGCCAAGTTTCCGATCCTGACCGTCGAGCAGGCGAGCCTGAGCGGCACTGAGCAGGCCGTGCGTCCCGCTGCCGCCGTCGCGGAAGAAACGCAGCCGCTGGTGCAGGAAACCACCCCGCCCATTCTGCGGGTTCGCGATCTGGTCACGCGCTTTCCGGTCAAGAGCGGATTGTTCGGCCGCTTGACAGGCCGCGTGCATGCGGTGGAAAAAGTCAGCTTCGATTTGCGGCCCGGCGAAACGCTCGCACTGGTCGGCGAATCCGGTTGCGGCAAATCGACCACGGGCCGCTCGCTGCTGCGTCTGGTCGAAAGTCAGAGCGGGTCGATCGAATTCAACGGCAAGGAAATCAGTTCTCTGACCGGCCCCGCGTTGCAGGCGCTGCGGCGCGATATCCAGTTTATTTTCCAGGACCCGTTCGCTTCGCTGAATCCGCGTTTAACGGTCGGTTTTTCGATCATGGAGCCGTTGCTCGTGCACGGCGTCGCGCAAGGCGCCGAAGCACAGGCGCGGGTGGCCTGGCTGCTCGACAAAGTCGGCCTGCCGCCCGAAGCCGCGCGGCGCTATCCGCACGAATTCTCCGGCGGTCAACGCCAACGCATCGCGATTGCGCGCGCGCTGGCGCTGAACCCCAAAGTCGTGATCGCCGACGAATCCGTGTCGGCACTCGACGTCTCCGTGCAAGCGCAGATCGTCAATTTGATGCTCGATTTGCAGCGTGAACTCGGCGTCGCGTATCTGTTTATTTCGCACGACATGGCGGTGGTTGAACGCGTTAGTCATCGCGTCGCGGTGATGTATCTGGGCCAGATCGTCGAAATCGGCCCGCGCCGCGCAGTGTTTGAAGCGCCGCAGCATCCGTACACGCGCAAGCTGATGGGCGCGGTGCCGGTCGCCGATCCGGCGCGCCGTCACGCAAAGCGCATGCTCGCCGCCGACGAGATTCCGAGCCCGATCCGCGCGCTGAACGATGAGCCTATCGTGGCCCCGCTCGTGGCAGTCGGCCCGGATCATTTCGTCGCCCGGCATCACGTGGGCGGCGCGTACTAGAACCACGTACCCAAACCTCTAGCCACACGTTTCTTCTCGCAGCATCACAACCCGTTTTCATTTCGCAGCCTGGAGCCAACCTCATGAACCTGCTGGTCCCGTCTTCTCCGTTTCGTTTGCGCGCGCTGATCAGCGGCGGCGCGGTGGTGTTCGCGATGCTCGCGGGCAATGCGGCGCACGCCGACACTACGGCCGTGATGGCCGTCGCCTCGACCTTCACGACGCTCGATCCGTACGATGCCAACGACACGCTCTCGCAAGCCGTCGCGAAGTCGTTCTATCAGGGGCTGTTCGGCTTCGACAAGGACATGAAGCTGGTCAACGTGCTGGCCGACAGCTACGAAGCCAGCCCGGATGCGAAGGTTTACACGTTCAAGCTGCGCCACGGCGTGAAGTTCCAGGACGGCACCGACTTCAACGCAGCGGCGGTGAAAGCGAACTTCGACCGCGTGACCGATCCGGCGAACAAGCTCAAGCGCTACAACATGTTCAACCGCATCGAGAAGACCGAAGTGGTCGATCCGTACACGGTGAAGATCACGCTGAAGGCGCCGTTCTCGGCGTTCGTCAACGTGCTGGCGCATCCGTCGGCGGTGATGATTTCGCCGGACGCGCTGAAGAAGTATGGCAAGGACATCGCGTTCCATCCGGTCGGCACGGGTCCGTTCGAACTGGTGAAGTGGGATCCGGCGGGCGATCTGACGGTGAAGAGGTTTGCCGGCTACTGGAAGAAGGGCTACCCGAAGGTCGACGCGATCGACTGGAAGCCGGTGGTCGACAACAACACGCGCGCTGCGTTGATGCGCACCGGCGAAGCGGATTTCGCGTTCCAGGTGCCGTTCGAACAGGCCGCGCAATTGCAGTCGAGCCCGAAGGTCGATCTGATCGCGTCGCCGTCGATCATTCAGCGCTATATCAGCCTGAACGTGAACCAGAAACCGTTCGACAATCCGAAGGTGCGTGAAGCGCTGAACTACGCGGTCAACAAGGACGCGCTCACCAAGGTCGTGTTCGCCGGTTACGCGACGCCGGCCGACGGCGTGGTGCCGCAAGGCGTCGACTATGCGGTGAAACAGGGCCCGTGGCCGTACGATCCGGCCAAGGCGCGCGCGTTGCTGAAGGAAGCAGGTTATCCGAACGGTTTCGAAACCACGCTGTGGTCCGCGTATAACTACTCGACCGCGCAGAAGGTGATCCAGTTCGTGCAGCAGCAACTCGCGCAAGTGGGCATCAAGGCGCAGGTCGAAGCGCTCGAAGCGGGTCAGCGTGTCGCCAAGGTGGAAAGCGCGCAGGACGCCGCGACGGCGCCGGTTCGCATGTACTACGCGGGCTGGTCGTCGTCGACGGGCGAAGCGGATTGGGCGATCACGCCCCTGCTCGCGTCGGTCTCGTTCCCGCCGAAGATGGTCAACACCGCGTACTACAAGAACGATACCGTCGACAGCGATCTGAAGCAGGCGCTCGAAACCACCGACCGCACGAAGAAAGCCGAGCTCTACACCGACGCGCAAAAACGCATCTGGGCCGACGCGCCGTGGATTTTCCTCGTCAAGGAGAAGGTCGTGTACGCGCGCAGCAAGCGTCTGTCGGGTGCGTATGTGGCGCCGGACGGTTCGTTCAATTTCGACGAGATCGCGATCAAGTGATGAGCCGGCCGTGAGCGCGGGCGTGCCGTTTCATCAGCACGCCGCGCTGCACGGTCGCCGCTTTGCGCCGCTACGTGCCGCACAAGATCTTTCGTTGCCCGCATCATTGCCGGATTGAATGTCATGCTGAATTTCCTCGTCAAACGTCTCTTTGGCCTGCTGCCGACGCTTTTCATCGTCGCCGTGCTGGTGTTCCTGTTCGTGCATATGCTGCCGGGCGATCCGGCGCGGCTCGCCGCCGGTCCCGATGCGGACGAGGCGACTGTCGCGCTGGTGCGTGCCGACCTCGGCCTGAACAAGCCGATGCCGCAGCAATTCGCCAGCTTCTTCGTGAAGATCGCGCATGGCGACTTCGGCATTTCGACGCGCAGCAAGCGGCCGGTCAGCCAGGAAATCGGCGAGCGCTTCATGCCGACGCTGCTGCTCACGCTCGCCAGCATGGTATGGGCGGTCGTGCTGGGCATGGGCATCGGCATCGTCTCGGCCGTGTGGCGCAACCGTTGGCCGGACCGGCTCGGCATGACGCTCGCTGTGTCGGGTATTTCGTTTCCCGCTTTCGCGCTCGGCATGCTGCTGATGGAGATTTTTTCGGTGAAGCTCGGCTGGCTGCCGATTGTCGGCGACGGTTCGTGGCAGAGCTACGTGTTGCCGTCGCTCACGCTCGGCGCGGCCGTCGCGGCGGTGATGGCGCGCTTCACGCGGGCGTCGTTCGTCGAAGTGATGAACGAAGACTTCGTGCGGACCGCGCGCGCCAAGGGCGTGCCCGAGCGTCTCGTGATCGTCAAGCACTGCCTGCGCAACGCGATGATTCCCGTCATCACGATGATGGGTCTGCAATTCGGTTTTCTGCTGGGCGGTTCGATCGTAGTCGAAGTGGTGTTCAACTGGCCGGGCCTCGGACGCTTGCTGGTGGATGCCGTTTCGATGCGTGACTATCCGGTGATTCAGGCTGAAGTGCTGTTGTTCTCGCTGGAATTCATCATCATCAATCTGGTCGTGGACGTGCTGTACGCCGTGATCAACCCCACCATCCGTTTCAAGTGAGGCCCGCATGAGCACGACCGCCACCGAGCCGAACGCGGCCAACCCAGTCAAAACCGAACGCGCGATCCGCACACCGTGGAGCGAGTTCTGGCGCAAATTCCGTAAGCAGCACGTGGCGCTCGGCGCCGGCATCTTCGTGCTGCTGTTGATTGCGGTCGCGATCGTCGCACCGCACATCGTGCCGTACGATCCGGAGAATTTCTTCGACTACGACGCGTTGAACGCGGGGCCGTCGGCGGCGCACTGGTTCGGCGTGGATTCGCTGGGCCGCGATATTTTCAGCCGCATTCTCGCGGGCTCGCGCATTTCGCTCGAAGCGGGCTTTCTGTCCGTTGCGATCGGCGCGGTGATCGGCACGTTCTTCGGTTTGCTCGCTGGCTATTACGAAGGCTGGTGGGATCGCATCACCATGCGCGTGGCCGACGTGCTGTTCGCGTTTCCCGGCATTTTGCTGGCCATCGGCGTGGTGGCGATTCTCGGCAACGGCATGATCAATGTGATCTGCGCGGTCGCGATCTTCAGTATCCCGGCGTTTGCGCGGCTTGTGCGCGGCAATACGCTGATGCTCAAGCAGCTCACGTATATCGAGGCGGCGCGCAGCATCGGCGCGTCGGATTGGACGATCATCGTGCGGCACATTCTGCCGGGGACGATTTCCTCGGTGGTGGTGTATTTCACGATGCGTATCGGCACCTCGATCATCACCGCGGCGAGCCTGTCGTTTCTCGGTCTTGGCGCGCAACCGCCGACGCCGGAGTGGGGCGCGATGCTCAACGAAGCACGCGCCGACATGGTCACGGCGCCGCATATCGCGCTGTTTCCGAGTCTCGCGATTTTCCTGACCGTGCTGGCGTTCAATCTGCTCGGCGACGGTTTGCGCGACGCGCTCGATCCGAAGCTCGACCGGCCATGAATTCGAGCGAGCTTCAAAACGCGCCGCATATCGGCACGTTGCCAGGCGGTCCGCTGGGCACGATTGCGGATGTGCAGGGCGTGACGGTCGGACATTGCACGCTCGATGCAGGCGCCGTGCAAACCGGCGTAACCGTGATTCGTCCGCATGACGGCGATCCGTTTCTCGCGAAGGTGCCGGCGGCGGCGTCGGTGATCAACGGGTTCGGCAAAAGCATCGGGCTCGTGCAAGTCGAAGAACTCGGCACGCTGGAAACGCCGATCGCGTTGACCAATACGTTTGGTGTCAGCGCCGTCGCGCAGGCGCAGATTCGTGCGGCCATTCGCGCGAATCCGCGGATTGGGCGCGAGTGGTCGACGGTCAATCCATTGGTGTTCGAATGCAATGACGGGTATCTGAACGATATCCAGGCACTGGCCGTCACCGCGCAACATTTCGACGATGCGTACGCAGCCGCCAGCGCAAATGTCGCAAGCGGATCGGTTGGCGCGGGGCGCGGCATGTCGTGCTTCGATATGAAGGGCGGCATTGGCAATGCGTCGCGCGTGGTGGCTGTGGCGAACCGTAGCTATACCGTCGGCGCGCTCGTGTTGGCGAACTTTGGCCGGCTGCCTATGCTGACCGTCGACGGCACGCCGCTCGGCCGTATGCTCGCCGAGCGGGCGGCCAAAGCGGCCAAAGTGGCGAAGGCGGCATCGTCGGCCACGTTGGCGATGAAGCCCGAGCAAGGCTCGATCATCATGATCGTCGCCACCGATGCGCCGCTCGACGCACGCCAGCTCAAACGTCTCTCCTTGCGCGCGGCGGCGGGCCTCGCGCGCACCGGTTCGGTGTACGGCCACGGCAGCGGCGATATCGCGCTCGCGTTTTCAACGGCCTATACGGTGCCGCACGGCGCCGACTTCATCACGCTCCCACCGCTTCTCGCCGACGAACGTCTCGACCCGCTCTTTCGCGCATGCGCCGACAGCGTCGAGCAGGCAATTCTCGATGCTTTGTGGAGCGCCGTATCCGTAACCGGGCGCGACGCTCACCAGCGTCTGTCGCTGCGTGACTCCGTGCCCGATCTCGCCCAACTACTCGAACGCACTCGCTGATGAAAGTCCTCATTTCCGCCGACATCGAAGGCATTGCCGGCGTGTTCCATCCTGAACAGACGCGCGCGGGCAACGGCGAATACGAAGCCGCGCGCCGCTGGATGACGCTCGAAGCCAACGCCGCGATCGAAGGCGCCTTCGCCGGCGGCGCGACGCAAGTGTGGGTCAACGACTCTCATGGCGGCTTTCGCAATCTGCTGCCCGACCTGCTCGACGCGCGCGCGCAGATCGTGCTCGGCAAGCCGCGCACTTTGGGCATGATGGCCGGGCTCGAATACGGCGCGGCGCTGGTCTTCATGATCGGCTATCACGCCATGTCGCAAACGCGCGGCATCCTCGCGCATACCATCAACAGCTTCGCTTTCGCACGCGTTTCGCTGAACGGCGTCGAGGTCGGCGAGGCTGGCATCTATGGCGCGCTGGCGGAAGAATATGGCGCACAGGTAGCGCTTTTATCCGGCGACGACGTCTTCGCTGAAGAAACCGCGCCGCGTTTTCCGGGCGCGCGTTTTGTCGTCACCAAGAGCGCGACGGGGCATGCGAGCGGCGTGACGCAATCGCCAGCCAGCGCGCGCGCCGCCATCGAAGCCGCCGCGCGTGAAGTGGTTCAGCAGCACCTCGCCAACGGGCGCGCGCGCGAATCGACCCGCGCCGAGGCGAAGCCGGTGGAATGCGAACTGCGTGTGCAAACCAGCGCGCTCGCCGATCTGTTCTGCCAATGGCCGACGCTCACGCGTGTCGACGCGGTCACGCTGCGCTTTAGCGCGGCGTCGGCGGAACACGGGGTCCGCATGCTGAATTGCCTGTCGGCGATGTCGTTCATGTTGCGCTGAGCGCGCAGTAACGGGCCGTTCGCATACGCGACCATTTCACCCCGCTTACAGCGGCACCGTGACTGCACGTTTCGTGAGGAAGCGTTACTCTCCTGCATTCCGGAGGCGGCGTCTTTCTCACTGAGCGGGGTACAGCATGGGTAAGCAGACTATCGCGGATTATCTGGCCAAAACACTGGCGGCGGCAGACGTCGAGCGAATCTGGGGCGTGACGGGCGACAGCCTGAACGGCCTGTCGGATAGCTTGCAACGCCTCGGTTCGATTCGCTGGATGCACACGCGCCACGAAGAGGTGGCCGCCTTCGCCGCCGGCGCCGATGCCGCCGCGACCGGCAAGCTCGCCGTCTGCGCGGGCAGTTGCGGTCCCGGCAATCTGCACCTGATCAACGGCCTGTACGACTGCCATCGCAATCATCAACCTGTGCTCGCGATTGCCGCGCATATTCCGTCTTCGGAAATCGGCCTCGGCTACTTTCAGGAAACTCATCCGCAAGAGTTGTTCAAGGAGTGCAGTCACTACGTCGAACTGGTGACGAACCCGTCGCAGTTTCCGCGCGTGCTGGCGCGCGCCATGCGCACCGCGATCGAGGAGCGCGGCGTGGCCGTGATCGTGCTACCGGGCGACGTGGCGTTGGGCGATGCGCCCGACGAGACGCCGAGCTGGGCCGGCACGCTAAAACGCTCGACGGTGGTGCCGTCCGAGGCGGATCTCGACCGCCTCGCCGATCTGCTCAACCAGGCGGGCGCCGTGACGCTGCTGTGCGGCAGCGGCTGCGCCGGCGCGCACGACGAAGTGGTTGCCTTCGCCGATCAGCTCGGCGCACCGACCGTGCACGCGCTGCGCGGCAAACAATACGTGGAGTGGGACAACCCGTTCGATGTCGGCATGACCGGGCTGATCGGCTTCAGCTCCGGCTATCACGCGATGATGTCGTGCGACACGCTCGTCATGCTCGGCACGGATTTCCCGTATCGCAACTTTTATCCGTCGCACGGCAACGTGGTGCAGATCGACCGGCGCGGTTCCGCGCTCGGCAAGCGCGCACCGTTGAAGCTCGGTCTGGTCGGCGATGTGAAGGCGACCTTGCAGGCGCTGATGCCGCGGCTCAAGCACAAGAGCGACCGGCGTTTCCTGGAGAATGCGCGCAAGCACTATGCGGATACGCGCAAGGACCTCGACGATCTCGCACGGCCGTCCGCGCCGGGTCGCGCGATACATCCGCAATACCTTACCAGCATCGTCGACAAGGTCGCCAATGAGGACGCGGTGTTCTCCGTCGACGTCGGCACACCGACGCTCTGGGCCGCCCGTTATCTGACCATGAACGGCAAGCGCACGCTGCACGGTTCGTTCAATCACGGCTCGATGGCCAACGCGATGCCGCAGGCCTTGGGCGCGCAGGCGGCCGAGCCGGGCCGCCAGGTGATTTCGCTATCCGGCGACGGCGGGCTGTCGATGCTGCTCGGCGATCTGCTCACCGCGCGTCAGCTCAATCTGCCGATCAAGGTCGTGGTGTTCAACAACAGCGTGCTCGGTTTCGTCGCGATGGAGATGAAGGCGGGCGGCTATCTCGAGGCCGGAACCGATCTGGCGACGACCGACTTCGCAGCGATCGCGCGAGGCGCGGGAATATACGGTGTCCGAATCGAACTGTCGGAGAACATCGAACCGGCATTGCGCGAGGCGTTCGCGCATCCGGGTCCGGCCGTGATCGACGTGGTGACCGCGAAGCACGAACTCGCGATGCCGCCGAAGATCCAGTGGGCGCAGGCCAAAGGCTTCAGCCTGTATATGCTGAAGGCGGTGCTGAACGGTCGCGGGGATGAGGTCGTCGAACTGGCGACGACCAATCTGCGCTGAGACGAGTTTGGGGCGATTGGCGTATGCGCGAAGCCGTGCGCGCATACGCCTGACTTCGACTATTGCTGCCGGCTCAATTCACGCGCCGCGCGGTCGATCACATCGGCGATCGCGCCCGCGTGCGACACGGGCGCGAGGTGGCTCGACGCCATCGGCACGATCTTGGCGCCCATCCGGTCGGCCATGAATTTTTCCACTTCCGGCGACACCGCACGGTCGCGAGTCGTGAGCACGTACCACGACGGTTTTTCCTTCCACGCGACCTGGCTGACCGTTTCACTAAAAGCTGTCGCGGCGATCGGCACCTGCGCGGTGGCCAGCACGCGCGTCAGATTCTCGGGGACATCCGCTGCGAAATCGGCGTGGTATTTCGTGCGATCCAGCCAAAGGAAGCCGCTCGAATCCTTCATGATGCCGGCGCCGGCGGGCGCCGGCGCGGCGCGCTTCATCAGATCCACGGTCGATTCGTGCAGGTCCGGCGCGATCGCCGCGACGTACACCAGGCCGGCGACGTTCGGTGCGTTCGCGCCCGCCTCGGTAATCACGACGCCACCCCACGAATGCCCCACCAGAATGGTCGGGCCGTTCTGACGCGCAAGGACGCGGCGGGTTGCTGCGACATCGTCGGCGAGGGAGGTGAGCGGATTCTGCACTGAGCTCACGTGATAGCCCTTCTGCTGCAATTTGGCGACCACGCCGTTCCAGCTCGATCCGTCGACGAACGCGCCGTGCACCAGCACGACGTTGCGCACCGGGCCGGTCATGGGCGCGGCGGGCGGCGCGGGCGGCGGCACGGTGGCGGCTTTGGCGGGCGGCGCGGCGGGTGTCATGCTCGGTGCCATGGGCGCCATCGGTGCCGGCGTCGGCGCTTCGGGCGCGCTTGCCTCCGTGCCCGGCTCGTCGGCCGGCTCGGCTGCGGGCGCCACGCCCGGCGCCATGGCGGGCGCAGGCGTGGGCGTCGCGGCGGGGGCGTTGGTCTGGGCGAGCGCGGCGGCCCCCGTGAAGCAGAGACACACAGCAGCGGCGCAAAGCAGACGTTTGGGCGACATGTTGAATCTCCGAAGGCTTAAAGCTCGACTAGGGCAACATACAGAAGCCCCGCGCCAGTGACAATCACTATCCTCGCCGTTAAGTGCGGCGCAGAACCAAGCGCGGGTTGCTCCCAGTATTTAGGCTTTATCGGCCACGGTAAAATTTCAGGTTCTGCCGGGCCGGACCACAAGTCCGATCGGGTGATCGATATCCATACACTGGGGCGCAACGTTGAATAGTGCACAACAGCAAGACGGCCTGAAGCGTGGGCTCAAGAATCGCCATATCCAGCTCATCGCGCTGGGCGGCGCGATCGGCACCGGTCTGTTTCTCGGCTCCGCCAGCGTGTTGCAGGCAGCCGGACCGTCGATGATTCTCGGCTACGCGATCGGCGGCATCATCGCCTTCATGATCATGCGGCAGTTGGGCGAAATGGTGGCGCAGGAGCCGGTGGCCGGTTCGTTTAGCCACTTCGCGTACAAGTATTGGGGCGACTTTCCCGGCTTTCTGTCCGGCTGGAATTACTGGGTGCTGTACGTGCTCGTCAGCATGGCCGAACTGACCGCTGTCGGCACTTACATTCACTACTGGTGGCCGGGCGTGCCGACGTGGGTGTCTGCGCTGGTGTGCTTTGCGCTGATCAATGCGATCAATCTCGCCAACGTCAAAGCCTATGGCGAAACCGAGTTCTGGTTCGCGATCATCAAGGTCGTGGCGGTGATCGGCATGATCGTGTTCGGCGGTTACCTGCTGATCAGCGGCCACGGTGGCCCGCAAGCTTCGATCACCAACCTCTGGTCCCACGGCGGATTCTTCCCGCATGGGTTTCATGGCCTGTTCATGATGCTCGCGGTCATCATGTTTTCATTCGGCGGCCTCGAGTTGATCGGCATTACGGCGGCGGAAGCCGACCAGCCGCAGAAGAGCATTCCGAAGGCCGTGAATCAGGTGATTTACCGGATTCTGATTTTCTACATCTGCTCGCTGACGGTCCTCTTGTCGTTGTACCCGTGGAACGAAGTGGCGGCCGGCGGCAGCCCGTTCGTCATGATCTTCTCGCAGATCGGTTCGACGCTGACCGCGAACGTCCTTAACGTGGTGGTGTTGACCGCGGCGCTGTCGGTGTACAACAGCGGCGTGTATGCGAATAGCCGCATGCTGTACGGCCTCGCGGAGCAAGGCAATGCGCCGCGCGCGCTGATGAAGGTCGACCGGCGCGGCGTGCCGTATATGGCGATCGGCTTGTCCGCGCTCGCCACGTTCACTTGCGTGATCGTCAACTATCTGATTCCCGCCGAAGCGCTCGGCTTGCTGATGGCGCTGGTGGTGGCCGCGCTCGTGTTGAACTGGGCACTGATCAGCCTGACGCATCTCAAGTCGCGCAAGGCGATGATCGCGGCCGGTGAGACGCTCGTGTTCAAGTCGTTCTGGTTTCCGGTCAGCAACTGGATCTGCCTCGCGTTCATGGCATTGATCCTCGTGATTCTGGCGATGACGCCGGGTCTGTCGGTTTCGGTGTGGCTGGTGCCGGCGTGGCTGGTGGTGATGTGGGCTGGATATGTGTTCAAGCGCCGGCGCGCGGCTGTGCACGGAGGGGCGCGGGTCGTGGGGCGGTAAGGTGTCTCGAATGGCGTGAGGGCGACGTTCGCGCTCGCGCCGTTTGAATCCCTTGAGGTTTTTTAGACGGGCCAGAAACGACAAACCCCGCGAGCAGCATGTGCTGGCGGGGTTCGAGGAAATACTGAAACAGCGGTCTTTCGAATTCTTTGGTGCCCAGGGCCGGAATCGAACCGGCACGCCTTGCGGCGGGGGATTTTGAGTCCCCTGCGTCTACCAATTTCACCACCTGGGCAGGTCTTGCAGCGCACGCGTCAGAAGCTGGCGCGCGGCGAAGACGCAGATTATGGCCGAAAATTCGGCGACGGGCAAGCCGGTTGCTTTCATCCGCTGCAAGGCCTTCAAACCGTGCGGGAAAATCGTTCGAGTGTCTGTTGGCCGAGATAGCGGTCGAACACCATCGCGATGGTGCGCACGAGCATGCGGCCGGCCATCCGCACTTCGAGCTTGCCCGCTTCGAGCGACACCAGACCGTCCTGCTCGAAGCCGCGCAAACGCTCCAGCTCCGGCTCGAATGTCTCGGCGAAGCGGATACCATACGCCGCATCGAATTCGTCGAAGCGCAATTCCAGGTTGCACATCAGTTGCGTGATCACGTCGCGGCGCAGACGGTCGTCGGCGGTGAGGCGCACGCCGCGTGCGATGGCGAGCGTGCCTGCATCGATCGCCGTGGAATAGCCCGGCAAATCCTTGACGTTCTGCGCGTACACGTCGCCGACTTTGCCGATCGACGATGCCCCGAAGCCGATCAGATCGCATTCCGCCCGCGTGCTGTAGCCCTGAAAATTGCGATGCAAGGTGCGCTGCGCTTGCGCGCGCGCGAGTTCGTCGGTGGGCAGCGCGAAGTGATCCATGCCGATGTACACGTAGCCCGCGCCTGTCAGACGTTCGACCACACGCTGCAGGATCGCGAGTCGCACTTCAGGTGAAGGCAGCGTGGCCGGGTCCATCTGACGTTGCATCTTGAAGAGCTGCGGCATGTGCGCATAGGCGAAGACCGAGAGACGATCGGGCGCGAGCGCGAGCATCGTGTCCAGCGTGCGGCTGAAGCTCTCGACCGTTTGATGCGGCAATCCGTAAATCAGATCGACACCGATCGAGTGAAAGCCGGTGTCGCGCGCCGCCTGCATCACCGAGGCGGTCATTTCGAGCGGCTGAATGCGGTTGATCGCCTGCTGCACGATCGGATCGAAGTCCTGCACGCCGAGGCTCAATCGGTTGAAACCCAGCTTGCGCAAATGGGCGATGGTATCGGACGACGCTTCGCGCGGATCGACTTCGATCGAATATTCGGCTTCGGCGTCGGGCAGCAGCTTGAAGTGCTCGCGCGTGGCCGCCATCAGTTCGGCGGTTTCGTCGTGCGACAAAAAAGTCGGCGTGCCGCCGCCCCAATGTAATTGCGATACTGGACGCCGCGTGTCGAAACAGGCCGCCTGCAACGCCATTTCGCGTTTTAACCGGTCGAGGTACGGACGCGCATGGGCGCGATTCTTGGTGGCGACCTTGTTGCAGCCGCAGTAGAAACATACGGTGTCGCAAAACGGAATGTGGAAGTACAGCGAGAGATCCGTGGCCGACGCGCCTGGGTCGGCGGCGGCACGTAAATAGTCGGCGGGGTCGAACTCGTCGCGGAACTGCAGGGCGGTCGGATAGGACGTATACCGTGGGCCGTTCGCGCTGTACTTGGCGAGCAGGTCAGGGCGGAACAGCGTGCTGGCGATGGACATGAGGGACTCGAGGGCTGGCTGCGGCCATCGAGGAAGAGGCGGACCGCCGCGATTCGCGCGATCAGATCGATCCGCGCGGGCGCCCCTTGCGCATGGCCTTTAAGATCTTCCGAGTTTACGCGAGTGACCATTCGCCCGATTGCGTAAAAAGGTCGCATGGAATGCGGTGGCACAATGCGGGTCTGATAGTGCATTGCCCGTTTTTGGGTTCAGGAAAAAATGTCGTGAGTGATGTGTCGAACAGCGCCGTGATGCGCGAGTCTCCGTTTCACGCGGCCGATCACGCGTGCCGCCCGGATTGCGGCGCATGCTGTATTGCGCCGTCGATTTCGAGTCCGATTCCGGGCATGCCGAACGGCAAGCCGGCGGGCGTACGCTGCGCGCAACTCCGCGACGATCTGCGCTGCGCGATCTTCGGTCAGCCTGAGCGGCCGGCGTGCTGCTCAGGTCTGCAACCGCAGATGGAAATGTGCGGCACGGATCGCGGCGAGGCGCTCGCGTGGCTCACGCAGCTCGAGATGCAGACTCGACCGAACGCACAACCGGCGGCTTAGCTTTAAACGCGCGCAAGCGAATCGCCGCCAGGCGCAAACCGCAAACTGCAAAACCACAAACCGAACGAACACCGCAATAGCATGCCCGAACAGGTTTCCACAGGAGATTTCGCATGACTCGACCCGCTGCGCCGGCCCGGCGCCGCTTCCTGCTTGCCGCGCTGACGGGCTGTAGCGCGCTCGGCATCACCGTTTCGTTCTCGGCCTGCGCAACCTCGACCTTTCCGTTCATCCCTTCGCATTACACGTTCTCGCAGCAGCAGGTGCAGGACGCGGTGCAGCGCAAATTCCCGTATCAGCGCACGGTTTCGCAAGTGTTCGATGTCGCGCTGACCCATCCGGTGGTCGGTTTGCTGCCGGACGCCAACCGCGTCTCGGTGAAGCTCGACGCACGTCTCGTGAGTCCGTTCATGCCGCAGCCGGTCGACGGCGTGTTCACGCTGTCGAGCGAACTGGCTTATGACGCCGCCAGCAAATCGGTCGTGCTCAAGTCGCCGAACGTCGACAACGTCAGCGTGAGCGGACAGGCGCAGGCCTATACCCAGCAGATCAATGCGGCGGCGGCGGTGCTCGCCACGCAGTTGCTGACCAACTATCCGATCTACACATTCAAGCCTGAACAGCTGCAATTTGCCGGAGTGAATTACGAACCCGGTACAATCACCATCCTTACAAACGGCATACGCGTGCAAATCGTCGAAAAATGACGCGGCGCGCGGCCGGCAGGGCCGCGCGCTTTCCATGCCGGCCCTGTTCGTTCCGACTAACTAAAGCGATTAGGGGCAGGGATGGACTGGCTATTGGCTTGCAAGGCGCTGATTCTGGGCGTCGTCGAGGGATTGACGGAGTTTTTGCCCGTGTCGAGCACCGGGCATTTGATCGTCGCGGGCAGTCTGCTGAACTTTACCGATGAGCACGCGAAAACCTTCGATGTCGTGATCCAGCTCGGCGCGATTCTCGCCGTGTGCTGGGAATTCCGTCGCCGTATCGGCAGTGTGGTGTCCGGTCTGCCGAGCAGGCCGGATGCGCGCCGCTTTACGCTGAACGTGATCATCGCCACGATTCCGGCCATCGTGCTCGGCTTGCTGTTCGAGAAATCCATCAAGGCGGCGTTGTTCTCCCCGGTGCCGGTCGCGTTCGCGCTGGTGGCGGGCGGCGTCGTGATCCTGTGGGCGGAGGCGCGTCAGCGCGCGCAAGGCGAGACGCAAGCGCGCGTGCAAAGCGTGGACGACCTGAGCGCGCTGGACGCGCTGAAAGTCGGCCTCGCGCAATGTTTCGCGCTGATTCCGGGCATGTCGCGCTCGGGCTCGACGATCATCGGCGGGATGCTATTCGGTCTCGACCGGCGCGTCGCCACCGAGTTTTCGTTCTTCCTCGCGATTCCGATCATTTTCGGCGCAACCGCTTACGAGCTGTACAAAGACTGGCACCTGCTTTCCGTCGACGCGCTCGGCACCTTCGCGATCGGTTTCGCGGCGGCCTTCGTCAGTGCTTTTGCGTGCGTGCGCTGGCTGTTGCGCTACATCGCCGCGCACGATTTCACCGCGTTTGCGTGGTATCGCATCGGCTTCGGACTGCTGATCCTGCTGGTTGGTTACAGCGGCGCGTTGAGCTGGACGGAGTGAACGCGTGCGTTTCGCTTGAGCCATGAGAAAAAGGTCCGCATTTGCGGACCTTTTTCGTTGCGTGGCGATTCGCCGGGCGTTTATGCGACGCCGCGTTTGCGGAAGACGAGATCCCACACGCCGTGTCCGAGCCGCAATCCACGGCGCTCGAACTTCGTCACCGGACGGTACTCCGGACGCGGCGCGTAGCTGTCGGCGGTATTTTCCAGCGCCGGATCGGCGTCCAGTACTTCCAGCATCTGCTCGGCGTAGTTCTGCCAGTCCGTCGCGCAATGCAGATAGGCGCCGGGTTTCAGGCGCGATACCAGCAGCGCGACAAACTTCGGCTGGATCAGACGGCGCTTGTGGTGGCGCGCCTTGTGCCACGGGTCCGGAAAGAAGATGTGCACGCCGTCGAGGCTGTCCGGCGCGATCATCTGTTCGAGCACCTCGACCGCGTCGTGCTGAATGATGCGGATGTTCGACAGGTTCTGTTCACCCATCAGTTTCAGCAGCGCGCCGACGCCCGGCTCGTGTACTTCCACGCCGAGAAAATCGTCGCCGGGACGGTGCGAGGCGATCTCGGCGGTGGTCGCCCCCATGCCGAAGCCGATCTCCAGCACGCGTGGCGCCTCGCGGCCGAATACGGCGTTCCAGTCAGGCTGCTGCGGCGCGAAGGGCACCACGAAGCGCGGGCCGAGTTCGTCCATGGCGCGGCGCTGGCCGGTCGAGACGCGGCCGGCGCGCGTGACGAAGCTGCGGATGCGGCGCCGGTGCAGGGCTTCTTGTGGTGCGTTGCCGTCGGCGTCCGACTGGTGTTCGGTTTCGCTGGAGGGCGTCGGGAGGTCGTCCGGCAGGCCGGCGTCGTTTGGATCGTGGATCATCGTCGATGCTGCTACAAGGGTGAAGGGCTTCGCGGCTTGCCTCGCGTGCTGCGCGGTGGCCGTCGGAGCTCGCGTGGTATGGGGCGGCGAGTTCCGACAGGCGCGGCTGGTAAGCGCGGGGTTGACGGGTCGCTGCGCCAGGCCGCCGCTATGACAAAAAAGCCGCCTTCATGGAGGCGGCTCGTGCTGGATTCTGCTGAAAGTGTCAGCGGAAAGTGGAGCGGGCGTTGCAAGTGCGCGTAAGGTAGCACAACCGAAAAGGGCGCGTCCAGACGGACTGCGGACGGCGCGAGCATGGATGTGGCTGGGAATATTACGTTTAAATAACGCAGGTGTCCGCGCAATTGATTTAATCGGTTTGTAAGGTGTTTTCCTGAGCGCGATTATATGGACGAGTACCGATCAGTAGCGAATATGCGTGTCGGCGCCGACGGTCTGACTGTCGTTCCAACTGGCGGCGCGCACTTCGTTATGAGGCGCCATTCGCGGCGGTGTCGTTACTCGACGTCTTTCTCTGCCCGTTTGCGCAAGCGAATCGAATGCCGGATTTGACGGTCAGGAAAGGTCTTTATGGGTAGAAACGAGACGAGCGGTAGAGTCAGATCCTTTCGCGAATTTGCCCGGTTGCTCAAGAGCTAATCAGAAAGTATCTGGAGCGGGCGATGGGAATCGAACCCACGGCTCTAGCTTGGGAAGCTAGGGTATTACCATTATACGACGCCCGCAGAGCACGCCATTCTACGCGGATTTCACGCGATTTGGCAAACGTGGACGTTTGCGGCCCACCCGGGCGTGTGCTCGCTGCGGGAGCGGGTGCGGTCTTCTGCGCCACGACGCGCTGACTTGCCACACCAAACCGCCCGTGTGCAACGGTTCATTGCGTGGCTCGCCTGTTCGGTTGCCTATCTCCCTTACGGTTGCTATTTGACGCGCATGAAGTGGCGCCGACATTGGCTGGTGCCGCAACTGAGTGGACCAACCTAGGCACCGCCCCCGACCGCGCAAAGCTCGGAACTAGCCGATTAGAACTTCGATTGCCAACCAGAGCGAGAAAATTGAATGCCGCCAGAAGCCCATATAAATACAAGACCAATCAAATAGATACGCGCTTACCGCTTCGATTTTTTAATTCGTTATGCATGATATTTCGTCAGTGTCGATTCAGCGCTCTCCCAAAAAGTTCGAATAAATACTAAAGCTTGTCGGAATGCCGCCGTTTACTTCTTTAGCGCCCTTTCAAGAAGTTACAAGAATTCGTTCGGTTGGCTTCTGTCAAGTGGATTTTTGGAATGATTCAGCGAATCGGCGCTGACAGCGAACATCGAGATCAAAATGACCAATGGCGTGACAGTGCCAATCTGATTGGCGGCACACTCGCCCAAAAACAAAAATGGATATGAAAATCAAAGCTAAATTGACGTTGTCCCTGCTCGCTTCGCTCGCTCTGGCAGCGTGTGGTGGCGGTGGCGGTGGCGGTGGCGGGGGTAATTCGGCGGCTGCGCCGTCGGCCGGCAGCGCTTCGGCGCCAGCCGTCGCTAGCGCGCCTGCTCCGGCTAGCGCGCCGGCTTCTTCATCCTCCCTCAGCGGCGAGCAACTGCCGAGTCTGTCCAGTCCGCAGAGCGGTTCGGCTGCGGCCACGGGCAACGGCGTAGAAGGGATCTGGACTAGCCAGTTCGGCATCGACAAGACCACGGCGCTGGTCGATCCGCAGGGCAACATCTCTTACCTGAATACGGTAGGCGGCGTCGGCTTGTCGGAATTCTTCGGCGTCATCGCGGCCGGCGCGCCGAACTGGACGCTCACATCGGGTACGGCATTCATCGGCGGCTTCTATTATCCGACGACCTCCGGCTCGGGCACCTTCGTGAATAACCAGACGTTCACCGGCAGCTATGTCGAGAACAGCAACACGGTGAACCTGTCCTGGAACTACGACGCGGCGAATGCGCTCGCGGTCACCCAGTCGAGCGTCGCGGGTACGTGGGCGGAAACCGGCTCGTCGCTGACGATTGCAAACGACGGCACGCTGAGCGGGACATTGAGCAACTGCCCGGTCTCCGGCACCTTGCTGCTGGCCACGCCATCGTCGAGCAAGAATCTCTACACGTTGAACGTGACCGGTACGACCGCATCCTGCACGTTGAAATCGGGCGCGACATACACGGGCAATGCCGCGATTACGTTCCTGCCGATCACGGGCAGCAACCTGTACGTCCGCACGATTTTCTTCATGATCAAGACAGCGACCAACGACACGGTCGCCTACGGTCAATTGACGAAGCAATAAGCGACGCATGAAACAAAGCCGCCGCCTGTTTGACGGGCGGCGGCTTGTGAATGTTCGCTACCTGTGCGTTCAGATCACGAAATAAGTCAGTTGAACGGCCGCGCGGGTGACCACCATTAGCAGCACCTGCACGATCACGAACAGCAGGATCGGCGAGAGGTCGATGCCGCCGAGTTGCGGCACCACGCGGCGCAGCGGGTTCAGAAACGGCGCCGTGAGCTGGTACAGAATCGGCATAGCCGGCGAACGCGGATTGAGCCACGACAGCAGCGCCATCAGGATCGTCAACCAGATGATCAGATTCAGCGCCCACTTGATCAGCGTCAGCACCGCGACGATCAGCAGCGTCGGCAACAGCGAGAGCGGATCGGCGCCGGTCAGCACCACCATCAGCACCACATACACGATGGCCGCCAGGAGGGCTGCGACAAGGCTTGCCCAATCGATCTTGCGCGTGCTCGGCAAGATATGCCGCAGCGGCAGCACGATCCAGTTGGTGACTTGCAGCACGGCGTTCGTGACGGGGTTGTAGGGCGGCATGCGCACGACCTGCAGCCATGCGCGCAGCAACAGCGCCGCGCCGAACAGCGTGAAGACGGTATTGAGCAGAAAACGGGCGATATCGCCAAACATCTCGTGTCCTTATCCTTCAAATAACGACCGCAGACCGGCCGCAGGGTGCCGGCGCTTTCCGAACGGCGCGCCGGCGGTTTCATTTGAATTTCCCGCGCCCTTTCCGCACTCGGGCGCATTACGCGTCGTTTGAAGCGGTTGCGTGGTGTCGCGATGCCACAGTTTGCGGGCTGCGCTCAACGGCTCACTGTATTAAAGGCCGCGGTTCGTCCCGCTTCCGCGCGGCATCACACGGAAATCTTGATCTCGCTGATCAGAATCGCGCCGTTGCCACCGTCCGTGTAGTTGGGAATGTCGGCCACCAATTGCTCGGAAGCCGGTTTAAAGACTTTATAAAAATCGTTCGCGCTGTCGAACAGGAAGTGGCCCGCGGCGACGTACGGCGGCGGTGTTCCAGGCGGCCCAGCATTGATGCCGACGTCGACCGACCAGCCCTTCAACGACGGCCCGAACAGCTTCGCCGCAAGCGGCATATGTGTGACGCAGTAATAGTCCACGTCGAAGTGGCCGTTTTCCCGATACGGATAGAGGATGCTGACCTTGATCATTGTGCGTTCTCGTCTGTTGGTCCCGATGCGCGGCGCTGGCGGATTGCGCGCGGCGCCGGACGTCACATTATCACGGCTTACTTGACGCTTGCACCTGCCGCGGCCTGATTCAGCGACCGGTTGAGCGATTCTTCCACGGCCTCGGAGATGGCGTCGATCGCGGCGGGCGGCGTGACACGGCGTTCGGCCAGTCCGAGCGCGCGCCGCGACATCAGCCCGTACAGCGCGGCGTGGTCGCCGCCGAGACCTTCCAGCAGCGCCAGCTGTTTCTGAACCACGCCCGTGTCGCCGCGCGATACCGGGCCCGCGAGCGCATTGGGCAACCCCTTGTCGCGGGCGGTTTCGATGGTGCCGGAGAGCATCGGCAGCAGCGCGCGCAGCGCGTCGTCTTCGGCAAAGCCCAGCGTGCGCCACAGCGCGACGCATTCCGCGAGGCTGCACAGCGCGAAACTGGCGGCGTAGTGCGCGGCGGCGTGATAGAGCATGCGACCGCCCGCCGGAATCGACAGAGGATGGCAGCGAAGCGCGACGGCGAGGGCTGTCAACGTGTCCTTCAGGGCGCCGTCGGCCTCGATCGTCACGGAACAACCGGCGATGCGCTCCAGATCGGCGAGTTCGCCGCTAAAGAGGTACAGTGGATGAAACCCGCCGATCGACGCGCCCTGATCGCGTGCCGGGGCGAGCAATTCGACCGGCGAAGCGCCGCTGCAGTGCACGAGCGCCTTGCCGTGCGCGCCGGCCGCGTCGTCCGGGCTGAACCGGAGTGTGTGCGCTGACGTACCGATGCTGTCATCGGGAACAGCTAAAAAGACGATATCGGCGGCGTCGACAACCTGTTGTGGGTTCTCCACTGCCGCGCAATGCTCGATTTGACTGGCAAGCCGGCCGGCGGATGTCGCCGAGCGACTTGCCACCGCCGTGACCGGATAGCCCGCGCGTGAAAAGCTCAGCGCGAGGCAACGCGCGAGCCGGCCCGCACCGATAAAGCCGAGGCGCGGCAGAGAGGACTGGGACATGGGTGCGTGCTCCAGACGGAACATTGGGAAAGCAGAAGTATCGCGCATCCGCCACGCTCGCGGCGCGGCTGAACGTCGGCTTTCCCCTGATCAGTGCGCCCGCGATATGGCGCGCCCGGCCGGTCATCCGGCGGCATGCGCCCCGCGGGCAAGAAAACTGCTCGCAATTCTTCAAAGCCGGTTTGGCAGTTGCTGTTCTGGGTATTTCGTCTCGCAGTCAGATTCGGGAGGTTCACGATGAATATTTTTTCTTACCGAAAGCACTTGCGGTTCCTGACGCATGCACAGCGCCGTCGCTGGTGGGACCAGAAAAAGCGCCTGACGCCGCGCGTGCGGATCAGCGGCGCTTATGTGCCGCCCAGCGTGTCCCGCGAGTTCGCGTATGTGAAGGTCGGCTGACGTCGCGGCCCTCGCAGGTAAGGAAATGCCCGGTCTTCGGCCGGGCATTTTTCGTTTTGGAGCGCAATTGGGCGCCGTCAGAATCGAAGCTAATTTGTAATCAAAGATTACCGTGAGACGAATGCTTCAAGCGCTGCTACGTGAATTGCGGCGCATTGCTTGCGTTTTGTCACGCGCAATCCCTGAGTTTTCAGCGCATTGCGAAGCCCATGAGTCGCTTGAGGCGTCCGCGAGAATTGCGACGTCTTGCCGCCAATTGCAATTTGCAACAAATGCGAACAGATAGGCGCGGTCTTTTTCGATACATTGATTTCATAGCATGCAGGGCATGCGAAGTCGGCGACCTTGGTGGGCCGCGCTAGGAGAATAAAAGTGAAAAAGATCGTTCCGTTTGTCGTTGCCGCAGCACTCGGCTTGGGACTTGCGGGTGCCGCTCAGGCGCACGTTTCCGTCGGTATCGGTATCGGGGTTCCGATTGCGCCGGCTTACCCAGTCTATGCCGCGCCGCCACCGGTGTATTACGCGCCGCAGCCGGTTTATGCGCCGCCGCCCCCGGTCGTTTATGCACCGCCGCCAGTCGTGGTGGGCGGGTATTACGGCGGTTATGGGCGTCCTTATTATCACCACGGCTATTACCGCGGTTATTACGGTCACGGCTACTATCGCCGTTAATCGCGGCACGTAGCGTTTTTGTTGACGGCGTAACGCCGGCTGGATCGCCGGGTTACGCCGTTTGTATTGGGTTGGCGGCTTTCCATGCAGTCAAGCCGGGGCATTTTGTCGGAAAGACGGTTTGAATTCGCGCCAGTCGGAGAGGGCAAAGAGTCGCCGCTACAGAAGCTCACTTCACGCATGACGTTCCAAACCTCGGTCGAAGCTGGGAGAATGGCTGTTTCGCCACCGCTCTGGAGAGTTTCGCCGATGCAAGCGCTTCCCGCTCCCACTTTCGACGACGTACTCGACGCCGCTGCGCGTCTGGACGGCATCGCCCACCGCACTCCCGTTCTGACCTCGAGCACGTTCAACGAGCGCACCGGGGCGTCGGTGTTCTTCAAGTGCGAGAATTTTCAGCGCATGGGCGCCTTCAAATTTCGCGGCGCCTACAACGCGATATCGCATTTCGACGCGGAGCAGCGCAAGGCGGGCGTACTGACGTATTCGTCGGGTAACCATGCTCAGGCGATCGCCTTGTCGGCACGTCTTGCCGGCATCCACGCGACGATCGTCATGCCGCAGGACGCGCCCGCGGCCAAAGTGGCGGCAACCAAGGGCTACGGCGGTGAAGTGATCACCTACGACCGCTACACGGAGAACCGGGAAGAGATCGGCCGGCGGCTCGCCGAAGAGCGTGGCATGACACTGATTCCTCCGTATGACCATCCGCACGTGATTGCCGGGCAAGGCACGGCGGTGAAGGAGTTGATCGAGGAAACCGGCCCGCTCGACATGCTGTTCGTGTGTCTCGGCGGCGGCGGGCTGATCAGCGGCAGCGCGTTGTCCGCGGCGGCATTGAGCCCGGCGTGCACGGTGATCGGCATCGAGCCGGAGGCGGGCAACGACGGTCAGCAGTCGCTGGCGCGCGGCGAGATCGTGCATATCGACACGCCGCGCACGATCGCCGACGGCGCCGCCTCCACGCATCTCGGCGACTACACGTTCGCGATTATTCGCAAGCTGGTCGCGCAGATCGAAACGGTCAGCGACGCGCAGTTGATCGAAACGATGCGCTTTTTTGCCCAGCGCATGAAGATCGTGGTGGAGCCGACGGGCTGTCTCGCCGCGGCCGCGGTGCTCAACGGCATCGTGCCGGTGACGGGCAAGCGTGTCGGCGTGGTGGTGAGCGGCGGCAACGTCGACCTGGAAAAGCTCGCGCAGTATCTCGCCTGATACATCGTGCAAGCAGGCGCTGTCGCGCTCGCCTGGCTTGGCGCTTAATCGAAAACGGCTCGCCAACGCGAGCGTTTTCACGTCAGCTTGCCACGTGCGCGGTTTGCACGATCAGATCGCGATACCCGTCGACGATCACGCTGTACGAGAAGTACGCAAACAGCAGCGCGGACAGTACGTGACAGGCGCGCAGCAAACCGGTGCCCGCGCGTTTGCGCCCGTGGCTGCCGAGTCCGCAGATAAAGATGGTCCAGCACAGGCCGCCGAGAAAGAAGCCGCCGAGAAACACCGGCGCGGTCGTCACGCTCGTGGCGCCGGCCTTCGCGATCAGCGCGCCGCCGACCGCGGCGAACCACAAAATCGCCGAAGGCGACGACACCGCCAGCAAGACGCCGCGCAAGAAACCGCGCCACGCGGACAGATGCGGCGCATTCGCGTCCGCCTCGCCGGCCACGGCGGGCGCCGTCGCCGGGAACATCGCTTCACGCGCCATCTTCCAGGTCAGGAAGAGCAGGATCCCCGCGCCGCCGATCCACACCACCCAGCGCACCGATTCGAACTGCAGCAAGGCCGCCATGCCCGCGAGCGCGAGCGCCGCATAAATCAGATCGCCGATGCATGAACCAAGGCCGAGCCAGAAGCCCGGTTTGAAGCCATGCGAGAGCGTCAGGGAAATCATGGCGACGTTCACGAGACCGATATCCAGACACAGCGACAGCGACAGAAAAAATCCATCCGACATCATTGAAAAAGCATGCATCCGCGCAACGGCTCCGATAGCTCTGTTATTTCAGTCTCGTTATACGGTTTGCCTCAGAGGCCCAACTCGTTCCACAAGGTGTCGATGCGCTGTTTGACCGCATCGTCCATCACGATGGGGCGGCCCCATTCGCGATCGGTTTCGCCGGGCCACTTATTGGTCGCGTCGAGGCCCATCTTCGATCCGAGGCCGGCCACGGGCGAGGCGAAATCCAGGTAGTCGATCGGCGTGCGATCCACCAGCACCGTGTCGCGCGCCGGATCGATGCGGGTGGTGATCGCCCAGATCACTTCCTTCCAGTCGCGGATATTCACGTCCTCGTCGACCACGACGATGAACTTCGTATACATGAACTGCCGCAGGAAGCTCCACACGCCGAACATCACGCGTTTGGCGTGGCCGGGATAGCTCTTCTTCATCTGCACGATGGCCATGCGGTAGCTGCAGCCTTCGGGCGGCAGGTAGAAGTCGGTGATCTCGCTGAACTGCTTTTGCAACAGCGGCACGAACACTTCGTTGAGCGCGACGCCGAGCACGGCAGGTTCGTCAGGCGGTTTGCCGGTGTACGTGGAGTGGTAGATCGCGTCGCGCCGCATGGTGATGCGCTCGACCGTAAAGACGGGGAACCACTCCTGCTCGTTGTAGTAGCCGGTGTGATCGCCGTAAGGGCCTTCGAGCGCATGTTCATAGGCCGCGGACGCACCCTTCACCGGACGCGGCGGCGCGCCTGTGGGAGCGGGCGAAGGCGCGCCTTCCTGCGGGTAGATGAAGCCTTCGAGCACGATCTCGGCGCGCGCCGGCACCTGCAAGCCGTCGACGCCCGGCGTGATGCACTTTGCCAGTTCGGTACGGCCGCCGCGCAGCAGCCCGGCGAACTGGTATTCGGACAGCGTGTCGGGCACCGGCGTGACCGCGCCGAGGATCGTCGCCGGATCGGCACCCAGCACGACGGCCACCGGATACGGCTTGCCCGGGTTCTGCAACGCGAACTCGCGAAAATCGAGCGCGCCGCCGCGATGCGCGAGCCATCGCATGATTAGTTTGTTACGTCCGATCAATTGCTGGCGATATATGCCTAAGTTTTGTCGGCTCTTGTTCGGGCCTTTTGTGACGGTCAGGCCCCATGTGATTAGCGGGCCGGCATCGCCAGGCCAGCAAGTCTGAATCGGCAGCCTGGCGAGGTCCACGTCGTTGCCTTCCCAGACGATTTCCTGACAGGGCGGCGCGCTCACCGTTTTCGGCGCCATGTCCCACACCGCCTTCGCGAGCGAGAACAGTTTGCCGGCGTCCTTGAGGCCCTTCGGCGGCTCCGGTTCCTTTAATGCGGAGAGCAAGCGGCCTACGTCGCGAAGCGATTCGAGCGCGGCGCCGTCGCCTTCGCCGGCTTGCGCGTCCACACCCATGCCGAGCGCGACCCGCCGAGGCGTGCCGAACAGGTTGCCGAGCACCGGGAACTCATGCTGTGCCTTGCTTTCGAACAGCAAAGCCGGACCGCCGGCGCGCAGCACGCGGTCGCACAGCTCGGTCATTTCCAGGGCAGGCGAGACGTTTTGCGAGATACGGCGCAGTTCACCGATCGTCTCGAGACGGCCGACGAAATCGCGCAGGTCTTTGTATTTCATCTGGTGCGGTTCAGTGCCGCGCAGGCGGCGGAAAGGGGAGGCGCAGCAGGATTTAACGGCGCCAGAACGATTGTCGATTTTACCTGTGTTGGCGGGCGCACGTAGCTCAGCCAAACGACCTAGGTGAGACGGAGGAATCGAGATTGCTCAAAAGGCGCGCGCCGCGCGGTTTTGGACGGTCTGAACACTGTTCATTATTACAATTAGTTATACATTTGCCTATCTATAGTGTTGACGATCTATAAAACCCTGCATAGAATCCGTCCACATTGGTTGCAGGGCGTGAACCTTTTTACCACTGCCCCCGGTCCCATCAGACGCAACGCGTCACCGCTTACCGAGTCCCTGCGCGGTATCTAACGGTCTTATTGATGTCCTCGCCAGCGCCAACTGACGCTGGTTTTTCGCGTGGGAGCCACCGCCCGCATGCTTTTTTGACATGCCGCGGTCCTCTTTCAGGACGGCTCCCCACAAACGGTATTTGCCGTTTTCCCGACGTCGCTGCTGCCCTAACCAGACAGAGCGCGCGATGTCTTGACTCTGCGAACGTGCCTCACCGCCTCTTCATCCGGCGGGGTTCGCGGATCATGCAACATGGGAGATCTGAATGAACGCCTGGTTATCGTGGCGTCCCGATGAGCGTATCGCGCAAGTTGTGCGTGGTGCGCTGCGTCGCGGGACGCGAATGAGTCATCACCTGTTCAGCATCGTCGGCGGTATCGCGGTGGTGCTGACAGTCGCACTGTGGCTGATGCCGGCCCTGCGCGGCACGCTAGCCGCCAAGTTGATGCCGGTCGTCTCCGCCGCTGTGCAAGCCGGTCCCGCCCGTCTGCTTCAGGGCAACCCGCTGCCGGCTTTCGGACCGCCCGCGCGCGCGTCCTCCGACGACTCGCTGACCGCCAACTCGAACGGCCCCGATGCCGTGAGCGGCACGAACAACGGCAACACTCTCACCGCGGGCAACTCCGGCTTTGACAACGCATTCGACACCGCCGGCTCGACCGGCATGGGCGTCGCAGCGCTGAACGGCCTCGACCCGCGCACCATGCAAAGCGTTACCGCGCTGGCGAGCCTGATCCCGTCGCAACGCGTATCCGCCGACGCACGCGACGACCGCGTCCTGATCTCGACCCGCGAGCAGGACCTGGTTGCGTCCTTTCTGGCACGGCGCTATCGCGTCGCTCAGGAGCCCGTTAGCGAACTCGTGAAGGCGGCGTTCGACACCGGCCGCGAAGTCGGTCTCGATCCGTTGCTGCTGCTTTCAGTGATGGCAATCGAGTCGGGCTTCAACCCGTACGCCGAGAGCGGCGTCGGCGCGCAAGGCCTGATGCAGGTGATGTCCAAGGTGCACTCGGACAAGTTCCAGTATTTCGGCGGTCAGAGCGCGGCGCTCGAACCGGTCGCGAACATCAAGGTGGGCGCGCTGGTGCTGAAGGATTGCATCGCACGTGGCGGCTCGCTGCCGGGCGGTTTGCGTCTGTACGTCGGCTCGACCTCGCCGGACGACGGCGGCTACGGCGCCAAGGTCATGGCCGAGCGTGCCCGTCTGCGTGACGTGGCGCGTGGCCGCAAGGTGCCGATCAACGCACCGCAGGCACCGGTTTTGACGGCGTCGACCAACACGGCGGCGCCGGCCAGCAGCAATGGCAAGCGCGTGCAGGTGACGCTCGAGGGCAGTCATCAGTTGAGCGCGGCGACACCGGTTAAGGCGCCGGTTTCCGGCGAGCAGGACGATGCGAGCGCCAACGCGACGAAGCATGTGGCGTCGACGTCGGAGTTGGGCGCTTGAGGTTGGAAGCGTAGAACTGGCGGCTCCATGCAGGAGCGGCAACAAAAAAGGACACCCATCTGGCGTGTCCTTTTTTTCGTCTGGCGATTGAGAGTGCGCCGCTTCGCTCAGGCTTTGCCGAACAATTTCGCCAGCCGGTCGACGGCCTCTTCCAGCTTCGGATAGCCGGTCGCGTACGACAGCCGGATGTACCCCTTCGGCGCGTGCGTACCGAAATCCATGCCCGGCACCAGCACCACGCCCGCGTCGTGGAGCATGACCTTGGTAAGCGCCGCGCTGTCGCCGGCCGCGGCATGCGCGACCGTGCGGCAATCGGCGTACACGTAGAAAGCGCCGTCGGGCATCACCGGCACGGAGAAACCGAGCGATTCCAGAGCCGGCGCGATGAAGTCGCGGCGACGCTTGAATTCCTGGCGCCGCGCTTCGTAGATCGCGATCGTTTCCGGCTCGAAGCAGGCGAGCGCCGCGTGCTGGGCGAGCGCGGAAGCGCAGATGAACAGATTTTGCGCGAGTTTTTCGAACGCGCTGACCATGCCGGGCGGCACCACCAGCCAGCCCAGGCGCCAGCCCGTCATGTTGAAGTACTTCGAGAAGCTGTTGACGGTGATCACGTCGTCGCCAAACGAGAGCGCCGACACGGGCTTCGCGTCGTAGCTCAGCCCCTGGTAGATCTCGTCGACGATGGTAAAGCCGCCACGCGCCCGCACGGCCTTGACGATGCGCTCCAGCTCAGCCGGTTCGATCGACGTGCCGGTCGGGTTCGACGGCGACGCCAGCAGCACGCCACGGGTGTGCTCGTTCCAGAGGCGCTCGACATCGGCGGCGGTGAGTTGGAAACGTTCGGCCGGGCCGCTAGGCACCATCACCGGCTTGCCTTCGGCGGCGATCACGAAATGGCGGTTGCACGGATAGCACGGGTCGGGCATCAGCACTTCGTCGTCGCGATCGACCAGCGCCGCGCAAGCCAGCAGCAATGCGGCCGATGCGCCGGCAGTAACGACGATCCGCGCCGGATCCACGTCAACGCCATAGAAGTCGGCGTAATGCGCCGAGATCGCTTCGCGCAGCGCGTGCAGACCGAGCGCGCTGGTGTATTGCGTGACGCCACGGCGCAGTGCGCTCGCGGCCGCCTCGATAACCGGCTCGGGCGCGGTGAAATCGGGTTCGCCGATGCCCATATGAATGATGTCGCGGCCGTCGCGCTCAAGAAGCGCGGCCTCCTTGGCCAATTCCATCACATAGAAAGGCTGGATGGCGTCGACACGCGCGGCAAGCCGCACCAAGGGTTCGGTCACGGAGTTCATACGATTAAATCCAGTTCAGAAGCAAAGCGGGACGACGTTCGACGCGAGTGCTTATGCGCGAAAGGCGTCCTTGCAGGCGATTCATTCGCGCCGCATTCATTCAGCGAGGCGCATGACGGCAATCAAACTGCCAGCATCGCGCCTTGCGCTCAACGCTTGCGAGCGGCCTGCGTCTCATCAACGCGCAGTTGGGCCGACAGCTTGTCCAGCACGCCGTTCACGTACTTGTAGCCGTCCGCGCCGCCGAACGTCTTGGCGAGCTCGACCGCTTCGTTGATGACCACGCGATAAGGGATGTCGACGTGATTCTTCAGTTCAAACGCGGCTACCAGCAGCACGGCGCGTTCGACCGGCGAGAGCTGCTCGATCGGACGGTCCAGACACGGAGCGATTGCCGCGGAGAGGGCTTCCGAATCGCGGATCACGCCATGCAGAATGGCGTCCAGATGTTCGTGGTCGGCCTTGTCGAAGCCTTGCGCGCCGCGCAGTTGCGCGTCGATTTCACCGCCGGGCGAGCCCGACAGCAGCCACTGGTAAAGCCCCTGCGTGGCCAGTTCGCGGGAGCGTCGGCGTGCGCTCTTCATGCCTCTTCCTCTTCTTCGTCTTCTTCTTCGTCGTCGCCGCCGAGTTGTTCGAGCGCGACGGCGAGATTCGCCATTTCGACGGCCACGCGCGCCGCGTCACGACCCTTTTCGGTCATGCGCGCGACGGCTTGCTCGTCGTTTTCGGTAGTCAGCACCGCGTTCGCGACCGGAATGCCGAAGTCGAGGCCGATGCGCGTGATGCCCGCGCCGCTTTCGTTCGAGACCAGTTCGAAGTGGTACGTTTCGCCGCGAATCACCGCGCCGAGCGCGATCAGCGCGTCGAATTGCGCGCTTTCGGCGAGCTTTTGCAACGCCAGCGGGATTTCCAGCGCACCCGGCACAGTGACGAGCAGCACGTCTTCGCCGGTCACGCCGAGGCGTTCGAGTTCTTCGATGCAGGAGTCTGCGAGGCCATTGCAAACGGGCTCGTTGAAGCGCGCCTGGACGATGCCGATACGCAGTCCGTCGCCGTCGAGGTTCGGTTGGTATTGTCCGATTTCCATGTGAATTCCGTAGTGTTTTGAGTGGGCGCGAAGCGCGTGAATGGTCGGATTAGCCGTGTTGCGGAGCTTGTGCCTCGCCGCCCGGCATCGGCACGAAGCCCGTGACTTCGAGACCGTAGCCCGACATGCTGCCCAGCTTGCGCGGGTTCGACAGCACCTGCATCTTGCCGACACCGAGCTCACGCAGAATCTGCGCGCCGATGCCGTACGTCTTGAAGTCGACCGGGCGGCGTTTGAGCGCGTCGGCTTTTTCCTTCGAGTCGAACGCCTTGAAAACGTCGATCAGATGGTCCTTCGAGTCGCCGCAGTTCAGCAGCACGATCACGCCACAGTCGCGCGCGGCGATTTCTTTCATGGCTGCGTCCAGCGTCCACGAATGGGTGGATTCGCCGACTTCGAGCAGGTCCAGCACCGACAGCGGCTCATGCACGCGCACCAGCGTGTCCTGATCCGTGCACGGCGTACCGCGCACCAGCGCGATATGCGGCTGGCCGCTCGGCTGGTCCAGATACATGACCGCGCGGAATGCGCCGTGCGCGGTCTGCATGGTGCGCTCGCAAATCCGCTCGACGATCGACTCGGTGCGGCTGCGATAGTGGATCAGATCCGCGATCGTGCCGATTTTCAGACCGTGTTCGCTCGCGAATTCCATCAAGTCCGGCAAGCGCGCCATCGTGCCGTCGTCCTTGATGACTTCGCAGATCACCGCGGCCGGCGTGAGCCCGGCCAGGTGGGTGAAGTCGCAGCCCGCCTCGGTGTGGCCGGCGCGCACCAGCACGCCGCCGGGCTGGGCCATGATCGGGAACACGTGGCCCGGCTGCACGATGTGCTCGGCCTTGGCGTCCGGCGCGACCGCTGCGGCGATCGTGCGGGCGCGGTCCGCAGCCGAAATGCCGGTGGTGACGCCTTCGGCCGCTTCGATGCTGACCGTGAACGCGGTGCCGTACTGCGTGCCGTTGCGGTAGGTCATGAGCGGCAGATTCAGCAGCTTGCAGCGTTCCTGCGTGAGTGTCAGGCAGATCAGACCGCGGCCGTAGCGGGCCATGAAGTTGATCGCTTCCGGCGTGACGAATTCGGCGGCGATCACGAGGTCGCCCTCGTTTTCGCGGTCTTCTTCGTCGACGAGGATCACCATCCGGCCTGCTTTCAGTTCGGCAATGATCTCTAGAGTGGAGGCGAGCGTCATGTTGGCGAGAGTTTCGAAGAAAGCGCGTATTTTACGCCACGCGCGGGCCCAAGTCGCCTCCGCCGAACGGCATAGGCCATTTGGTCGACTGGCGATGAGCCGTCCGCCGTTGCTATGCTCGTTGAAAACGATGGCCGCATGAACCGGCCGGAGGCGGTGAGGCGCCGCCTCCGACTCATGCATAGCCGGGCTTGCGGCCTGTTATTTCGGCGCGTTGAGCATGCGCTCGACGTAGCGCGCAATCAGATCGATCTCCAGATTCACCTGCGTACCTTCACGCAGGCGCTTGAGCGCGGTCACTTCGACCGTGTGCGGAATCAGGTTGATCGAGAATTCGCAGCCATCGTCGCGATCTTTAACCGAGTTGACGGTCAAGCTCACGCCGTTGACAGTGATAGAGCCTTTGAACGCCAGATAGCGGCCGATCTCGCGCGGAGCCAGCACGCGCAGTTCGTGCGATTCGCCGACCGGCGCGAAATGCGTGACCGTGCCGAGGCCGTCCACATGGCCGGAAACGATATGGCCGCCGAGCCGGTCGTGAGCGCGCAGCGCTTTTTCGAGATTGACTTCGCCGGTCTCGCCGAGGCCCGCCGTGCAGTTCAGGCTTTCGCGCGAGACGTCGACTTCGAACGAGTGGGCGGTCTTTGCGACCACGGTCATGCAGGCGCCCTGAATGGTTATGCTGTCGCCGAGTTGCACGTCGTCGAGATCGAGGCCACCGGCTTCGACGTTCAGGCGCACGCCCGCGTCGCCGTCCGTGCCGAGCGGTTTGACTGATTCAATGCGGCCCACGGCCGCGACGATTCCTGTGAACATCGTACTAATCCTCGATCATTTCGAAACGGGTGGGGTCGCGGGCTCGTTGCCGGGTCCGGGTTGGGGCATAAAGCGCGCGAGAATCCGCACATCTTCGCCGATCCGGTCGACCGCATGGAAGTTCAGTTTGACGCGGCCCTCGAGCGTTTCGGGCGCGCTCAGATTGAACATACTCATCGAATCCATGCCGAGCAGGCTCGGCGCGAGATACACGAGCAATTCATCGACGCAGCCTTCGCGCAGCAGCGAGCCGTTCAGCTTGTAGCCCGCCTCGACATGCAGTTCGTTGACGTTGCGCTGGCCGAGCACTTTGAGCACCGCAGGCAGATCGACCTTGCCGGCCGGGTTCGCCAATTGGACGATCTCCGCGCCGCGATCGCGCAACGCGGCGGCGCGATCGGTATGTCGCCCATCCAGATTGCCGCAGAAGATCAGCGTGGATGCGCCGGCCAGAATCTGTGCGTCCGGCGGCACGTCGAGCTGGCTGTCTATCAGTACGCGTTGCGGCTGGCGCGGCGTATCGACAGCCCGCACCGTCATGCGCGGATTGTCCTCCCTGACCGTGCCGATGCCCGTCAAAATCGCCGACGCGCGGGCGCGCCAGGCGTGGCCGTCGGCGCGCGCCGCTTCGCCAGTGATCCATTGGCTGTCGCCCGAAGGCAAGCCGGTGCGTCCATCCAGCGAGGCCGCCACCTTCATGCGTACCCACGGGCGGCCGCGTGTCATGCGCGAGACGAAGCCGATATTGAGTTCGTGCGCTTCGTGGGCCAACAGTCCACAGCGTACTTCGATGCCGGCGTCGCGCAACATGGCGAGACCGCGCCCGGATACCTGCGGATTGGGATCTTCCATTGCCGCGACAACACGCGCGACCTGGGCTTCGATCAAAGCATTCGCGCACGGCGGCGTGCGCCCGAAATGGCTGCACGGCTCCAGCGTCACGTAGGCCGTGGCCCCGCGCAGATCGTGACCGCGCGAGCGGGCGTCTTTCAGCGCGCGGATCTCGGCATGGTCCTGGCCGGCCGGTTGCGTAAAGCCTTCGCCGATCACCTCGCCGTTCTTGACGAGCACGCAGCCGACCCGCGGATTCGGGTCGGTGGTGTACATGCCGCGCTTGGCCAACGCGAGCGCGCGTTCCATATGGACGAAATCGGTTTGCGAAAACATCGGTGTCCGGTCGGGTACGGTGGCTAGGCTGTAATGGGTTTCGGTTTTAGCGGTAGGTTGTCTCGCCGGCTTCAGGCCGCGAGCGACGCAAACGCGCCGCGCGCGGCGTCGATCGTGGCGTCGACGATTGCGTCGTCGTGAACGATCGAAACGAAGCCCGCTTCATACGCCGACGGCGCGAAGTACACGCCGGCGTCGAGCATCTTGTGGAAGAACGCGTTGAAGCGCGGCACGTCGCTCTTCGTGACTTCGGCGAAGCTGGTCGGGATCGAGTCGGTGAAGTAGAGGCCGAACATGCCGCCGAGCGAATCGGCCGCGAACGGCACCTTGGCTTCGCGCGCCACGTTCGCGAGACCCTGCACGAGGCGCGCGGTGCGCGCGGCCAGCGTGTCGTAAAAGCCCGGCGCCTGGATCAGTTGCAGCGTTTTCAGGCCGGCGGCGACCGCGATCGGGTTACCCGAGAGCGTGCCCGCCTGGTAGACGCCGCCGAGCGGCGCAAGATGGGCCATGATGTCGCGCCGGCCGCCGAAAGCCGCCGCCGGCATGCCGCCGCCGATCACCTTGCCGAGGCACGTCAGATCCGGCGTGATGCCGTAGACCTCTTGCGCGCCACCCAGGGCGACGCGAAAGCCGCACATCACTTCGTCGAAAATGAGCACCGAGCCGTGCTCGGTACACAGGCGCCGCAAGGCTTGCAGGAATTCGGGCGTGGCGCGCACGAGGTTCATGTTGCCGGCCACCGGCTCGACGATCACCGAGGCGATCTCGTTGCCGAACGCCTTGAATGCTTCTTCGAGTTCAGCGACGTTGTTGTACTCGAGCACAGTGGTGTGCTTGGCGATATCCGCCGGCACGCCCGCCGAAGTCGGATTGCCGAAGGTCAGCAGGCCCGAGCCGGCCTTGACCAGCAGACTGTCCGCGTGGCCGTGATAGCAGCCTTCGAACTTGACGATACGGCTGCGGTTCGTGAAGCCGCGCGCGAGACGCAGCGCGCTCATGGTCGCCTCGGTGCCGCTCGACACCATACGGACCTGTTCGATGGAGGGCACCAGCTTGCAGATTTCTTCGGCGATTTCCACTTCCGATTCGGTCGGCGCACCGAACGAGAATCCGTTGCCCAGCACGCGCTGCACGGCTTCGAGAACTTCCGGATGGACGTGGCCGAGGATCATCGGGCCCCATGAGCCGATGTAGTCGATATAACGCTGACCGTCCGCGTCCCAGAAGTAAGGACCTTGCGCGCGTTCGATAAAGCGCGGCGTGCCGCCGACCGAGCGGAAGGCCCGCACCGGCGAATTCACGCCGCCGGGAATGGTGCGTTGCGCGCGTTCAAAAAGGGTTTCGTTTCTGGACATGACGATGACTGGAATTGGGGTTGCGCAGCAACGCGGGTGGCCTCTCGGCGAGTCGCGCGGCACTGGGATAGGTGGGGAAATTGTACCGGAGTCAGCGTGAACAGGTTTTCCGGATGCGCCTGCGCAGCGGGCCGCTTGCTTAGTTTTTGTGCGTGGGTCCCGTCGGCGTGTCGAACTTCGGCGGCTTGCGCTTGCCCGTCAGTTCCGCCCAGCGCTTTTCCAATGCGCCTTCGGCCATCGGCTTGATCACGGTCCCTGAGCTCTGCGCGTCCCACGTTTGTACCGAGAAAGGATGCGTACGCAACATCTCGCGCGGAATCACCACACCTTCATGTGCATCGACGAGCCAGTCGTACACGAAGTCGATGCACAAACGGTAGCCGCGCTTCGTGGCCGGATCGGGAACCTCGTACGGCGCGCGCGTCACATAGCCGGAGCCGAAGATGCCCTTCGGTTCCTGCGCCACGCGATGCAGGAACACGCGGTCGCCCGGCAGGATGCTGCGCGCAAATCCGCAGCCCCACGCGTCGGCCACCGCGACGCCCGCAACCACGCGTTTGGCCACGTCGGGCAACTCGGGCCATGGCCATTTCTTGGGGCTCCAGATCAGCAGGAATGCGGTCATCGCGTGGTCGCGTACAGAATGGTCGGGAAGGGCGTTGCGCAAAGATTTGCGCGTTACCCGAAGCGCTCAGGCGGCAGCTTAACCGATCCGCAACGTGGCTGCCGCGCGTTGTCGACGCCGCACGTGCGTCGTTGCGACTTGGTCCAGAGCCCGGCTGTCGTATTAACCGTCGCGTACAATTGAGGCCGTCAAGTTGCTGTTTTCCCCGTTTCACCTGTTCCGCTGCCGATAACGGCGCGGCGCTTCATCTGGATTCCCATGTCTCACGTCGCCAGAAGCCGGCCCGATGGCCGGCTGATTCTGTTGCTCGGTGCGCTTGCCGCATGCGGGCCGATTTCCATCGACATGTATCTGCCGAGCCTGCCGACCATCGCGCAGGCGTTCGCCATCAGCACCGGCGCCGCGCAGACCACGCTCACCAGCTTCATGTTCGGCTTTTCGATCGGCATGCTGCTCTATGGTCCGCTGTCAGATACCTATGGCCGCCGGCCCGTATTGCTCGGCGGCATCGTCATGTACGCGCTGGCTAGCGTGGCCTGCGCGATGTCGTTCTCGATCGGCTCGCTCGTGACGTTCCGTTTCGTGCAGGCGCTGGGCGCGGGCGCGGCCTCGGTGCTGGCGCGCGCCATCGCACGCGACGCCCACGGTCCGACCGATGCCGCTCGCGTGTTGTCGATGCTTGCCATCGTCACGTCGATCGGACCGTTGCTCGCGCCGCTCATCGGCGGACAGTTGCTGCTGCTCGGCGGCTGGCGCGTGGTGTTTATCGTGCTGACGCTGTTCGGCACGGTGTGCGCAATCACTGCGTTTCTCAAAGTGCCGGAAACCTGGCCGCGTGAGAAGCGTGCGCACTCGGCGTTGCTGAAGTCGTTCGGCGCGTATGGCAAGTTGCTGCGCGATCCGGTTGCGTGGGGGCACATGCTGTGCGGCGGCATGGCGTTCGCGTCGATGTTCGCGTACATCACCGCGACGCCGTTCGTCTACATCGAATATTTCCATGTGTCGGCGCAGCATTACGGCTTTCTGTTCGCGCTGAATATCGTCGGCATTATGTTCGGCAACTTCATGAATACGCGGCTCGTCGGCCGGCTCGGTTCGCTGCCGATCATTTCTTTCGCCGCGACCGTGAGCTGCATTGCGTCGCTGTTTGTCTGTCTCGTGTCGCTGACCGGCTGGGGCGGTCTGTGGTCGATCGTGTTCGGGCTGTTCTTCGTGGTCGGCGTGGTCGGTCTTCTGTCCGCCAACTGCACGACCGATCTGATGCATCGCTATCCGCAGAATGCCGGCGCCGCGGCCGCCGTGTTCGGCGCCGTGCAGTTGGCGCTTGGCGCGTTGTCGAGCCTTGCTGTCGGACTCTGGCAGGACGGCTCGCCCAAGGGCATGGGCGTGACGGTGGGCGTGGCGGGCTTGCTGTGTTATCTCGGCCGGATTCTGGTTGTCAGGTGGCACGGCACCAAGGCGCCTGTCGCTGCTGCGTGAGGACTGACGAAGCGCAACCCGCGTGGCGTCTACGGAAAACACCAGGTGTTGCGTGCGCGCGACCGTGCGTTTGAATTTCCGTTGCTATGATGGACCCACTGTTCCTCGGAGCGGCATTCATGGCGATCAGAGATTTGATGAACGGCGAACGGCAACACGCTGCTTTCGCTGAAGCGCAGAAGCTGGCGGACAGCGGCGCCTATCACGATTACACAGACATCGAATACGTCTTGCGCTTTGATTTCGGGTTGTCTGATGTATCAACGCTGCTCGACAGTCAGTTGATGCATCGCGATCTGAACCGCCGCTGCGCGGATGCGCGCGAGAAGCTTGAGCTGCTTGGCGTGTAATGTGTGCGGCACATTTGTGGAAGCGTGTTGATGTGAGGCGCGGTGTCTCGCGCGGGTAGCGCTCGCGTTGCGTAATTGCTCGTGTGATCGCTCATCGCTTTTGCAAAAACGGGATGCTGTCGTGCGGATGAATCGCAGGCAGTGTCATGTGCCGTCGTCACATCTGGAGTGATATTCATGGCTGGTAGCCAGCACGACCCGCATCTGCCGCATATGGACAATCCCGCTACGCTTTCGCAGCCGGGCGGTCATTACAGTCACGTCGCGGTCGCAAATGGTTTCGTGTTCGTCTCGGGACAATTGCCGATCACGGCGCAAGGCGACAAGCTATCCGAGGCCTCGTTCGAGGTTCAGGCGGAACAGGTGCTGGCCAATGTGCAAGCCGCGCTCGAAAGCGCCGGCAGCAGCGTTGCGCAACTGGTTCAGGTACGCGTCTACATTGTCGATGTCGAGCACTGGATGAGCTTCAATCAGATCTACGCGCGTTGGGCCGGCGAAGCACGGCCCGCGCGCGCAGTAGTGCCGGTCCCGCAGCTGCACTATGGTTTCAAGATCGAGGTCGAGGCGACCGCGCTGGTTTAGCTTTAGTACTGACCTGGTGTCTTGAGCGGGGTGGGTTCAACGAACCGCATGAATGCCGGCGGTCCCCGCAGACCGGATGAAAGCGAACGAGGCGCATCGCATCGCGTTGCCCGCGCCAGTGGTAGCGCTCAGCTGCACACGGCTTTAGAAGCTCGTTTCGGGACTGGGCCAGCGAGCAGGGTTATGCGCGCGATCTGACCGAGCGGGCGCTCGCGCATACCGTCGCGAACAAGATTGAGGCGGCCTATCACTGCAGGAAGGCCCAGCTTGCGCGCCGTCGACGCGACTGAACGAGCATGATGGCCTGCTCGACTCTCGGGCAGCGCTTTAGTCGACGGTTAAGATTTTTTGACGGTTACACGACATCGCCTATCCACCTCGTCCAGACCGGCAATTTGTCATGGCCTACTAGACTGCCTAGTGCGATACCTCTTTGTCATTACACCGCCGACGACTACAAGCAGAAAGCCAAAAATTAAACCACAACGCGAGGCAAATACAAGCGCTCGCGTGCCGCATGCATCTCCGCATTCAAGGGTTTGTGAAGGTAGAGCGATATAAAGCCCCACAAGGCCGCCCCCTATGGCGCCAGCAACAAACAGGAGCGCGAATATGAACGCCGTCCTCACGTGATTTCCCAGAATAGGACGGATTTCGAGTCAGCAAGATTGGAGTAAAGATTTTCTGGGCCGACGCCCAAAACGGATAGCGGATTCCATACCTTGTTTATACCGAATGTGAACCGAAGAGTCGTTTCAGAACTGGGCGTAAGGCGATCTGCGTTCCACAAATCAATGTGATCGCCAGTCGGATTTTTTTTCCTTCAGGTTGCGCCGCCAGTAACTCCCAAAGAAGATAACTCCCGTTTTACCCTTTACGCTATCTTGCCAGCCTGTGCCTGTAACCGTTACTGGAAGCGGGCAACCGGCGAAAGGACGACGCTGAAGCCATTCCGCCACTTCCTTGGCCCGAAGCATGTGACTTGGTGCGTGACCGTGAAACCAGCACTTCTCGCCTTTGAACGACTTATTGGTGATCCCCACTTCAGCCAGACATGTGCCGAAGCGAATGGCACACTCATCCTCAAAAGCTGGTTTTCCCGTGGACGGGTCTGTGCACGGATCAGAGTGGGGATATGCTGCCCACAACTCGGCAAAGGTTACAGCGTTCAACTGCACTTCCTTAATGGAGTTAGGCGTCGAGTTAGTCCTGACTATTGTCCTCTTGTTCGGCATTATTCAGACTTCCTGTTTTGCAAGGGCTTCGTCGCCTCAATGAACGGTGCAATCGTCGGCGGCATCAGAGTGGACGCGCGGCAGGTGGCCGCCGTGATCCAATCGCCCCGAGAAAGTCCGCCCGTGCGCTGTTTCGATGAAATACGGATAACCTGCGGATGCTCCGCGCCCGGTCGCTGTGATCTGCTCGTCGTATGCGCCAATTGCGACTGACGCGACGCCGCCGCTGACGGTTCGGCTCGACGCAACCTCACCCGATGATTCGGCCATGTCGTCACACCACGACTCGCCGGAAAGTGTGGCGAGAATATGCGGCGGCGACGGGCATTTGCAAAGGACGATATCGCGGTCAGCGGCGGTTTCACCCATGAAGTCAATACGCCGGGGGCCGCCGGCCTTCGCAATCGTGCCGGCGCTCTTGCAGGCTTCGCAGTAAGCCGTTCCTCCGATGAGGGCGACCTGGCGACCCGCATCACCCATAGTAAAGACCGGACCCGCATAGGGCAGTATCTCGCCACCGCGTTCCAGCCTGTCACCGACTACGGCGGTTCGACGCATCGTGATTCCGTGTCCTGTTCCATGTGGTACTGGATGCGCGCCATGTCATCGCGTGCGCGCGCTTTATCGCTTCAATACACCGTGTAGTCGTCGCTACTCTCGCGGGCATCAATGCGCGATAACAGAACATGAGCTTGTGCTGTGTGATGGGCAATTGATAGGCCGGAAAAACAAAAACCCCGTAAATCTTTGAATTTACGGGGCTTCGACATTTTGTTCTGGCGGAGGCGGTGAGATTCGAACTCACGGAAAGATTGCTCCTTCGCCGGTTTTCAAGACCGGTGCCTTAAACCACTCGGCCACACCTCCAAGCCCTAAATTGTAACCTGAAAAAACCTCGTTGCGGCGCCCGCTCGATCCACAATCACTGCGGATCTTTCAGAAACAGTTCCTGCAAATCATTCAGGAACGCCTGGCCGAGCGGCGTGGGCGCGATCTTTTCGTGGTCGCGCGTGATCAGCTTGCGCCGTTCGGCTTCCTGCAAGGCCGGCTCGATCGATGTCATCGACATGCCCGTGCGCTCGATGAATCGATGCACCGGAAACCCTTCCACCAGCCGCAGCGCGTTCAGCATGAACTCGAACGGCAGATCGCGCGTCCCGACTTCGCGCTCTTCCTGCACTGCCGTGCCGGCCAACGCCCGCTCGATGAACGTGGTGGGATGCTTGTAGCGCGCCTGGCGCAGCACGCGATTCGGAAACGACAGCTTCGTATGCGCGCCCGCGCCGATGCCGAGATAGTCGCCGAAACGCCAGTAGTTCAGATTGTGCTTGCTCTGCCGATGCGGCCGCGCATACGCCGACACCTCATAACGTTCGTAGCCCGCAGCGAACGTGCGCTCGTGAATCCAGTCCTGCATGTCGGCGGATGCATCGTCGTCGGGCAGGGCGGGCGGGAACTTCGCGAACAACGTGTTCGGTTCGAGCGTCAGGTGGTACAGCGACAAATGCGGCGGCGCGAACGACAACGCCGTCTCGACATCGGCTTGGCATTGGGCGAGCGTCTGTCCCGGCAGCGCGAACATCAGATCGAGATTGAAGTTGTCGAACGTGGTCGCGGCGACTTCGACGGCATGGCGCGCCTGCGCCGAATCGTGGATGCGGCCGAGCGCCTTCAGATGCGCTTCGTTGAAACTCTGAATGCCCACCGAAAGCCGGTTCACGCCGCTCGCGCGAAACTGGGCGAATTTGGCGGCCTCGAAGGTGCCCGGGTTGGCTTCGAGTGTGATTTCCGCGTCGGCGTCGAGCGGCAACAGCGCGCGCACGTCCGACAGCATCCGGTCGAGCCCCGCCGCCGAAAGCAGACTGGGCGTGCCGCCGCCAATGAACACCGTATGCACCTGTCGGCCCCAAACCAGCGGCAGCGCCATCTCGAGATCGGCGCGCAAGGCGTCGAGATACTCGTTTTCCGGGAACGTGTCGCCTTTCCATTCGTGCGAGTTGAAATCGCAATACGGACACTTGCGCACGCACCACGGAAAATGCACATACAACGCCAGCGGCGGCAGCGACGTCAGCCGGATACTGCCCGGCGACGTGAAGGCTTTGATGACGCCGTTGCCGATATCGGCGGGCGCCGGTTTGATCGGAATCACGCTTCCTCCGTGAGACGCGCGAGCAGTTGCCGCAACGCAATTGCGCGGTGGCTGCTGGCGTTCTTCACCGCCGGTTCGAGTTCGGCAGCGCTCGCGTTCAGCGACGGCAGGAAGAAGTACGGGTCGTAGCCGAAACCATTCGCGCCGCGCGGCGCGTCCAGCATTTCGCCATGCCAGCGGCCTTCGGCGATGAGCGGCTCGGGATCGTCCGAGTGACGCACCAGGGCCAGCACGCAGAAGTAATACGCGCGCCGATCGGTCTCGCCTTGCAACGCCGAGACGAGGCGTGCGTTATTCGCCGCGTCGCTCTTCTCGCCGCCGGCAAGCTGCGCGTAGCGCGCCGAATAGACGCCCGGTGCGCCGCGCAATGCGCGCACGCAAAGGCCGGAGTCGTCGGCGAGCGCCGGCAGGCCGGTCAACTTCGACGCGTGACGCGCCTTGGTCAGCGCGTTTTCGACGAAGGTCGGATGCGGCTCTTCGGCTTCCGGCACGTTCAATTCGCCTTGCGGAATCAGTTCGATGCCGGCCGCGCCGAGCAACGCCGCGAACTCGCGCAGCTTGCCCGCGTTGTTCGACGCCAGCACGACTTTTTTCAACGGCGCACCTGAATCGGCCGCGCCGTTGCGTTGAAAAACCTCACTCACTCTTTTGCTCCAACGCCGCCTTTTGTTTCGCGATCAGCGTATTGATGCCGTCGCTCGCCAGATCCAGCAGCGCGTTCATTTCGTCGCGGGAAAATGCCACGCCTTCCGCGGTGCCCTGAATTTCGACGAAGCCGCCCGCGCCCGTCATCACGACGTTCATGTCGGTGTCGCATTGCGAGTCTTCGTCGTAGTCGAGATCGAGCACCGGCAGGCCGTCGTACACGCCCACCGAAATCGCCGCGACGTAATCCGTGATCGGCGAGCTTTCGATGCGGCCCGTGGCCAGCAGTTTCGCCACCGCGTCGTGCGCCGCCACGAACGCGCCGGTGATGCTGGCCGTGCGCGTGCCGCCGTCGGCCTGGATCACGTCGCAATCGATATGCAGCGTGCGCGCGCCGAGCTTCTCCAGATCGAACACCGAGCGCAGCGCGCGGCCGATCAGCCGCTGGATTTCCTGGGTGCGGCCGGTCTGTTTGCCGCGCGCGGCTTCGCGGTCGCTGCGCGTATGCGTCGCACGCGGCAACATGCCGTATTCGGCGGTCAGCCAGCCTTGGCCGCGGTCGCGCAGAAACGACGGCACGCTCTCGGCGATGCTCGCCGTGCAGATCACTTTCGTATCGCCGAATTCGACCAGCACCGAGCCTTCCGCGTGCTTCGTGTAGTGGCGCGTGATGCGCACGTCGCGCAGCTGATTGGCCTGGCGGCCGCTGGGGCGTTGGGTGTCGTTGGTCATGTTGGGATCGGTCAGGAAGAAAAGCAGGAGGGAAAGCGCGATTTTACAGCCGATCGGGCGGGGCGGCTGCCCGCGTGTGCCGGGGCTCTCCACGGGGACCTATCGTCAAAAATGGGATAATGCCGTTTCCCCGCCCCGCGTCTCGTACACGCCGGGCGATTCGACTCTCCGGCCATCGTCGAACGCATGGCCACAATCGCGAGAAATACGATGATCTACAGCATGACTGGCTATGCGAGCGCCACGCGCGAACTCGTCGCGGCCTCGGGCACAGGCGGCGTGAGCGTATCGGTCGAACTGCGCACCGTGAACTCGCGCTTTCTCGATCTGAACTTCCGCATGCCGGAAGACGTGCGCGTGTGCGAGCCCACGCTGCGCGAGATGCTGATGAACAAGTTGTCGCGCGGCAAGGTCGATATCCGTATCAACCTGCAACGTAGCGAACAGTCGACCAACGCCGGTTCGATCAATCATGATGCGCTCACGCAACTCGCGGTGCTCGAGCGCACGGTGCTCTCGACGTTTCCGGAAGCGGAGCGGCTGCGCACCGGCGAGATTCTGCGCTGGCCGGGCATTCTGGCCGAAAGCGGCGTGGCGCCTGAAGTGCTGCGCGACGCCGTGCTCGCGTGCGGCAAGCAGGCCATCACCGACCTGATCGACGTGCGCGCCCGCGAAGGCGCGCAACTGGCGACCATGCTGCTCGCCAACGTCACCGAAATGGAAGCGATCGTCACGAAGATCACGCCGCTCGTGCCGGAGTTGATCGCCAAGCATCAGCAGAAAATTGTCGAGCGCTTGCAGGAAGCGCTCGGTATCGCCGCGCCGGATACCGCCGCGACGATCGTCTCGCGCGAGGAGATCAACGAGCGGATTCGCCAGGAAGTGACGATGTACGGCATCCGTATCGACATCGCCGAAGAACTGTCGCGCCTCACGGCACACCTGAACGAAACGCGTCACGTGATCCAGAAGGGCGGCAAGGTCGGCAAGCGCCTCGACTTCATGATGCAGGAACTGAACCGCGAAGCGAACACGCTCGGTTCGAAGGCGGCCGCGAAGGAACTGGCGGATTCGTCCATGACCCTGAAGCTGCTCATCGAACAGATGCGCGAGCAAGTACAGAATCTGGAATAAGGCTGGAGCACCACCGACATGACCGACCATCACCACCCGCGCGAAACGCCGCGCAACCCGTACGCCGGTGCTTACCCCGGCAACCTGTTCATGGTCGTCGCGCCGTCGGGCGCGGGCAAGTCGACGCTCGTGAACGCGCTGCTCGCCGGCGACGACGCGATCCGTCTGTCGATCTCGTATACGACGCGCCCGCCGCGTCCGAAGGAACAGGACGGCGAGCACTATCACTTCACCACCGTCGACGATTTCATGAAGCGTCACGATGCCGGCGAGTTTCTCGAAAGCGCGGAAGTGCATGGCAACTACTACGGCACCTCGCGCGTGTGGATCGAGGACCAGATGAAGAACGGCCATGACGTGCTGCTCGAAATCGACTGGCAGGGCGCGCAGCAGGTGAAAAAGCAGTTTCACAACGCGGTCGAAATCTTCATCTTGCCGCCGTCGCTGGAAGCTCTGGAAGAGCGGCTGAGAAAGCGCGGCCAGGACGAGCCGAACGTGATCACGCGCCGTCTGCTGGCAGCCGGCAGCGAGATGGCGCACGCGGCGGAAGCGGAGTACGTGGTGATCAACGAGAAGTTCGAGCGCGCGCTCAGCGAACTGCAATGTCTGGTGGCCGCGACGCGTTCGCGCTTCGCCTCGCAATACGCACGCCACACGCAGCTTTTCGTGCAACTCGGCATTCACTTGCCACACGCGTGAGCGCGGCGGTCAGCCGAGCACATAAGGTAGAATAACGTACATACTGAGAAGGAACCCAACATGGCCCGCATTACCGTCGAAGACTGCCTCAAACAGATCCCGAACCGTTTCGAACTCGCGCTTGCCGCAACCTATCGCGCGCGTCAGCTCGCTCAAGGCCACACGCCGAAGATCGAAAGCCGCGACAAGCCCACCGTCGTCGCACTGCGCGAAATCGCAGCCGGCCAGGTCGGCGTCGAAATGCTGAAGAAGGTGCCGGTTTAAGGCGCACTGTTCCGTTTTCGATTGCGCTTTTGCCACACACGCGTTTGCTTCATCGCTTTTTGCTTCACTGCTTTTTTGCTTCACCGTTTCACCATAAGTAATTGCATCAACGTGCAGACCGGCGTCCAACCCTAACCGCTACGGAGGCGACCATGAGTGCTACCCCGCCCACCGCCACGGAAGTGGAACACGACGCCGACTCGCCCTCGTCTGCACGGAAATACATCGACGCGGTCCTCGAACAGTCGTTTCGCCATCTGTTCGGGCCGACCGCCACGCCGGAGCAACCGCGCCGGCATGACGTCGTCTCCATCGCCAAACTGACGTCCGTCTTGTCCGGCTATCTGCAGCCGGAAGAGATCAAGGACATCAAGTCGGCCTTCCATTTCAGCGACGAAGCCCACCTCGGCCAGTACCGCCAGAGCGGCGAGCCGTACATTACGCATCCGGTTGCCGTCGCGGAAATCTGCGCCGGCTGGAATCTCGACGCCCAGGCGCTCATGGCGGCGCTGCTGCACGACGTGATGGAAGACCAGGGCGTGACCAAGGCCGAACTCGCCGAGCGTTTTGGCGCGAAGGTCGCCGAGCTGGTCGACGGTTTGTCGAAGCTGGACAAGATGGAGTTTCGTAATCGCGAAGAGGCGCAGGCGGAAAACTTCCGCAAGATGCTGCTCGCGATGGCGCGCGACGTCCGCGTGATTCTGGTCAAGCTCGCCGACCGGCTGCACAACATGCGCACGCTGGGCGCGGTGCCGCCGGAAAAGCGCCGCCGTGTGGCGCGCGAAACGCTGGATATCTATGCGCCGATTGCTCACCGGCTCGGCCTGAACAATACGTATCGCGAACTGCAGGACCTGAGCTTCGCGAACTTCAATCCGCACCGGTACGCCACGCTCGAAAAAGCCGTCAAGGCGGCGCGCGGCAACCGGCGCGAAGTGGTCGGCAAGATTCTCGAATCGGTGCAGCGCGCCATTGCCGACGCGAAGCTCGACGCCGAGGTCACCGGTCGCGAGAAAACCATCTTCAGTATTTACAAGAAGATGCGTGACAAGCAGCTGTCGTTCTCGCAAGTGCTCGACGTGTACGGCTTCCGTGTCGTGGTCGAGAGCGCGCTGGAGTGCTACACCTGCATCGGCGCGCTGCATGCGCTGTACAAACCCGTGCCGGGCAAGTTCAAGGATTACATCGCGATCCCGAAGGTGAACGGCTATCAATCGCTGCACACCACGCTGGTCGGCCCGTTCGGCGCGCCGATCGAGTTTCAGGTGCGCACGCGCAAGATGCACGAGATCGCCGAGGCAGGCGTGGCCGCGCATTGGCTGTACAAGAACGGCGGCGCGGACCTGAACGACGTGCAGAAGCGCGCGCACCAGTGGCTGAAATCGCTGCTCGACATTCAGAGCGAAGCGGGCGATTCGAGCGAATTCCTCGAACACGTCAAGATCGATCTGTTCCCCGACGCGGTCTACGTGTTTACGCCGAAGTCGAAGATCATGGCGCTGCCGCGCGGCGCCACGGCGCTCGACTTCGCGTATTCGATCCACAGCGACCTGGGCAACCAGTGCGTCGCGGTGAAGATCAACAATGAACTGCTGCCGCTGCGCACCGAGTTGAAGAGCGGCGATATCGTCGAAGTCATCACGGCACCTTATTCGAAACCGAATCCGGCGTGGCTGGGTTTCGTGCGCACGGGCAAGGCGCGGTCGGCGATCCGCCATTACCTGAAGACGATGCGATTGAACGAGTCCGTGCAGCTCGGCGAGCGTCTCGTCGACCAGGCGTTGAAGGGCTACGGGTTCGCGCTGTCCGACGTGACGCCGGAAGCGTGGGAAAAGCTCGTTCAGTGGACCGGCAACAAGAACCGTCAGGAAATTTTCGCGGACATCGGTTTGGGCCGGCGCGTCGCGGCGGTCATGGCCAAGCGCATCGAAGTGTTGATGAGCGGCCGCGACGCCGACGACGACGGCTCGCGCTCCCACTCCGATCTGCCGCATGCGCCGCCGGTGGTTATCACCGGGACCGAGGGCATGTCGGTGCAGCTGTCCGCATGCTGCCGTCCGATTCCGGGCGACGACATCATGGGCTATATCGGCATCGGGCTTGGTATGGCTATCCACACCACGGATTGCCGCGTCGCGCAACGAATCCACCGTCGCGATCCGGGCCGCTGGATCGACGTCGCCTGGGCGCCGCAGCCAGGGCGTCTGTTCGACGTTGCCGTGAAGGTGCTGGTCAAGAACACCAAGGGCGTGTTTGCCCGCGTGGCTGCGGATATCACCTCAGCGGATGCCAACATCGTCCACATTGCAATGGACGAAGACTTGTCGCAGGAATCCACGGTGTTGCGCTTCGTGATCCAGGTCAGCGACCGCGTCCATCTGGCCAATGTCATGCGTCGGGTGCGCACTAACCCCGATGTCATGCGCATCGCGCGTGAACGGCCTAGCGAGGACGGCCATCACCGTCACGACGGCGGGATGCGCATCGACCGCGAGCGTGCGGATTACTGAACGTCTCAGGGCGCCTCGGGTTGGTCTCGGGGCGTTTTCATCTGCATCATTCAAATCTGAACGCGGCGGCTACGGGCGAGTCTCATCTGAATCTCAGGGAGAACACTCGTGAACGTATCCGACCTCGACGGCCTGGCACTCGATTACTGGGTTGCCCGCAGCCTGCACGACTTCGTGCGCGAAATCTACTTTACCGATAGCGGCGAAACCGTTGCGGTTCGCGGCAATGACCGCGGACGTCTATGGGATGGCCGTTTTACGCCTTCCACCTCGTGGGAAGCTGCGGCGGCAGTGCTGGAGCGCGCGCAGCGACTCGAGGTGCGCGAGCGGAGCCATCAGGGCGCGGCTCACTGCATCGCGGAATTCGAAGGTGGACACCGAACCGTTGAAGGGCGGGGCGATTCCTTGCGGATTGCCCTGCTGAGAGCATTCGTCGAGAGCCGTTACGGCGAAACCGTGGCGGATGTGCTGCATGAGGCGCAGGCGCTGTCCGGCGAGCGGGCGCAACCCATCGGTGAACGGGAAATCAGCGGCGAGCAGGCGGCAACGGCAGCGTCTTTCGGCGATGTGCCGAACCCGGATGGACAGATCGGCGATATTCAGTCGGCGCCGCGATAGCGGCTCGTGTCTTGCGAGCCCCAGCCTTGATGGCAAGGTGCTGCATTACACGCTGAGACGCAAACCGACGGACAAAAAACAAAGGGCCTTCCGATCGGAAGGCCCTTTATAGGTGGTGCGGCTGGCAGGATTCGAACCCACGACCCCTTGGTTCGTAGCCAAGTACTCTATCCAACTGAGCTACAGCCGCACGCTAAACGGGAGATGCTTACTGCACTGAAACTGGGGTAAAACATAAGGGCCTTCCCGGAGGAAGGCCCTCGAATAAGTGGTGCGGCTGGCAGGATTCGAACCCACGACCCCTTGGTTCGTAGCCAAGTACTCTATCCAACTGAGCTACAGCCGCACGCAGAAACGAGATTATAGCAAAGGTTTCGAAAAAGGGAAGCATGTAACTGCGATTTGTCTCATAGTCGTGATCGTGTACCCTTGATAGGCAGTCGCTTGCTGCAGTTACCGGATCATCATGAACAAGGCCTTTGTCAAAGAGTCGAGCGAAGAGAATGACGACGATCTCGACGTCGCCCAGCCGGACGTTCCCGCTGGCACGAAAAACTACATCACGCCCGCCGGCTATCGGCGCATGCGCGATGAACTGCTGCATCTGATCGATGTGGATCGGCCGGAAGTGGTCAAACTGGTGTCGTGGGCAGCCTCGAACGGCGATCGCTCCGAGAATGGCGATTACATCTACGGCAAGCGCCGGTTGCGCGAAATCGACCGGCGCATACGTTTTCTGACCAAACGCCTGGACCTCGCTGAAGTGGCCGACAGCAGCAAGCAGGAGAATGTCGACCAGGTTTTCTTCGGTGCAACCGTCGAGTATGCGACGGAGGACGGCGAATCGCATACCGTGACGATTGTCGGCATTGATGAGGTCGATCTCGATATCGGTCACGTCAGCTGGATCTCGCCGATTGCGCGTGCGCTGCTCAAGGCGAAAGTCGGCGATACGGTCACGTTGTACACGCCCGCCGGCCCGCAGCCGATCGACATACTCGACGTCAAATATCCGCCGCCGGATACGGGCGGTTGAATCACCCGCTGACGGATACCCCTTTTGCTTCCTGCCGTTCAACCCGGCCGCTGACGAGGCATAAAAAAAGGCGCCGCGAACGGCGCCTTTGAGCCCGCGGGTGTTACCCGCAGCTTTATTTAGAAGCGGTGACGCAGACCTGCGGTCACAGCGACTTGCTTGTTGTTGCCCGAAGCGCCCAGACCGTTGATGTCGGCATCCACGACAGCGTTTTCGTTGACTTGCTGATACTCGCCTTGCAGATACACGTCGGTACGCTTGGACAGCGCGTACGCGGTTTGCAGGTTGAACTGATTCCAGTGCGGACGGGTGCCAGCCAGGCTCGCGCGGGTGTACGTGTACGAACCGGCAATGCTGACCGCGGGCGTCAGCGCATAGCGAGCGTTCGCTTCGAAGTTCTGGAAGTGAGCGCTGTTGTTACCGAAGGCGATGCCTCCGCTTTGACCCGAAGCGCCGGCGCCGATACCGGCGAGGCTCGACAGGTTGGTTTGCGAGTACACGAGGCCGACCGTTGCCGGGCCGAACGCGTAGTTGGCACCCGCGCCCCACGTTTGCTGGCGGCCGGCGAAGAACGTGTTGTCGCTCGACACCGCGCCACCCGAATTGAACGCCGCCGCGGCGCCGGTCGCGCCGTTGCTGTTCAATTGCAGGTAAGCGGCAGCGACGTTCAGGCCGCCCCAGTTGTACGACGCACCCGCGCTATAGGCGCGGTTGTTGGCGAAACCGTCGGCCTGGTTCGAGAAGCCATACAACGCGCCGAACTTGAAGCCGCCGTAGTTGACGCTCTGGTACTTGACCGCGTTGTTGACGCGGAACGAGTTGTTCAGGTTGTCGTTGTCGAACGGGTGCGCGAACTGGGTGCCGCCGTATTGGGTGCCGGTCAGCGCCAGCGGGCCGACATAATCGACCATGCTGTCGTATTGACGGCCGAGGGTGACGGCGCCGAACTGGTCGCTCGTCAAGCCCACGAACGCTTGCCGGCCGAATTCGCGACCGCCTTGCTTGAGCGTGCCGTCATTGATGCCGAAGCCGTTTTCCAACGTGAAGATGGCCTTGAGACCGCCGCCCAGATCTTCCGACCCACGCAGGCCCCAACGGCTGCCGTTCACCGAACCGCTGGTTTCCTGCCAGTTGCTATGGCCATGCTGGTTGTTTGTATAAGTAATGCCGGCGTCGATCAAACCGTACAGCGTGACGCTGCTTTGTGCATGCGCAGCGGTTGCGCAAACGCCCGTAAGGGCTGCGACCATGAGTGTCTTTTTCATCTTGTAACTCCGAGAGCGAGAGTGGGCATTGAACCCAGGCTTAAGGAGACCTTCACGCGGGCGCTGCGAGAGGCGTAATCCGAGTGAGATGCGCGTTGAACAAAATCGCGCTGGTTTCCGGTTAGGCAGAGTGTAGAGAGACACATCGCGTAATAGACGTTCCGATTTTCGCAATAAAGTATTACGCGTTGAGAAACGATATGTGAAAGCCGGTGAAGCCTTATCAATAAAGGCTTCCAGCGATTTTAGGGAGATGCGGGCGAGACCCGGATGGCATTGCGTTGTGGATTCGCGACACGAATCGATGCAAAAAAACAACGTAATAAAACGTAAAATGAGATTGTTGTTATTGCCGCAACAGATGATTGTTGTTTATGCGAATAATCGGAAAGGAGTTAAGCCGCTATACTCAAGCTTCTGCTTTCCGAAGCAGGCTTTTTCGTTGACGAAAAAGATCTCCAAACCTTTGTCGGCGCGACTTTTCCAGTCGCGCTTTTTTTTGCCTGCGCCGCGCCGATTGACGACGCGCTCAGTGGGCGGGCGCCGCGCCGTCCAGTTCGTTCCAGTCGTCCGCTATCGAGACGCTCCAGTCTTCCATTACGTAGCGACGCGCGTCCATGGGGGACGACAGCAGGTTTTGCCAATGATCGCCGTGCCACATGGGATCGATTTCGAAGATCGAGGGCGTCTCAGCGCGTGGCGCAGATTCTTCTGAAGCCGTCTTTGCGTGCGAGTGGATCAGCCACGTAAAGAGGCTGCGGATTTGATTGAACAGCATGGCAATCTCCCTAATGCGCGTTACTACCACTGCTGGAATCAATCATCCCGCTATGTATGTCGTGCAGCAAGTCGGACAAACACTTACTGAAAACATCTTCTGTTACATTTTCCGGCAAAAGGCTGAAAAATTTCCCGCTAAAACGCATCCTCGCGCTCAATTGAGTAATATTGACGCGGTGTGATTATTCGGGCGCACATGCCTATATGCGATCTGGATTGTAAAGCCAATAAGTTACGGATTATCGTGCGATGTGATAACCGTATATCGAAAATTCGTTTGACGAAAATTCTTCATTCCCCGTATTACGGCAATGCTGAATTTCGCTCGCCAGATTGAATTGCATGGCGTGGGTGTGATATTCGGTTTTCAAAGTAATGCCTAATATTTAATAAATTATCGAAGGAAACTGGAAATGGAACCCGGTATCGTCAAATGGTTCAACGATGCTAAGGGCTTCGGCTTCATCACGTCGGATTCTGGCGGCGAAGATCTGTTCGCGCACTTTTCGGAGATTCGCGCGGAAGGCTTCAAATCGCTAAAGGAAAATCAGCGCGTTTCGTTCGACGTCAAGGCCGGCCCGAAGGGCAGCAGGCGGCGAACATCCAGCCGTTGTAAGCCAGTCAGCGCGGCTCAGCGTCTGGTCGGGCGGCAGACCGTACGAACGCCTTCGCTAAACGCGGGGGCTTTTTAATGCCTAATGTCATTTGGACGAGGCGACGGATTTTAAATATCCGCTGGGGAATGATTTGTACGGCCAGCAAAATTTCCCAAAAAGCTTCACCATCCTTCCTCTGTGTCCGTCGCGAAAACGAAATGACTTCGGGTTTTGCGGGAGCTTGTCGCTTATGCGGAAACGGGACCATCGCGCGCCAACTCACTTGACGTAATGCGATGCCATTCGGGTACTCGACCGCTAACTGGTGCATACTTGCCGCAAAGCCACGCGTCCAAAGTCTCTTTTTCCATGTCTGAACAGTTTTTGCCGGAACCGGCCCTAGATGGGCCGATTGTCTTCGTCGACCTTGAAACCACGGGCGGTTCGACCGCCGAGCATCGCATTACCGAGGTGGGCGTGGTCGAAATCGGACCAGCCGGCGTGTCGCGCTGGAGCAGTCTGGTCGACCCTCAGCAGCCGATTCCCTCATTCATCCAGCAGCTCACCGGCATCACGAATGCGATGGTGCGGGGCGCGCCGACCTTCGACGCGATCGCGCCCGAGCTCTTCGAGCGTTTGAACGGCAAACTGTTCGTCGCGCATAACGCCAGCTTCGATCGCGGATTTCTGCGCGGCGAGTTTCGCCGGGTCGGACTGGCGTTCGATCCGGACGTGCTGTGCACCGTGCGCCTGTCGCGCGCGCTGTTCCCGGCGGAAAAGCGTCACGGTCTCGACGCTCTGGTCGAGCGTCACGCGCTCGTGCCGTCCGATCGCCACCGCGCGCTCGCCGACGCCGATCTAATCTGGCAGTTCTGGCAACGTCTGCACGGCCTCGTCCCGCTCGATGTACTGCGTACGCAGATCGAGCGCACCACGCGGCGCTACCGGCTCGCGGGTGACATCACCGAAGATCTGCTCGATACCGCGCCGGCCGGTTGCGGCGTCTACGCGTTCTACGGCGAAGAGGATTTGCCGCTGTATGTCGGGCGAAGCGTGCGCGTGCGCCAGCGGCTGCGCTCACATTTGACCGGCGAGCGGCGCTCATCCAAAGATATCCGGCTTGCGCAGCAGGTGCGGCGTGTTGAATGGCGCGCGACCGGCGGCGAATTGGGCGCCATGCTCGCGGAGGCGCAGTGGATCGCGACGCTGCGCCCCGGCCATAACCGGGTGCCGCGTGTCGCAAAGAGCGATCCTGCTGACGCGCCCTGGCCGTTCGACGGGCCGATCGTATTCGAGGAGCGTGAGGAGGCGTCGCAGGCGCGCGCGTTTCACGTCGTCGACCGTTGGTGTTACGTGGGCCACGCGGCATCGCTCGCGCTGGCAGCGGAGTTGCACGCATCGAGCGCGGCGGGACCGTTCGAGTTGTCGACCTATCGCATCTTGCAGAGCCATCTCGCCCGCGGTCTGCGTGTGATGCCGTTGAGCGTGTCGAGTGGAGCGGCGGTGGCGAGTCTTGCCTGAGGCGTTCACCAGTTCGGTCTTTAGCGACTTCGTTTTCAACCGATAGCCCGCTGTTCAAAGCGGGTTCAAGCGCGCGCAGCTTTCGCGGCCATTGGCCGGCCTTAAACTGCGCGCTTCATCCCACTCGAACTAACCCGTTGCGCCCACGCCGCCCGTTTCACACACGTGTCCGAGAGCGCGTGTCAACGCGCTCGAATGAGCCGAGTCGTAGCGCGTCAGCGACTTCCAGTTGGCCAGCGATTGCGCGACGCGCGACGGACAATCCGGTGCCGCGCGCAACGGCTGAACGCGCGCAAGGCCGGCCACGAGCGATTGCGTCAGCCGGTCCAACTGCGGTCTCGTACTGGTCGCCAGATCAGGCGCGGGTCCTTGCGGCGGCTGGCTGCGGCGCCACGTGGCGAACATCGCGTTTTGCACGTCCTTGCTGGCGTCAATCTGATCCTGAAAGAAAGCACGGGCAAACGCCGGGTCGACGTCCGCTGCGGCAGCGCGCTTCTCGACATCGGCGAGGAGGGCGTTTTCGCGCGGGGTGTCGGTGATGTCCTGGTGATTGGCCCACTTCCAGCGCGCCACGGGTTCCGCCAGCGCAAGGCGCTGCGAGGCAAGCGCGATCAGATTGGTTAGCGCGGTGTCGTCACCATCCGCGATGGCGGGAGCGGGCGCGAATGCAAGAGCAGCCAGCAGCGCGAGCATGCATGACGCGCCGAAGCGGTAAGAACGATTCATGGAAAATGGCAGTAGCCGAGCGGCCGCGGAAGAAAAACCAGAAGAATAGACGAAGCGCCGAACGTGCGTCGGTCTTCCGACGGGAAACCGTCGAACGTCAACCCGAACAGGCGAGCAACAACGGACGTCGGACCGCACGGCCGAGCGTCATCCGAATCAGACGGACTGACCCCGCGTCACGAATCGAGCAGCAAACGAGCGGTTAAACGTATGCAAACGGCAGCCGCGCGCCAGACGCGCGGACGTCAATGCTGCATTGCGCCACGGCATAGTTACTTCGAATCGCACGACTTGCGTTGTTCGTCGAAAAAAGCGCGAACGTGCTCCGGCAGCTCAGCACCCAGAAACTCGACGCCAGCGGGTTCCGGATCCGGGCAAAAGACTTTATCCGGGGTCGGAACTTTCGGTGGTTTGGCATCCATGATCTCTCTCCTTTACAAACCGATTATCTGCCTCGGTCCCCGTTTTGCACCAGCGTGCTGATGCGGGTCACATGTCGTTTGTTGCTTTAACGGCACAGGTCAACAATGGAACGGAATGTTTGAATAGAATTTAGCGGCTGACTGCTAATAGCCTTATTCCGCGGTCACCGTCCCAGCCAATCCAATACCCCGCGCCGTTTCCCTCTGGGCCTTATCCCGTGGGCCGCTCAGCATCCAGTCGTCGTTTTCGCGCACTCCACATTCATATCGGCCGATAACAACCAATCGTCGCGATTTTTTGTGCGCTGCCGCACTGACGGGATTTTCCATTTAAGAGGCCGAACGTTCGTTAATTGCCGTCGGTCCAGTACGCGCCATTCCGCCCTCTAATCTTTTGTAAACGAACGGTTCTCCCGTTTCGTTGACGACTAAAAACATTTTTTTAAGATTTTTTGCCTGAATAAGAAAACCCAACGTTCGGCAGCGAACGCTGGGCTTTCGTCAGACGCTATTTTTACGCCGTTGGTGCGGGGATTTTCCCTAATACGGAAAATGCGGCCGGTTTTCCAGTCACTTCGCCTGTCGTTCTTTCACGCTGCGAGGTGCTGCCGCAAATACTCGGCGGTGCGGCTTTCCTTCACGCGCAGAATCTCAGCCGGCGTGCCGCTCGCCACGATCTTGCCGCCGGCATCGCCGGCGCCCGGACCGACGTCGACGACCCAGTCGCTTTGCGAGGCCACTCGCATGTCGTGTTCCACCACGACGACGGTATTGCCGGCATCCACGAGTCCCTGGAGTTGCACCATCAGCCGGTCGACGTCGGCGGGATGAAGGCCGGTGGTCGGTTCGTCGAGGATATACAGCGTGTCGCCGCGTTGTGCGCGTTGCAGTTCCGTGGCGAGCTTGATGCGCTGAGCTTCGCCGCCGGACAATTCCGTGGCCGGCTGACCGAGCCGCAGATAGCCGAGGCCGATGTCGCGCAGCACTTTCAGCGCGCGCATCACGCTGGCTTCGTCGGCGAAGAAATCGCAGGCGGCGTCGACTGTCAGGCCGAGCACCTCGGCGATGTTTTTATCGCGCCATGTGACTTCCAACGTCTGCGTGTTGTAGCGCGTGCCGTGACAGGTCGAGCAGGGCGCATAGACGCTCGGCAGGAACAGTAGCTCGACGCTGACGAAGCCTTCGCCTTCGCACGTCGGGCAACGGCCTTGCGCCACGTTGAACGAGAAACGGCCCGCGCCGTAGCGGCGTTTGCGGGCGAGCGGCGTGTCGGCGAACAGCTTGCGCACGTGGTCGAAGAGGCCCGTGTACGTCGCCAGGTTGGAACGCGGCGTGCGCCCGATCGGTTTCTGATCGACGCGCACGAGCCGCCGCAGCGCGTCCATGCCTTCAGCGATGCGGCCGCTGGTCGGCGCACTCGCGGTGGCGAGCAACGGGTCTTGTTCGTCGTCGTCGGGGTTTTCGAAGACGCGTCCGAGGTGGCTGGCGACCAGTTCCGGCAGCGCCTGGCTCACAAGACTCGATTTGCCCGAGCCCGACACGCCGGTGACGGCGGTCAGGCAACCGAGCGGAAACGCGGCGTCCAGCCCGTGCAGATTGTTGCGCGTGATGCCGGCGAGCTTCAACCAGCCGGCCGGTTCGCGCGTCGCGCGCGCGACGGGCGCGGGCGGCGCGAACAGATGCCGGCGCGTGTGCGACGCTTCGACCTTCGCGAGGCCGGCGGGCGGCCCGCTATAAACCACATGGCCACCGGCTTCGCCGGCTGCGGGACCGACGTCGACGAGCCAGTCGGCGCGCCGCATCATCTGCAAATCGTGTTCGACGACGAATAGCGAATTGCCCGCGGCCTTCAGACTCTGCAACGCGCTGAAGAGCGCTTCGCCATCCGCGGGATGCAGGCCGGCCGATGGCTCGTCGAGTACATACACGACGCCGAACAACTGCGACGACAATTGCGTGGCGAGCCGCAAGCGCTGCAATTCGCCGGATGACAGCGTGGGCGTGCTGCGCTCCAGCGCGAGATATCCGAGGCCCAGATCGACCAGAGTGGTCAGGCGTTCGAGCAACTCGGCCGCGATGCGTTGCGCGGCGACGCGTTTTTCCTCGGACAGGTTGGGTGTGCGCCGCACGTCGGGAGCAGCTTTATGCGCGGAACCGCCTGCGGCGACCCGTTTATCGACGGCATCGCGCATGGCGTTCTTGCTGAGCACGCTGCCTTTGCCAGGGTCTTTGCCCGAATGTCCGACATCCGGCTCGGGCCATTCGCCACGCGCGATCGGTGCGAGCATCTCGGCGAGCCGCGCTAGCGGCAACTGGGCAAACTCGCCGATATCGAGCCCGGCGAACTTCACCGACAGCGCTTCCTTCTTGAGCCGCTTACCATGACAGGTCGGACAGACGCTGCCGATCATGAATCGCGACACGCGTTTTTTCATCAACGCGCTTTGCGTGTTCGCAAACGTGTGCAGCACGTAGCGGCGCGCACCGGTGAAGGTGCCCTGATAGCTCGGTTCGTCCTTGCGCCTGAGCGCGGCGCGGGTTTCTTTCGGCGTGAGGCCGGCATAGACCGGCACGGTCGGCTGTTCGTCGGTGAACAGAATCCAGTCGCGGTCTTTCTTCGGCAAATCGCGCCACGGTTTATCGACGTCGTAGCCCAGCGTCACCAGAATGTCGCGCAGATTCTGTCCGTGCCACGCGGGCGGCCACGCGGCGATTGCGCGCTCGCGAATGGTCAGCGAGTCGTCCGGCACCATGGATTTTTCCGTGACCTCGTACACGCGACCGAGTCCGTGACAAGTCGGGCAGGCGCCTTGCACCGTGTTCGGCGAGAAATCCTCGGCGAACAGCATGGGTTGCTTCGGCGGATAGTCGCCGGTGCGCGAATAGAGCATGCGTACGAGACTCGACAGCGTGGTCACGCTGCCGACCGACGAGCGCGCGCTCGGCGTGCCGCGCTGCTGTTGCAACGCGACCGCGGGCGGCAGGCCTTCGATGGCGTCCACTTCGGGTACGCCGACCTGCTCGATCAGGCGTCGGGCATATGGCGCGACCGATTCGAAATAGCGCCGCTGCGCTTCGGCGTACAACGTGCCGAATGCCAGCGACGATTTGCCCGAGCCGGACACTCCGGTGAAGACGACCAGCGCATCTCGCGGAATCTGCACGTCGATGTTTTTCAGATTGTGTTCGCGAGCGCCGCGCACGCGCACGAAGCCGGTGAAGGCGGGTGCGTCGGACGGCGGCGTTGAAGGAGCGTTGTTGCGGATGGCGTCCATATCGATGACCAGCGAATAAGCGTGGCCGATGGGACGGCCAACCGCATGTGAAGTTGCACGGAGCATGCCCAACGATGAATTGAAGATGATGCCAGTGAACGCGAGGAGATGCATCGCGGCGAGATCGAGACGCGTGTACCCGTCAAGCCAGAAATGACCGCCTATCATTGATATCGACTATCCGCGCCCAGAGTGCGGTGGCTAACGGACGCGCCACTGCCGGCGCGGAAGATGGCAGTCTTCGCCCCTCAGAGAGTTCGCCATGGAAAACGCTGTGTACTGGAAAGGTCGTCAGGTCGGAATCGAGTCTGCCGGGCGGATTTTGTGGTTTTCTTCGGCGCCGCAAGAGGCGGTCGCGGCCTATAGCACTCATCAGCCAGAGCCGGCCCGCGCGGAAAATTCCGTTGTGGCGCGCAACCTCGGCGTGACAGCGCAGTTCGATCGGCCTGGTTTCGTGGGTGAGCGGTAGGGCGGTTGATTGCGCGGTGGCTATGCGCGGACCCGGCCAAAACACGTGCAGAAAAGCAAAAAGCCCAGTCGCGAGGACTGGGCTTTTTGCTTGAATCTTGATGGTGCCGGAAAGAGGAATCGAACCCCCGACCTTCGCATTACGAATGCGCTGCTCTACCGTCTGAGCTATTCCGGCATCAGG
>Ga0209759_1000266_pt1 | contig 75339 bp, 56 predicted proteins | sample AraplaCL_Col_mMS_FD_184261 | JGI IMG/M metagenome (GOLD analysis project Ga0209759, IMG submission 184261) | Arabidopsis root microbial communities from the University of North Carolina, USA - plate scrape CL_Col_mMS (SPAdes) (version 2) | ecosystem: Host-associated > Plants > Roots >...
GTTCGCCGTAGTGGAATTGCATCGGCACCTTGATCTTCGCGGCTTCGTCGAGCTGGTTCTGGATGCCGCCGCCGTAGTAGGCAACCGCGCCGTCGAGCGTGCCTTGCGCCGCGGCTAGATACGCGAGCCGCCCGCCGAAGCAGAAGCCGATCGCCGCGACCTTGCCGGTCACTTCCGGCATCGCGCGTAGCGCCGCAGCCGCTGCGCCGATATCGGACACGGCCTCGCCGACCTTGAGTTTCTGCATCAGCTCGATGCCTTTCTCACGATCGGCGCCGTCGTATGTCAATTCCACGCGCGGCTGCACGCGCCAGAACACGTCCGGTGCGAGCGCCACGTAGCCGTCTTGCGCGTACTGATCCGCGACCGAACGGATATGGCTGTTCACGCCGAAGATTTCCTGAATGATGATGACGGCCGGTCCCTTGCCGCCTTTGGGCAACGCCAGGTAGCCGCCGAAACTGTCATTGCCGGCGGGAATGTCGATCCAGCGGGAAGTGGTGCTCATGGTGCTCTCCATTGACTCGCGCGCGGCTGCGCGAGGTCGGTCCGAGTGAAGGCCAGAGGCCTGAATGCCTGAAGCGGGGCGGTCAGTTTGCCATCAAAAGAAACGCCGTGCAGCGCGGCCCCGCGAGGCGAAAATCTCGTAAGGCGATTGAAACATTCTCGATAATTCATTTTTCCCGCGCGGGCCGCCTCGGTACATTGAAGCGTGCTGGCTCGCTCATATGGCGAGCGCATTGACCGGGAAGGAATCATCATGAGTGAAGGCAGTTTTGTGACGCCGTTTGCGGAGCGTTTCGGGTTGCGTGTGCCAGTCGTGCAGGCACCGATGGCGGGCGCGACGACGCCGGCAATGGTGGCCGCGGTATCGAATGCCGGCGGTCTCGGTTTTCTGGCGGGCGCGGCGCTCTCGCCCGAGAAGATCGCGAGCGAAGTCGCGGCGATTCGCGCGCTGACGGATCGTCCGTTCGGCGTGAATCTGTTCGTGCTCGAACCGGCCACGCCCGACGACCCGACCGTGCGTACCGCGCTCGAAGCCATCGATCCCTTGCGCCACGATCTCGGTTTGCCGCCGGGCGCTCCGCTTGAACGCTACGCGCCGGATTGCCGCGCTCAACTGGACATGCTGATCGAATTGCGTGTGCCGCTGGCGAGCTTCACATTCGGCTTGCTTCCGGCCGAAGACGTCGCCCGTTTGCACGCGAACGGTCTATATGTAATAGGCACCGCGACGCACGCCGCCGAAGGTGTGGCCTGGCGCGACGCGGGCGCCGATGCGATTGTCGCGCAAGGCGCGGAGGCGGGTGCGCATCGCGGCACATTCATCGGCGCATTCGAAGATGCGCTGGTCGGCACGCTCGCGCTCGTGCCGCAACTCGTCGACGCGACCGGGCTGCCGGTGCTCGCTGCCGGCGGCATCATGGATGGACGCGGCATCGTCGCCGCGCTTGCGCTCGGCGCGCAAGCCGCGGTAATGGGCACCGCGTTTCTCACCTGTCACGAAAGTGCGATTCCACAGGCATGGAAAACCCGCGTGCGGTCCACCTCCGACACGTCGACTTCGGTCACGCGCGCGATCACCGGCCGCCATGCCCGCGGCATACGCAATCCGTTGATGCAGCGGTTGAGCGAAGCACCGCAGAAGATCGCGCCGTACCCGGTGCAAAACGCGTTGACGCAGGAGTTGCGGCAAACCGCGAGCCGCGCGGAAAACAGCGACTATCTCTCGCTATGGTCGGGCCAGGGCGCGCCTTTGGGCCGCGCCCGCCGCGAAGATATCGGAGCCGCCGAACTGATGGGCCAACTCGAACACGAATGGCGCGAGGCGGCCGCGCGCATCGCCGCGTTCAAACGCTGATTCAACGCGATCCGGACGGCGTCCGGACGTGCCTCTTTTTCAAGCATGAAGCCTATTCGGATGATTAACGGTTTAACACGCTAAAAGCTTTAGGCCGTGCTGTTAGACGAAAGCCTCACATAGCGGAAACCCGCATGGGCTGGTGCTTTCCAGTCACACTCTCCAGTCTGGATCGGCGCCTGTTGGATAAACGCTATTAGTGTTCATCCCACTTCCTCAAAAAAGCCCCACAAATTAATTTGATGGCCTACACTTGCGCGCAAGTACGGTTTGCCGCCTGCCACAAACAGTCCGGTAAGCGTGCTGGCCAAGTGCATGAACGATGCAACCGGCGTGGTCGTCCACGGGACTGAGCGACACGTGTTGGGGAAGCGGGGGCACAGGGCGATTACGTTGTTTTTGGGACCGAAACTGGAGACTTACATGAACATCAAGATTCAAAAGCTGTTGCCGATCAGCGCTGCGGCGATGCTGTTCGCGACGTTGGCAACTTCGGCTGCAGCCGACACGGTCGTCAAGATCGGTCACGTTGCACCGCTGACTGGCGGTATCGCTCACCTGGGTAAAGACAACGAAAACGGCGCGCGCCTGGCAGTTGAAGAAATCAACGCCAAGGGCCTGACGATCGGTGGCCAGAAAATCACGCTGCAACTCGATGCGCAAGACGATGCAGCTGACCCGCGCACGGCAACTCAAGTCGCCCAGAAACTGGTCGACGACAAGGTCGTTGCAGTGGTTGGCCACTTGAATTCGGGCACGTCGATTCCGGCTTCGAAGATCTATAGCGATGCAGGCATCGTGCAGATCTCGCCGTCGGCAACGAACCCGGCCTACACGCAACAAGGTTTCAAGACCACGTACCGCGTCGTGGCGACCGATGCGCAACAAGGTCCGGCGCTGGCTAACTACGCAGCGAAGGGTCTGAAAGTGAAGAGCGTCGCGATCGTCGACGACTCGACCGCTTACGGCCAGGGCCTCGCAAACGAATTCGAAAAGACGGCGAAGTCGCTGGGCCTGAACGTGATGTCGCATGACGCGACGAACGACAAGGCTGTCGACTTCCGCGCGATTCTGACGAAGATCAAGGGCGAAAACCCGGACGCGATCATGTACGGCGGCATGGACGCCACTGGCGGCCCGTTCGCCAAGCAAGCCAAGCAGCTCGGCCTGCGTGCGAAGGTGCTGGCAGGCGACGGCGTGTGTACCGACAAGCTGGCTGACCTGGCTGGCGACGCAACCGACAACATCGTCTGCTCGGAAGCCGGTATGGCGCTCGAGAAGATGGCTGGCGGTTCGGCGTTCCTCGCCAAGTATCAAAAGCGTTTCGGTCAGCCGATCCAGATCTACGCTCCGTTCACGTATGACGCTGTGTACATCATCGTCGACGCTATGAAGCGTGCCAACTCGACCGATCCGGCGAAGATCCTGGCAGCAATGCCGAGCACGGATTACAAGGGTGTGATCGGCGAAACCACGTTCGACTCGAAGGGCGACCTTCAGCACGGCGTGATCTCGCTGTACAACTACAAGTCGGGCAAGAAGACGCTGCTCGACGTAGTGAAGATGTAAAAATCGCGTGACCGAAGGCGGCGTGTTGTCTGTCTTCGGTTGCATGGTTTAAAAGCACGCGCGCCGCAAGGCCCGCGTGCTTTTTTGTTTGCAGATCTTTTTTGCGGATTGCCATTATTGCCATTGTTCGGAGAGACTGCCGTGACCTCTGTGCCCCGTTCGTTCGACGACGCATGGCGCCGCTGGATCGCTGAAAATCTGCTGCTCGATGCACCGTCATCCGCGTTGCATGGTGCGCTGGTTGGTCATGGTTTCGACGCGGCCGACGCCACGCGAGAAATCGACGCGGCGCTAGCGAGTCCTTATTTTCACGGTGCAACGCGTCTGCGCAATCGTTTGCGTAAGCGCGAATGGATTTTGTCGGTGTATGGCGAGCTTAATCGTATGCGCGCGGCGAGCGGTGTGATTGAACGGCGCGAACGCTTATCGCGCGACGCGTTCTTTGAGCAGTACTACTTTCAGAACCGGCCGGTGATCATCGCCGGCGCATTCGATTTCTGGCCTGCGCGTTCGCTGTGGAGTTGGGACTACCTTCGCGAGCGGTGCGGCGAGCGTGAAGTGGAAGTGCAGTTCGGCCGCGAAGCGGACGCGAATTACGAAATCAATCAGCCCAGGCTCCGGCGCACGATGCGCTTTGCCGACTATGTCGACCTCGTCGAGCAGAGCGGGCCGACTAACGATTTCTACATGACGGCCAATAACACCTCGCACAATCGCGCGGCGCTCGCGACGTTATGGTCCGACGTGCCGCCGATCGACGAATATCTCGACGCCTCATCGCCCGACACCGGTTTCTTCTGGATGGGACCGGCTGGAACAAAGACGCCTTTTCACCACGACCTGACCAACAACTTCATGGCGCAGGTGATTGGCCGCAAACAGATCAAACTCGTGCCGCTGTCGGACACGCCGTTTATGGCGAACCATCTGCATTGCTATTCGCAAGTGGACGGCGCGGCGATCGACTACGACAGCTTCCCGTCGATGCGGCAAGCGCAGCTGATCGAATGCACGCTCGCGCCCGGCGAATTGCTGTTTCTGCCGATAGGCTGGTGGCATTACGTGGAAGGACTCGATGCGTCGGTGACGATGACGTTCACCAACTTTCTGCGTAGTAACGAGTTCTCGCGTCACTACGATACGTATCACGAACTGTGACGCGCGGATGAGGCGAGCGCGGTTCGTCGGCGCTGCGTGGTTGGAGGATGACTCGCGCAGCCAGACGCGCCGATAAAAAAACAGCGAGCCGGTTGCCCGGTTCGCCGCCCCCCTTGGACGCCTATTTTTATCGCGTCGTTATGTGCAGTCGTTGTTCTTGTTCGTCACTTCTTTGAAGCGATGCTGCCGAGACCGCCGAGCAAGCCGCCGCCGGTCGTGCCGCCGGCGGACGTTGCCGCGCCGCTCAAGGTGCCGGTGACGGTGCTCAACAGGCCGGTGATCGGCGCGAGCGGGTTGCTGGTTCCGCCGCCGTTACCCGATCCCGTGGCCGAGCCCAGCGCGCCGGTCAGCGTCGACACGACCGAGGTCACCGGCGCGAGCGGATTGCCGCCGCTGCCCGTCGCGCCGCTCAATGCGCCCGTGACCGAGCTCACGACGCCGGTGAGCGGCGCAAGCGGACTGCCCGAACCCGCTCCGCCGAGACCGCCGGTCAAGGTGGTGACCACATTGGTCAACGGCGCGAGTGGGCCACCGGCGCCGGTGCCGCCCGTCAGGCCGCCGCTCAAGGTGCCGGGCAGCGCGGTGAGAATGCTGGTCAACGGCGCGAGCGGCGAGCCCGTGCCGCCGCTGCCCGGATTCAGAATGCCTGTGATGCCGCCGAGCGGATTGCCGCTGCCGGTGCCGCCGGCCGTCAGCAGGCCGCCTGCGGACGTGACCGTATCGCCGAGCTTGGTGACGACGTTGCCAAGATTCTCACCGATCGGATTGCCGGTCGCGCCGCTGAGTTTGCCGCCGGCGCTGCCGAGGCCATGGCCGACCGTCGAGAGCAGGCCGTTCAGCGGCGCGCCGAGACCGGTCGTGTCGCCGACGGTTTGCGTCGTCTGCGCGAGCGTGCTCGTGATCGGCGTGATCGCGGTGCTGACGGTCTGCGTGACTTGCTGGATCGGGCCGTTGGTCAACTGCGAGCCGAGTTGCGTACCCAGGCCGCTGACGGCGTTGCCCACCGTCGAGACCGCGCTGCCCAGCGGTGTCGTCAACGGACTGAGCGGCGCGGTAGGTCCGCTGCCGAGACTCGTCACGAGTTGGCCGGCGCTGTTGACGGACTGGCCTGCGTTGTAGACCAGGTTGCCGCTGCTGGCGAGCGTCGTGCCGAGCGGATCGGTGGAATTGCCCAACTGGCCCAGGCCGTTCGCCACGCCTGTGCCGACCGCGGTCACGCCGCTGCCGAGATTCGACACGACATTGCCTAGCGCCGTGGTGGTCGCCGGATTCGCGCCGGGAATCGGCGTGAGGCCGATCTGGCTGCCGACGGCGGAGACGGTTTGGCCGACGGCGCTGACGACGTTGCCGCTGTTTTGCACGACGACGCCGACGGGGTTGGCGCTGGTGGGCGTCGGAGTGGGCGTGGGTGTCGGTGTCGGCGTTGGTGTGGGAGTCGGCGTCGGCGTAGGTGTGGGCGTGGGCGTCGGTGTGGGAGTCGGCGTGCCGCCGCCCGCTCCGCTCCCCACGCCTGGCCTGTTCAGGGTGCTTCCGCATCCTGTCAGGACGATCATCGACGTGACGCACATGGCGATCGCCGTCAGTTTGAATTTGCGATTCATGGTCTGCTCCCCCGTAGTTTGGTCATTGCTTGGGGGAACTAACTGCAAGGCCTATGCCATTTCTTTCTCACTGGCCATTGCGGGCGATAAACGCATATGAATCAATGTGTTGGCGGCATGGAAGCCGCAGGCGGCCATGCTTCGTTCAACCGATGTTTCGCGGAACACCTCAGCGCGCAGCCCACGCGTAACGTAACGCGAGTCGAGCGCGTTTCGTATGCCCGCCGCACGCGGTACGCTTCAGCGGCGCGCTTTCGCCTCAGATCTTCAAACGCCGCAGAATCTTCGGACCGACCAGCGCGATCAACGCGGAACAGAGCGCCACCACCGACAACCCGATCGGCAAACTGGTCACCTGGGTCACCGCGCCGATGATCACCGGCCCGAGCAGCAGCCCGAAGTACGCCAACCCGGCAACGTGCGCGAGTCCTTCCGCCGGATGAATGCCTTTGACGCTCGCCGCCGCCGCGAATAGCACGGGCATCATGTTCGCGAGCCCAAGACCCATCAGCGTGAAGCCGATTAGCGCCGCAACCGCATTCGGCAGCAGCAGCGCGCCGACCATCCCGACGCAGGCGAGCGCCGCGCTTGCCATCACCAGTTGCGGTGCGCCGAAGCGGGCGCGCACGGCGTCGCCGCCGAAGCGCGCGGCCGCCATGCCGCCCGAGAACGCCGCGTAGGCTGCGCTCGCGAGCGCGGGCGTGGCCAGCACGACGTCGCGCATATAGACGGTGGCCCAGTCGTACATCGCGCCTTCGGCGATCAGCGCGACCAGCGCCATTGCGCCGAGCGCCCACAACGCCGGCGAGCGCCAGCGATTCGCGCGCGGCGTGGCGGAGTCGGGATGATCGGCATGCGGCACGTGCGGCAGCACGGAAGGACAGGCGGCGATCAGCACGAGCGCGCTGACCGCGGCAGCCAGCGCGAGATGCACAGCCGGCGCCATGCCGCGCGACAGCAGCGCCCCGCCGACCGCCGCACCGAACATCCCGCCGATGCTGAACATGCCGTGCAACGACGACATGATCGGTTTGCCGAGCGCTTTCTCAACGGCGCTCGCCTCGGCGTTCATCGCGACATCCAGCGTGGCCATGCCCGCGCCGAAGGTGGCCAGCACCACCAGCAGCATCCAGTATGCGGGCACGACCAGAATCAGCGCCGCGCACACCGCCATCACGAGGCCGCCGGCGAGGCAGGCGCGACGCGTGCCGACCCGCGCGATCCACGAGGCATTGGCCGCCATCGCGCCGATCGAGCCGCCGGCGACAGCCAGCAACGCGAACGAGAGCAGCGCCGCGTTCAGATGAAAACGGTCACGCACCGTCGGCACGTGCACGCCCCAGGACGCGTACATCATGCCGGCAATGAAGAACACCGCCATCGTGGCGATACGGGCTCGCTGCCGGGCGGTATCGGAGAGGTCGCGGTGAGCGGCGGGAAGAGCGGCGAATTCGGAGGAGCGGTCTGACACGGAAATCTCGAGGAGGGGTGAACGCGTGAGAAAGCGCGTTGAAAGCGAATTTCCGATTCTAACGAAGCATGCTGTCTTATGCTTGGAAGGCGGAATCCGCATATTGGCGATTATTCAGTTCGGAGGCGCCGGCGTTATGCGGTCTGCTTACCGGCATGGTGGTTGGCCGCTTATCTATCGAGGAACGCTCTCTTGAATATTCCCGCTCACGCTCCGCTGCACCTGCTGCATACCGCGGCTGTCGGCACGCTCGCCACTCATGCGCGCCAGCCGGAAGGTTTCCCTTATCCGTCCGTGCTGCCGTTTGCGCCGGACTTGCAGCACCGTCCGACGATCCTCGTGAGCCGGCTTGCCGAGCATACCCATAACCTGCACGCCGACCCGCGCGCCGGTTTTCTGGCCGTCGACGCCCCCAACGGCGACGTGCTGAGCGGCCAGCGCGTCACCTTGCTCGGCACCTTCGAGCCGGTCGACTCGACGCCCGAGGTGGTGCAACGTTATCTGCGCTATCACCCCGACGCGGAGCGCTATCTCGTACTTGGCGACTTCACTTTCTGGACGATGAGGCTCGAGCGGCTGCGTTATATCGGCGGTTTCGGCGCGATGGGGTGGCTTGCCGGCGATGAACTCGATCCACTGCCGCCACTCGGTTTCGATGAAGAGAACGCGTTGATCGCGCAATTCCCCACTCAGTCCGGCGGTAAGGACGGGTTTCAACTGCTCGGCGTCGATCGATATGGCGTGGATCTGAAACTGAACGGTGCACGCAGCCGTTTTCCCTTCGACGATGCCAAGCCCAATACTGAAACCTTGCGCGCGGCGCTTGAAGATTGCATGCAGCGCTACATGAATTAGATTTTTTACCGATGTTCAGGGAAACCACTCATGCGTAATAACAGCGCAGGCGATCTATCGCAATATGTTACGACGTTTCATACTCAAGCTCTCATGGCATGAAATGTTGGCATCGAATCCAGATCTTAAATTTCATTTTTTGATAGTTAATCCCATAATTACTCATGCCAACTGCGTTTTTTCAGCAAAACGCGAAATCAGCTATTTGAAAGGGAGTGATGTAGCGCCATGGCGGCTTGAAATTTTTTGAAACGAATTCGGATTAATTTTGCGCGCACGCTTCTGTAATCTTTCTATTTTGTGTTAATCTCGCCATCAAATTCCGAGGCATGATCCATTCAAAGGGCAAGCTGGCTTAAGACTGGCAGTCATTTATCCAAACCACAAAGGGAACCTATGTCTTCCTACAAGGAACTACTCGCCCAGCGCGAGAAGCTCGAAAAGCAGATCGAAGAAGCAAAGTCGCGCGAATACGCTGAAGTGTTGAATGAAATCAAGCAGAAAATGACCGACTACGGCATTTCTCTGTCAGAACTCGGTGGCGGTCGCGCCGCCAAGGGTGCTAAAGCCGCACGTCCGCGCGCAGGCGTGGCACCGAAATATCGCGACCCGGATAGCGGCAACACTTGGTCGGGCCGTGGCAAGCCGCCGCGTTGGATCGCAGGTCTGGATCGCGAGAAGTTTCTGATCGAAAAGTAATGCTTTGGCCAGCAGCTTTTTGCTAGCCGCTTTTGCGGGCCGTTTTTGTCAGCAACTAATGCTTCTGGTCATCAAGTCATACGAATAGCTTCAATCAGATGCAGTTATAGCGTCTGCCGTTGCGAAAGAGAACCGCGTACCGTCAAGGACGCGGTTTTTTGTTGCCGCAATCGATACCGTGGTTTTTGTCGCATGACACCAGTCACTGGAACGCGAATGCTTTTCGTTTCGATAAGCGGCTGATTTAAAAGGAATTTTTTAGGCGTCGCCAGCCGCGTTTCGAGATGCGCCGGGTAGAATGCGAGCAGTGAACTTTCATTCCACTCTGAGATGCCTGCCGCTACCGCCGCCAATTCCGCCGAAAAACATCGCATTGCGCGCAAAAGTACCTTTGTCAGTATTGCGCTCAATACGGTGTTGATGATGCTGCAAATCGTGATCGGTGTGTTTGCGCACTCGCAGGCATTGGTCGCCGACGGTGTCCATTCCCTCGCCGATCTGATTTCCGATTTTGTCGTGCTGATTGCCAATCGGCACAGCGGCGCAAAGCCCGATGCGGATCACAATTACGGGCATAGCCGCTATGAAACCGTGGCGTCGTTATTTTTGGGCGCGCTTCTGATCGCGGTGGGTTGCGGCATGTTATGGCGAGCCGGAACGCGTCTCGCCGATTTGCAGAATATTCCTGCCGTGCATATGAGCGCGCTCGCGGTCGCTGTACTCGTTCTGATTTCCAAAGAGAGTCTGTTTCGCTACATGCTGCGGGAGGCGCAACGTGTGCGTTCCGCCATGTTGATCGCCAATGCCTGGCACGCACGTTCCGACGCGGCCTCGTCGCTGGTGGTCGCGATCGGTATTGTCGGCAGTCTCGCCGGCGTGCGGCTACTCGATCCGATTGCTGCGGCGATCGTCGGCTTCATGGTCGCGCGCATGGGCTGGATGTTCGGCTGGGACGCGCTGCAGGATCTCTCCGACCGCGCGCTCGACGACGCCGCTACCGCCGACATGCGCGCGTTGCTGCTGTCTACGCCCGGCGTGCGCGACGTGCACGAAATGCGCACGCGCAAGATGGGCGACTTCGCGCTCGTCGACGCGCACATTCTCGTCGATTCGCTGATCTCGGTATCGGAAGGGCACTACATCGCCGAGTCGGCGCGTTTGCGCGTGCTGACGGACAACCGCGTGCTCGACGCTCTGATTCATGTCGATCCCGAGAACGATGCGCTTGCGCATCCGCCCTTCGATCTGCCTACTCGCGAGCGGGTGATTGCAGAGGTGAACGCCGCGTTGGCGTCTCACGGTCTAAAGGCGGCGGCGGTGAATATCCACTACCTGAGCACAGGGCTGGACGTCGAGGTTGTGCTGCCGGATGCGTTGTGGTCGCGCGCGCTGGAGAGCGAAACGCCGCGGCTTGGGCGGGCGGATCTGGCGGCGCTCAAGGCTCGCCTGGGCGCGCGCAAGGTTGAACTGCTACAGGCATTGGATGCGACGTCCGCTGTAGAGGCCGAGCCGGACACGCTCGGTGAGAAAAGCGGCATGGCCACTGAAGAACGCACGAAGGCGACGGAACCGCACAGCGCCACTTGATTCGATACTCGCGGCGGCGCGCGAGCGTTTTGCCAGGTGGCCTCGTTAAGCCATCAACAGATCACAGCGGCAGTTGCGTATCGAATTTGATCTCGCGCAGCACCACACTCGTGCGAACCTGCGCGACGGCGGGAATCTTGAAGATGCGCTCGTGCAAAAAGCTGTCGTACGCCTTGATGTCCGGCGCGACGATCTTGAGGATGTAGTCCGATTCGCCGGTTGTGCTGTAGCACTCCGTGACTTCCGGACAGGTGGCGATTTCCCGCTCGAACTGTTCCACGCCGCCTTCGGTGTGCCGCGTGAGATGAATGTGCGCGAGCGCGCACACGTGCAGCCCGAGTTTTTCCCGATCCAGCAGCGCCGTGTAGCGCTGAATGACCCCCGACTGTTCCATGTCCTTGATGCGCCGCCAGCATGGCGTGCTCGACAGGCCGACCTGGTCGGAAATTTCTTGCACCGAGCGGCGTGCGTCGAGCTGCAATAGGCGCAGGATTTTTTGAGAGAACGTATCGAGTGTCAACTGCGCCTCCGTTTGCGTCGCCGTATCAACGCATGGTAGAGGGCGCGAAAACGAAACGCAATGTAAAACGGGTTCGACGAGGGAGATTACCTAATTTGCTGGTTCCTCGGTGGTGTTTTGTCCTGTGCCGTCCCCATCTTTACCTGCTGCGAGGGTGATCGCCTGACTTGCGCGCAGATCCTTCAACATGTTGCAGAAAAGCGCGCCTTGCTCGATCGCGTCGTCCAGCGCGACATGCGTGTGCGGATGTTCGTCGAACCAGTGTTTGGGAAAGCGTGGCTTGATGTTCTTGCGGTACGGCAGGCCGGTCATTGCGAAGGCCAGCGTCTTGATGTCGAGCGCCGACCAGGAAAACGGACAGCGGCCGACGAAGCGCATCATGTACCAGAACATATAAGTGAAGTCGAAGCCGGCCGGCATCGCCACGAACACGGGTTTGCCCGGCAAGGCTTCCACCCAGTCGACATACGCCGTCAATGCAGCCGCTGGCGTCTGCAAGTCCTTGCGGCACGCTTCCCATGCCTCGGGCTGCGTTTTCCACCAGGCTTCCTGCACGGGATGCGCCTTCGCACCGTCGAGCAATTCGAGGTTTGCCGAGAAGGTGGCGATCAACCGCTTGTCTTCGGTGTAGGCGGCGGAGGCAAAACTGAGCATGGAGTGCGGGCCGGGAATCGGGCCGTCCGCTTCGACATCGGTGCTCACGTAGATTTCGCTGCTCATGCCTCGACTCCGTCGGCGACGTACGGGTTGGTGCGGCGTTCGGCGCCGAATGTAGAAGTGGGACCGTGGCCCGGAACGAAGGTGATGTCGTCGCCGAGCGGCCAAAGTTTTTCACGGATCGAGCGCACCAGATCCGCATGATTGCCACGCGGAAAATCCGTGCGCCCGATCGAGCCGGCGAACAGCACGTCCCCCACCAGCGCCAGCCGATGCGCGCGGCTGAAGAACACCACATGGCCCGGCGTATGCCCCGGGCAGTGATAGACCTCGAGCGTTTCGTCGCCGAACTGCACGCTCTCGCCGTTCTGCAACCAGCGATCCGGTTCGAACGCTTCGGCGGCCGGAAAGCCGAAGCGCGTGCTTTGATCCGGCAGCTTGTCCAGCCAGAAGCGTTCGTCGGGATGCGGGCCTTCGATCGGCACGCCATAGTGCGTCGCCAGCGTCTTCGCGCCCGCGCAGTGATCGATGTGGCCGTGCGTCAGAAAAACTTTTTCGACCGTCACGTTCTGCCGTGCGACTTCGCCCTGAATGATGTCGAGGTTGCCGCCCGGATCGACGACGGCCGCGCGTCCGGTTGCCTCGCAAACGAGCAGCGAACTGTTCTGCTGGAACGGCGTGACAGGGATCAAAGTGACTTTCATGGATGACGGCGCCGCTGGAAAAACGTTGATTGTACCGGCCTCTCGTCCACGCTCGCCGAGGGCGCTAAAGCCCCGGCGCAGCGGCCTTCGGGCTGCCCATTTTTGCAGCAGGTGTGAAAATTCATCAAGGTTTTCAGTCGCTTGCCAACCCGGAATTCTGTTTTGGGTATAATGCACCCCATGCACAGGGAACTGTGCATGCCACAAGGCGATGCGTCCCCATCAAAAATGGGCACGTGGATCGCCACTCAAGTATGGGCTGTCGCACTTCTGGACGGCCATCAAGTATCGATGCTTTCGATGCACACGTCTTGCCCAGCCAGGCGCCGCGCGCCTGCTACGGACTTAACTGCCGTGACGCTGGGTGGGGCCTACGCCGCCGTTCCTGCGCGCTGAGTTTCGCGCGCAAGAACGTGTTTGCCACGTTCGATGGCGGCATGTGGGGTCTGGTCAGGCTGCCGGGGACAGGTTGCGCCAGACGTGAAAATTAACCGTGCGGTAGCGGCTGAGTGAGCCGCATCCGGGCTTTGACGTTCTGCGCTTGTCTGCGCGGCGCGTTGTCGTCCATTGCCGCCGGAGTCGCAGGCAACACGCTCAATTTTCGCGTGATGCGGCTCGACAATGTGATTGCACGTCTTATGAAAACTCGGTTATCCCGTGGTCTGGGGACTCTTTTTGCCTTTTTTGTGCTGGCGGGTTGCGCCACGCCTCCGGGCGCAGGCAACACGTCGGAAAGCGGCGTGCCGCAAAGCACGAAATTGACGCAGGCGGGCTCCTTCGGACCGCAAGCTTTCGGTAGCGCGCCGGCCTCCGACGCGACCGCCCAAGGCTCGTCGCTGGCCGATGCGAAGCCTCTCACCGATGAAGGTTCCGGCATTTCGGACTTTCATCAGACCGGTCGCGCTTCGTGGTACGGCCGCGGCTTCCATGGCCGCCGTACCGCCAATGGCGAACGCTACGACATGCACGCGCTGACCGCCGCGCATCGTACGTTGCCGCTAGGCTCCTATGTGCGCGTGACCAATCCGGCCACGTCGCGCTCGGTGGTCGTGCGTATCAACGACCGTGGTCCGTATGCGCGTGGCCGCGTGATCGATCTTTCCATGGCTGCCGCGTCCGCGTTGAACATGCGCCATGCCGGTACGGCACGGGTGCAGATCGAAGGTCTGACGCAGCAGGAAGCACGCGACGCGCGTAATGAAATGCTGGCGTCGAACTCGGATTCGACCGCACAGAAGTGATATGACGGCGGTGAGCGCGGCTATGGCGCGCTCCTCCTAGCGCCGCGTCGGCGGCCTTACGGGTTGTCCGTAGAAGAACGAAGGGCCGCATTGCGCGGCCCTTTTCGTTTATCCGTCAGCTTTACTCTTCGTCTTCTTTCTTCAGCGTCAGCGCACGCGTGTACAGCGCGTTGCGCGATGCTCCGGTGATGGCCGCCGCCACTTTGGCCGCGCTGCTCACCGTCAACTCTTCCAGCAGGATGCCTAGCAACGCGTCGTGATCGTGTTCGCCGGCGGTTTCCGGCTGCGCGCCTTCCACCACTAGCACGAATTCGCCGCGTTGCCGGTTCGGATCGGCGGCGAGCCACGTTGGCCCTTCGGCCAGGGTGCCACGGTGCAGCGCTTCATGTAACTTCGTCAATTCCCGTGCGATGAGCAGCTTGCGCTCGCCGCCGAATGCATCGGCCAACGCCTGCACCGTTTCGACGATCCGGTGCGGCGCTTCGTAGAACACCATCGCGTGAGGATGGGTCGCGAGCGGCTGCAGCGTCGCGGCTCGCGCTTTTGCCTTCGGCGGCAGGAAGCCGAGGAACGAGAACGTCGCGACCCAGTCGCCGGCCACGCTCAGCGCGGTCGCGAGCGCACTCGCGCCGGGCAGGGGGATGACGGGAAAGCCGGCTTCACAGACCGCGTCGACAAGTTTCGCGCCGGGGTCCGAGATGCCTGGCGTACCCGCATCGGACACGTAGGCCACGCGTTCGCCCGCTTGCAGATGCTCGATCAGACGCAGTGCCGCGGCCCGCTCGTTGTGCTGATGCACGGCAACGAGCGGCTTCGAGATGCCATAACGCGCGAGCAGTTGACCCGTGTTGCGGGTGTCTTCAGCGGCAATGCGATCCACCAGTCCGAGCACATGCAACGCGCGCAGCGTCACATCGGCGATGTTGCCGATCGGCGTGGCCACCACATATAGCGCGGCAGCGGGGTACTGCTGCCCTTGCGCGAGTTCGGAGAGAGGAGTCATGAGGCAGAAGACACAAACAGACGGAACGAGGCCGCCATTGTGCCACGCAGTGTCAGGCGATCCGCGCGGCGCGCCGGCCGTGGGCGCGGCGGCGCCGAGCGGCGCCTTCACCACGCCGCACAACTTTTCCGGACTCGTCGGGTCCAAACTCGTCGGCGCGGCTTTCGAGTTGCGCGCGCAGGAATTTTTGCAGCGCCAGCGTTTGCGGTTCGTCGCGCGCAATGTGTCGTGCCGCGGCGGCGAGATCGATCTGGTGATGCGCGAACGTGACGGCGCGCTGGTGTTCGTCGAAGTGCGCGCGCGTGCGCAGCGGCGCTACGGCGGCGCGGCCGCGAGCGTTGGCTGGCAGAAGAAGCAGCGTATCGTTCGCGCCGCGCAGCATTTTCTGGTGACGCACGCCTCCCGCTGGCGCGATCAGCCCGCGTGCCGCTTCGACGTGATTGCGTTCGAAGCCGGCCGTCTCGTGTGGTTGCGCGATGCGTTCCGTGCCGACGAAGTCTGATGCGAGGCGCGGAGAACGCGCGTGAGTGCGATAAACTTGCGCTCGCGTGCAGGCCACGGGGCAGCGTCGACAACGCAAAGAGCAGCGCAATAGGTGATGGTTTGCGCGCTAACACTGCGGTGCCGGCCAGGTTCATCCAGGCGGCACGACTTCGCAATACGACTTCACAACACGGCTGCGCAGTGCGGCCCATTCGCGGTAGAAGATAGAGACTCGATGTCAGTCGAACGCATTCAACAACACTTCCGCGACAGCGCGGCAGTAAAACTCGAAGCCCTCGAAACACTGTCGATGCCGATCGCCGCTGCGATCGACACGATGTTCGCCGCGCTGGCCAACGGCAATCGCATTCTCGCGTGCGGCAACGGCGGCTCGGCGGCCGACGCGCAGCACTTCGCCGCCGAACTGATGGGCCGCTTCGAGCGCGAGCGGCCCGGCTTGCCGGCGATCGCGCTGACCACGGACACCTCGGTGTTGACCGCCATCGCCAACGACTATTCGTTCGAGCAGATTTTCTCGAAGCAGGTGTGGGCGCTCGGCCAGCCGGGCGACGTGCTGCTGGCAATCACCACGTCCGGCAATTCCGCCAACGTGCTCGCCGCGATCGAGGCCGCGCACGAGCGCGAAATGATCGTGGTCGCGCTGACCGGCAAGGGCGGCGGACGCATGCAGGAAGTATTGAGCGATACCGATATCCATGTGTGCGTGCCGTCGGATCGCACCGCGCGTATTCAGGAAGTGCATTTGCTGACCATCCATTGTCTGTGCGACGGCATCGATGCCATGTTGCTGGGCGAAGACTGAGACTGATTCCGAAGGAGAGCTAGTTGATGAGCGTATTCCGCGTCAAGAAGACACTGGTGAGAACCGTGCTGGTGGTTGGGTTCGCGGCGGGGCTGTCCGCAACGTTGCAGGGTTGCTTTCTCGCCGTTGCCGGCGCGGCGGGCGGCAGCGCGCTGGTGGCGACCGACCGGCGCACGCTCGGCGCGCAGACCGAAGATCGCGAACTGCAGGTGAAGGCGCTCTCGCAGATCAGCCAGAACTTGCCCGACAACGCGCACGTGAACGTGACCGTGTTCAATCGTCGCGTGCTGCTGACCGGTGAAGTGGCGGGCGACGTGTCGAAGCAACGCGCGGAGACCATCGTGCGTGGCCTGAACAACGTCAGCACGATCGTCAACGAACTGACGATCATGCCGGCCAGCTCGTTCTCGTCGCGCACCAATGACACTTACCTCGAGACGCGTGTGAAGACCGCGCTGATCGCCGAGAAGAACATTTCGGCGAACAACTTCAAGGTGGTGGCCGAGCGCGGCTCGGTGTATCTGATGGGCCTCGTCACCATGGACGAAGGCAATCGTGGCGCCGACGTCGCGAGCCGTGTGCCGGGCGTGGTGCAGGTCGTGAAGGTGTTCCAGTACATTCAGCCGGCGGAAGCCGCGGCGGCTGCCGCCGCAGCGGGGACGGCGCCCGTAGCGGCGGCTTCGCAACCGGACGCGAGCGCGCCGACCGTCGGCGCTATTCCTGATTCGTCGGTGAGTTCGCGGCCGCTCGAACAGCAGGCACCCGCGCCGGTCACCAATTCGAACGCGGTGCATCCAGGGAATCCGAAGGCGACGACGCCATGATGCGCGGTGTTGCCTCGGTGATCAGCGTGCTGATGTTCGGCGCGCTGGCGGGTGGCGTTGTACCGGCTGCGCGTGCCGCCGATGCGCCGCGCGGTCAGCTGGTCGCCAACGCGAATGCTTGCATGGGATGTCATGCGGTGGATCGCAAACTGGTCGGCCCGTCGTTCCAGCAGATCGCTGCGAAGTACAAGGGCGACGCGCAAGCGCCGGCAAAATTGTCGCGCAAGGTGAAAGACGGCGGCTCCGGCGTGTGGGGCATGATTCCAATGCCCGCACATCAGTCGATGAGCGATGCGGATATTCGCGCAGTGGTGGATTGGGTGCTTGCGGGTGCGCCTTCCAGGTGATGGGTTATGCCGTTTTGCCGGCTCTGGCGGGCTTGGCAAAACGGAAAATGCTTGTGCTAGAATTGTTCGCACGTTGGGGGGGTAGCTCAGCTGGGAGAGCGTCGCGTTCGCAATGCGAAGGTCGGGAGTTCGATCCTCCTCCTCTCCACCAAGAACATGTCTCAAGTTGTACGAGAAGGTCCGGAAACCCGCGTAGCTGCAAGGCTTCGCGGGTTTTTTGTTTCTAGCGACGTCTGAGAGTATCTGTTGACAGCTGCCCCCAAGGGGGGAAGACTTTGGGGGCAGCAGGTCGTCTTGCAAAGGCAGTATTCCCCAACCCTGTTCCCATATGCCGCTAACCGAAGCATCCATCAGGAGCGCCGGCCCTGTCGAAAAGCCGAGGAAGCTCTTCGACAGCGGCGGGCTGTACCTGCTCGTCACACCGCGAGGCGGTAGGTTGTGGCGGCTTAAGTACCGATTCGGCGGCAAGGAGAAAAGTCTGTCTTGGCATCTACCCACAAGTCACGCTTGCGGTGGCGAGGAGGTTGAGAGACGAGGCTCGGACTTTACTTGTTGCGGGAGTCAATCCGAGCGAGGTGAGGAAGCAGGAGCGCTCAACCCTGCTCGACGAAGCCGCCCGCGTGGATGCGGCCATGCGTTTTTCCTTGGATAGCGACGGAGCTCTGTCGATCCGAATCGGTGCGCGCAGGGTGAACCTTAGTCCATCGGAAACCGCCGACCTGCGCGCCTTTCTGGATGCAACGCGGGGCGTGCCCGTCAAGGAGTGAAAATGGCATTGACCGATGTCGGCGTTCGCAACGCCAAGCCAAGGGATAAGCTCTATCGTCTGTTCGATGAGCGCGGTATGTACTTGGAGATTTCTGCTACGGGCGGCAAGTGGTGGCGCCTCAAATACAGATTCGGGGGCAAAGAAAAGCGGCTGTCACTAGGCGTCTACCCCGACGTGGGTCTGAAGGTGGCCCGGGATCGTCGGGATGAGGCTCGCAAGCTCCTGGCCAACGGTATTGATCCGGGTATTGAGCGCAAGGTGCAGAAGGCGGCGACGGTGGAGCGTGCCGCCAACAGCTTCGAAGCGGTTGCTCGCGAGTGGTTTGCAAGGCAGGCGCCGGGGTGGGCTGTCAGTCATGCCGACAAGATCATGGGGCGCCTCGAGAAAGATGTCTTTCCTTGGCTGGGCGGCAGGGCGATCGCGGATATCAAGGCCCCCGAAGTTCTGGCGGTGCTGCGCCGGGTCGAAGCGCGCGGTGCGCTGGATACCGCGCATCGCGTCCATCAGAACTGCGGCCAGGTTTTCCGCTATGCGGTGGCGACCGGCCGTGCGGAGCGCGACATCAGCGCGGATCTGCGCGGTGCACTTCCCGCGGCACGGCACACGCATTTCGCATCTGTGACGGAACCAGATGAAGTCGCCGGCCTACTGCGGGCGCTGGATGGTTTCCAGGGAACGTTCGTCGTTCAGTGTGCGTTACGCCTGGCGCCTTTGCTGTTTGCCCGACCGGGGGAACTGCGGACAGCGGAGTGGTCCCAGTTCGATCTCGACAAGGCGCAGTGGCGCTATACGGTCTCCAAGACCAAAACGGAGCACCTTGTGCCGCTTGCCACTCAGGCTTTGGCGATCCTGCGCGATCTTCATGCGCTAACCGGCGCACGGAAATACGTTTTTCCAGGACGGGACGTCAAGAAACCAATGAGTGGAGCAGCAGTTAACGCGGCCTTGAGGCGGATGGGCTTTGACACAAAGACCGAGATTACAGGCCACGGTTTTCGGGCGATGGCACGCACCATTCTGCATGAGCAGTTGCGCTTTCCAAGCGAGGTCATCGAGCATCAGCTCGCGCACAAAGTGTCCGACGCCCTTGGTACGGCTTATAACCGGACAAAATTCATTGACGATCGAATCGTGATGATGCAGCGGTGGGCCGATTATCTTGATAACCTGAAAGCTGGTGCTGATTAAATCCGCGTAAGTCGTGGCGCGCCCGGCACTACGCCGATGGTGGTGGAAGATGAGCCGACGCCTTCGCTAGGAAGATCGAGGCGTTCCATGACGCTTGCAAGCAGCTTGGCATGATTGACAAGCGACGCTTCGGCCTGGCGCGCCATATCTGACAAACCTTCCAGCGATTTCGCCTTCCTCCGAATCAGCTTCGTACGGAAAATATACGGAAATCCGCTGCCCAGAAATCGAGGCCGTTCCCCCCTCTATACGCACTCCATTTCTCGCCCGTAGCACTATTAGGTGATCATAGGCCGTCTGGACTTCACGGCCGGCTCAAGATTACGGTCGTTCGACCGATGTACTAGGCTTCGCACTTAGAGTGTTGGGAGAATGGATGCACACCGCCACCGTTATTGATCTGCCTGATGGTGATTTGATCGATTGCCACGACTTCGCGCGCGCCGTCGCGCGATTCCGCTATCCGGTGCCAGAAGAGGGGGCGACCGGCATGGCATGCGTCACTGCCTCGAAGATGGTCGACTACAGCTTCAGGGCGAGACCCAACGTCTCCATATCGGAGCCGCCGCGCACAGAGCAGCAGGCCGCTCTCGATTTTCCCGTCGAACGCTTCGATCCAATGCCGCACGCAATCCCGTGTCCTCCTTTGATCGCCGATGTTCAGCTTCCGCTACCTGTTCCGGGGATGATGTCGGAGCTTTCCTTTCCAGTGGCGCTTTTGGAGGAGGACAGGGCATTGCTGGAAGGCTTACTCAGTGTGTTGCCGCCATTGAAATATCCGTTGTCCAAAGGGGATCAAGAACGATTCTTAACCTCCTTTCGGGAAAAAATGGAAAGCCTTCAACTTGTCGGCGCGCAATGCTGGGAGCCGATTTTGGCGCCAGATCGCGATGAGCCGGAGATGATGGCGCTGGGGGAGAGGTTTGCGCGGGGGTTGGTGGATATTGTTGATCAGGCTGAACGTCGCGTGGAAACCTTTGATATTCGGCTCGGACGAGGTTATTACTTTCTTCCGCGTGATGTGGCAATCGACATCCTAGAGCAGTTGAATTTGCCCTATAGAGATGCCGACGGCCTTCCCGATGGTGAGGAACTGTCAGATCAAACGGTTCAGCGAGATCACAAGGCGGGCACCCCATGGACTCGGGAGCAAGCGCAGAAGTTGCACGAGGACTACATGGCGAATCCAGCGAAGGTGGCTGCGAAAATGCATGGCATCAGTTCGCCGCGGCTGTATCAGATCATCGACGCTCACCAGCTTCCCAGGAAATCGCAGTCAGGGAGGAAACCGGCCACTTGGTGCGATTTATAGCCTAGAGGCTGCTTCTCCAAACCCCTCGCTGGACAAGGACAGACGTTGATGGATTGATTTATACCCACCTAGAAATTTCAAGATGCTCATCGAGCGGCGTATGCCGTAACCGGTGAGCGGGGCTGGATATACCCGTTTGCCTTAACCCAGAAGGAAACAGGTATGTCTGACCAATCGCAAGAAGCTGCAATGCGGCAGTCCTTTCCGCACTACCAATCGCCGTCCGCTGGCGCAACTCAAATGGTCCGCCAGTTGGACAGTGCGTTGCGCATTCTCCGCCTGAAGGATCTCATCGAGCGCACGAAACTCTCCCGGGCGACGCTGTACGTCCTCATGCAGACTGACCCGACGTTCCCGAAGAAGTTCAAGCTCACGGCGCGCTCGATTGGCTTTTTGGAATCGGAGGTTAACGCCTGGATCGAGGCGCGCGCGCAACTGCGCGCCGCAGCGTAAGGGGAGGTCGCGATGAGCCCCACGAATTCGATCCTGCTGCCGGCCGGTACGGGTCCGGCTGAAACTAGTACGGGCACGTCCCATGACTTTATGGCTTACTGCCTTGTGATGCTCGCGATTCTCGGCGCAGCGCTGGCGACAGCGGCATCGCTCGGCATCGCCGCGTATGCTGGCTGGCAACGCGGTGGCCTGCCGGTGGAACGTGCGATGAATGTTACGCTTTCCTGTGTGGCGGTCGTGTTCGTACATCTGCTGCCTATCGGCTGGCGCCTACTTGGGCTCGCCGCCCGGGTGTGCACGTTCGCGCTGTGGTGGATCGGCATCGCCGTTGTCCTTTACGGACAGGTTACATTTCTGGTCGTATCGCAGCGGCACGCCGGAAATGAACGTGCGGCGTCAGTTCCGATGATCGTTGCGCTGCCAACTGCGAATAGACCGTCCGGCCGCACGCGCAACGAAATCGCCCAGGACACCATGAAGGTGACTGCGGAGCTGGCGCGCGCGGACGCAAGCTACTGCGAGGGCGAGTGCCCGGCGCTGACCGTCCGCAGGGCGACACTGGCGGCGCGCCTTGCCACGCTGGACGTCGAGTCCCATGAGGCAGTGCGTCGCGAAGCCGAATACGACCGAAGCATTGCGCAGTCCGAACGTGATGAAGCGCTGCGCGCGGCGTTGCGTGACGATCCGGTCGCGTCGTTGGTCGCGTCCCTGCTGCACGCTAGCGCAAGCAGCCTTGAATTGGTACTGGCGGTCGCGTGCGCGGTCGTGCTCGAAAGTGCTGCCATTTTGGGCTGGCTACTGGTGGTGATTGCGATTGGTCGTGCCCGTGGGCGCAATATGGTCGTGTCGGGTCGCGACTTCACCACGCCTGCTTTCCTCGAGGTCGCGCCGCAGTCGTGTACCGGCACCCGCGACGGCCTGTGCGGCAGTCTGGAGCCTGCGCCGGTCGTGTCGGTTCAGAACGTCACGCCCAGCGACGATGATGCTGCTCCGGTCATGTCCGAAGACGAGCAGTTGCTCAGGAAGATCTGGAACGCCGTTCAGGGGGGCGAGGCCGATCCGACCCAGGAATCGATCCGCAGGCTGCTTCGCTGTGGCCAGCCCAAAGCCGGGCGCCTGAACCGCCTATATCAGGAGCGCTACGGCTGCCGTACGCCGAAGCATGTTGACCCGCAGGCGCCGCAGCTTGAGGCGCCTGATGTGGCAAACGTCTAAAGCGGAGGGAATGTGCCAATTCTCGAGTGTCAGAACGCACCGGACGTCTATCAATTTCCGACGACGCAGGACGTGTATCCAGTCGACGCATTGCCGCCGGTGATCCGTAACGCGGTTCGTGAGGTGAGCGGGAAGCTTGACGTGCCGGCCGTAATTGCCGTGCATACCGCTCTGGGTGTCGTGTCCCTCGCCTGCCAGAATTTCATCAGTGTGCAGTGTCCGAACTACCCGCCGACGCCGTGCGCGTTGTTCCTGTGGACCATCAGCAACACCAGTGGTGGAAAGTCGCTCATGGAGCAGCGCTTCCTGAGAAAGGTCGTGGAGTTCGAGAACAAAAGCAAGGAAGGCGCCGCTGCGCGTATGTCGGACTACAAGGCCGAGTTGAAGATCTGGAATGACGACGACCGCCGCCTGTCGAAAGAGTACCGCGACGCGGAACCGGGAAGCGAGCAGGCGACGCTTATTCGCGAGCGGCGTCTGCTGCATGAAAAGGCCCGGCCTGTGAAGCCGGAGGCGCGCGAACTGCGCTACGCAGATCTGTCGCCTCAAGGATTGCGTGATGCCTTGGTCGCTAACGGCGCGATCGGCATCCTGTCACCAGAGGCCGGACCGGCGATAAACGGCATGACGTTCAGCCAGCCCGCGATGCTTTGCGGCTACTGGAGCGGAGAAGACCGGCCCGTTGCGCTCGTCAGCGGCAGCCGCCGCGCCGACGCCCCCCGGCTAACCATGTCGGTCATGTTTCAGGACGACAGGTTCCGCGAGTACATGAAAAATCGCGGCGCCGACGCGTTCGGCACGGGCCTGCTCGCGCGAATCCTGCCGGCCTTTCCCATGACGTTTGACTGGAAGGGACAAAAGACGACGGTCGGCGATGTGCCTGAACCCGCACTCGATCTGTTCAACAGTCGCGTCGCCGAGGTCCTCGCGCAGCCCGTTCCCGAAAAGCGCCTGGTGCGGCAACTGGCGGATGGCGCCCGGCACTACTGGAAACTTTTCAGGGAGGCGGTGCACCGCGAACTGATTTGTAGCGACCACTCGGAGAACATCAAGTCGTTTTTCCGGAAGCTCGCTGAGCAGGCGGCGCGCATCGCAGGGCTCTTCCACTATTTCGACGGCGAGCCTGGCGACGTGTCGGCTGAGGCCATGAAGTCTGCGATCGCACTGTGCGAGTGGTATGCCCATGAGTTTTTCCGCATATTCTCGGAATTCGCACCGTCGCAGCAGCAGATGGAAAACGAAGCAGCGCAAAAGCTCCTTGCCTGGTTGAAGGAGGCGTTTGAGAATCCGGTACGCTATTCGAAGCTCAGGACCGGGCAATACTCCGAGCGCGACCTGAACAACTACTCGCCGATTCGCAACGATCCGGCGAATCTGGCCATAGCAATTGATGTGCTTCAGCGTCAAGGGCTGATTGCGACCGCCTATGGAAAGAAAGGTGGCCGCGTGGTGTTTTATCCGCCGTATATGGCTCAACACTTTCAACAAGCGGGGTTCGGGATGCAGCCGGTAAATTACAATGCGGCGAATCCATTTATTGCGCCGTCGAGTATGCCGGCAGCACGGCAGACCTATGCGAATAACGGTTCAGGCAATCAATTCGGAGCTGGCAATATGCCTTTCAATAATTCGCCAAATCAAGGTTTCGCACGCTTCGACGCCATGTCGGCATACCACGGAACAAATGCTGGTAGTGTTCCGCCCTCGCAATCCGAGCAATCACACGCTGAGCATCATGAGAGCCCGGTGATGACGATGGAATACGATTCCGACGAACTGCGTGTCGTAAAGCGCTATATTGAGAAAAAAGCGATGGAAGAGGGTATTGGTCCTGCAACCTTGAGTGTTAAATATCGCAGCGGTTGAAGTTCGATTGTAATCGGATTTAAGCGGAGTGTCAGGTGCGTCTGGGTTTCCGGGCGCGCCTTTTTCTTTATGCGCGCCGACACAGGAGCCCGGTCCCCGGCCGTGTCCGTTGTCTCGGCGTCCGTCGCGTCTAGTGCGGAGCCGCCGGAAATTTGCGTTTTGGCCGGTAAATATTGCCGGATTTTGCTGCTACATTGGCTACCGTAGCAGATGTAGCGGTGTAGTGAGGCCTGCCTGCTTCCTGTTTGGCTGCGGGTGTCCCCCGATTTCGCGCCGTTCATCGGCCGTTGGCACTCCGGTTCGAAGTCCTCTTCCAGAGGCCCGTGGTATCGCATCATGGGCCCGGATACCCGCTTGATGCTTTTGCGCTTCACGACAACCCGGCTCAATGAGATGCGAGTCACCGATGTATGCAAATTAACTGTCTGGGTGGATTTTCTGCATCGGGATAATTCTGTAATCACCTGGTCGCAATGCGGAGGTGATATTTATGACTCAAAATTTGCGAATATCGTGAAAAATTCTGGGTAATATGGGTGAGATGAATGCTTGACAGGTGTGAGTCTTTGGATGTCTCCTATATTAAGATTGTCTTTAGTATTTAAAAGAAGTGATAGATGAGAGATACCGATGGAAGCAATAGCTAAAGAGCACACTCAGAGAGCTATTAAAGATGAAAAAGAAGAGTGGATGGATTGCTAGAGAGACTATAGATAAAGTGATCTATTAAAGATGACGTGATGAAGTGCAGGGAAAATAAGAGATGATGCTCAGGCACTGAGCATGAATAGGGGGAGAGATGAGCACCATCCGCGGGATGAGTGTTCGTTGACAGAATAGAAGAATAGACTGAAAGAGAACAAATGCTGAGAATGATTTTATTTGCACCGGAATGACCACAGTCATTCTGTCAGGAGAAAAGTTATCGCACTCATCAATGGAATGTCCAAGAACGGAGATTTCAAGATGAGTTACGAACAAGGGTCATTTGGTGAGTATCAGTTCGCTTCGGCTGTGCCTCAGGTCAATCCGATGCCAGCGGGCTTTGTCAGGTACTGGGAAATCGGCGAGCAACGCGAGCTGATGCAGCAACTGGAAAGCTTTCTCGACACCGTGCTGGAGACGGGCCAGGTTCCGTTTGAGATCCGGCATCAATACGGGCGAGAGCACGCAGTGCGTAATCCCGTGGGTATAGCAGGCTACAGGAGCCTGTCGGGGTTTCTGCCTTTGTGTGGCCGCTGGATGGACCTGTACTGGCCCGGCTATGCGTATAGCGCGGATATCCAGCTTCTCTTCGATTGCTTCATGCAGCATCCGTTTGCTCAGGTATTCGGCTACGGTGCTCCGATGAGCATTATTGATAAGCCGGTAGCGGCGAATCTGTACAACGATTTCGTTGGCTATCTACGGATGGAAGCGGTGCGTTGGGGTGTGAGGAAGGGGCTGACTGACTGGCGAGCGAATATCGACGAGCAGGCAGGCTCGATTGGTCGTTATCTTGGCAATGTATTAAGCCGGCACAGTCATCTCGTGCCAATACGCGTCGATTTCAATTACGCGGAGGACGCGTTTGATGGCACTGATGCGATGCCACGCACAGGTTGGAGCGTGACCGATGGCGGTGTCTGGCGGCCGGTGCCTTCGCACTTGCCGGTGAGCCATGGCAGGGCGGAGACGCGCTCGCGTATCGATACGGCGGCGGCGATGGCTGATCGAGATCGTTTCTTTGGCAACCAGCGTGGCGCCGATAAGCATCTGTTTGAGCGCATGGCTGGCTATGTCTGCAAGCTGGAGCAAGGTGGTCAGCGGCGAGCGAATCACTTTCATTGCGTTTTTCTGATTGACGCGACGGGATTGAGCGAGGCAGAACTGCAGGCCATCAAATATGGCTTGGGCGATCGCTGGCGGCGCGTGACTGGCGGCCAGGGGATGATGTTCGACTGTCACGAGAGCCCGTATAGACAGGCGCTTGAAGCTCAGGGCCGATGGGCGATCAATCCGGTGGACTGTGCTGATCCTGTCAAGGTTGCCACGTTCATCAACTACGTGAGCGGGTACTTCGCGAAGGACGATAACCAGATGGTGCGAGTCAAGCCGATGGCGAAGGCGCGCACGTTGACGATGGGGCGGTAAGCCTGGAAGCCGGGGTAGTCAGTGCTAGAGCGCCATTCTAGTCGGTACGACTTGATTCAACCCGTGGCCAGTTCTCGGATCACCGGATTCGCGCAACGCTTTCATCGCTCGCGAAATCTCTGTTGCAATAGTTGTTGGATCAGAATGCAACGAGCGGTAGTAGCGCATGACGACGCCAGCGATTACGTCCGCGACCTGTATGCCGATGGACTCATGAGAATGCGTGAACTCCAACGACGCGGACTCGTCAAAATGGTAGTCCGCAAACGGCACGTATGGCACGGTCCCCACGTCCTTCATGCTTTCGGCAGCTTGCTTTGCGTTGCGCAGTATCTGCTCGAGTTCAAGCTGCTGGTCGTGCACGATGCGTACACCATCAAGTCGCTGCTTGCGGAAGAGGTTGATTCTGGCGTAGATGTTCGTGAGCGAAGCGAGGTTGGGTAGCATCCACACGTTCTTGCCGTGCCTGTTGAGATCGGGCGAGGGCAGGAATCGGAGATAGGCGTGAGAATCCTCAACTCGCATGTCCTTGTACTCGACGATGGCGTCTCGCACCATCTGCTCGACGGTCAGTCCGAAATCCGCCGTCCGGGAGTTTTGCTGAAGAATCCATGCAAAACGCATCTGACTACCGAACGCGCTCATTAGCGAATGATCGGACGGCACGATGCATGACTCGACGAACCGATCAAGGACTGGGTCCGGCACATAGTCGTAGAGGAAATCCACCAGTGTGTTGCGCAGATAGTCGGACTTGGGATCATGTCCGTAGCCCAGAATCGGCGGTAAGAGCTGGTTGATGACAAGCTGAATGCACACGAAGTATCGCTTGTCGACCACTTCCACGAAAACAGGCAAATGCTCTCCAAGAACCGTTTCGATGAGTTCGGCGACGAACGCTGGTTTGCTGACAAGCCCTTTCGATTTGAGTTCACTTGGCGGCAACCTATGTCGGAGCTTTAAATCGTTGACTAGGAGCGCAAGGCGTTCTTCGTTTTCAACGCCAACGCAAGCCAGCGAGAAATACGGCTGGTCAAGAAAATCGTATGCGTTGCCGGTCTTGACGAGATCGCCACTGTGACCGCTTTCATCGATGTAAAACGAAACCGTCATTTTGGTTCCGCTTCTCTTCGGGAGCCGACTCCGGCTCCGGTTTGGGTTCTGGCCGGGAAATGTAGGTAGCGAGACTTAGCAATACTAGGCTGAGCGTCGCGATTACTTGTGGGAAAACTAGTAGCGCTCGAAATCCGTGTTGGTCCAGCGGCAGCCCATATCCAACGTTGGTGAGGGTACCGACTGATAGCGAGAGCGTCAGAGCCTTAAGCACGGTTCCGTAGTGCGGCACGCAAAGCAGATATACGGGCATGGCCAGCAGGAACAGCTCGACACAACTGCGCAGCGCGAGCGTGAGGCGTGCATGCTTGTCGAGGCCGCTCCGGTTGTCGGTGGGCGTCATGACGTCCCGTCCAAACGCATAGCCAATCTCCGTGGTGCGCGAAATGTAGCGCACCACGACGAGGTCAGCGACGAGCGACCAGCCCAATGTTCCGCGCGCCGCCAGCGTCGTAAGGAGGCTCAGAATCAGAAATATCACACTGACCAAGACGTTGAGCCAATTGCTCCGCGCAATCAGGGTTCTTCTGGCTGACACGGCGTTGGCACCCGTGAAATGCTGGATGCGGCTCTTGAAATAATGCGAAAGCCAGAATCCCGGGCTGATCACAATGGTCCAATCGCATCCCGTTTGCCACGGTGGTTGAAATCTGGCGGGCTCCATTTCAGCACGGTAGCTCGCGCGCCTGACCATATATTCGAGCATCCAGTACAGCGTAAGTGCCAGGGCAAGTGCGTTTATCATCGGCAGGTCCGCGACGCTGGTATGACGCGGCTTCGGACTGCGAGTTGCCTGCTCATCGCGGGTACTGTGCCCAGTTTTCGTAGCAGAGGTAGGCGATTGTGAGCCAAAGCAAAAGGAAATGCCAGACGCTCGACAGCAGCCACCACGTGTGACGCCAACGATACTGCCACCCGTTCACAGCTGGAGTTCCGTCATTTTTCGCAAACTCCGGAGCCATGCGCTTCTCGCCGATGAAGAGCAGATAATCCTTGGGCGCGTGGTTCGTGACGCAGCGCGCCTTGATGGACTCATACTCCTCGTTGTACCCGGCCAAATCCGCTTCAGTCAACAGTCGGCCGGCATCATGCGCCGAGACTCGTAGATCAATGCGTTTGGTGAGCGCTGTGAGTTCTTCCGCGTTGCGGTGCAATCCTTCGGCCAGAAGAGCATTGCCCTTTCCCGCCTCCAGAAGACTGAGGGCCAGAAGGAACGCGCCGAGGGTAGGTGCCTTGTACCTCAGCAGGTGGTCGTTTCGCCGGTATGTTTTTGTCGGTTGAGGCGATGGGTTTCCGACTACTGTGCTTGGGATAGCTTGTCCCGTCTCACAGCACAAAACTCTGTCTATTAACCGAGACAGGCAGGTTGGCATTTCTTCGCTGAGTTAAGTTCCGGTCCGACCGGGATGTCAGAAACGTGCGGTAGCGCACATTTCACCTGAAAGTTTCTTTTCTTTAAGGACGGTTCAGCTAGTCTTCTTCAACGGATCATCAGACGTCGCGCTGACAAAGCGTTATAACGGGCAAATCTGTTCGAGGCACCGCTGAGACGGCCATCCTTCAAGCATCCGTGTAGTGAGATCGCTTCGAGAAACAGTTGGGCGTGGCGTTTGGTGCGATCAGTGGCACGGACCCGAGGCGGCCTTTTTTCCATCTGCAGAGGATGGAAAAAAAAGCGACCGCAATTCAGGAACACCTCGGACATCGACCTTGGCGACGCACTTGCGTTGTCCGGCTGCGACTATTTCTTCTTTACCTTCTTCTCACGCACTACTGCTGGCGCGGTAAAAGCACGGTCTCTGTGAAACTTCCAGATTCAACTGCGATGTTCAGCGGGGAGGCAGGTGGAATCTGAAAGCCGCCGGACAAGCATGTGACGTTAGTTTTCCGTCGAATGAGTAGGGTGTCTCTGGGACGAAGCTTTCGTCGGTCGGTCAGTTCAGTCAGTATTTTGCGGAACGTCGGGATGTATGCAGCAGCGGGGCCGGGAATCGTGCATGAATACGTGACGGAAAGGACGGAACTATGGACCCTGTCTATGCGTTCGGCGCCTCAGGCATTCTTATCGAGCGGCTTCAGCGCAAACTCTCGGAAATCGATGTGACGTGGCCGGACGGTCACGAGGGCAGTGCGCTTGACCAGAAAAATATCAACGGCAGGTTCGGGGCCGCGACGCGCACCGCGGTGAGGCTGGTGCAGAAAAAGCGCGGACAGCCGGAAACCGGCACAGTTGACGCTACGCTCTGGCAGGTGATCACGGGGGACCCATGGCCCAGCGAATATGCCCGTAGCCTGAACCTCATCGCCGCCTTCGAAGGTCATGGCTATGCGAAGGCAGCCGGTAACTGGGACAACGCGGGCGTGACATGGGGCGTGGTCGGTTTCACGCTGGTTACAGCCCGCAAACGCCGGAAATCCACCGGCGTCGACTATCAGCCCAATTCGCTGGTTAAGCTGCTCAGCCAGATCATTGCTGCCCACCCCGACTTTGTGACTGATGCGTTTGGGGCGGCCCACGCAAACGAGCTCAAGGCTGTGCTGGGAAAGACCGGTGCCGACCTGGTCGCGTTCGCCGAAAGAATCTCAGACACCTCCAAGAAGAAATACGTTCTGCTACCTGATTGGCAGAGAGGGTTCGATGCACTCGGGCAGCATGCCGAGGTGCAGGATCTGCAGGATCAGCTTGCAAGGTCACTCTATTACGACCCTGCGCTCAAGGATGCAGCCGATTTCGGGGCGGAGTTCTCGATGGACTGTGAACAGACGCGGCAACTGTTTTTCGACATCCATGTGAATAACGGCGCACCGGGTCCAGCACTCAGGAAAAAGATGAAAACCGCGCTTCACGCGCTCGATCCGAAAGCGTCGATCACTGAGAAGCTGTTGACGATTACTGGCGTGCTTGCCAGTTCGCGGAAGAAGTACGAGACGGATATCCGTGAGCGCAAGGGCACCATTTCGCGCGGCTTCGGCACCGTGCACAAGCGCACATACCGGCTCGAGGGCTGGGGCATCAGGGTGGTCAATCCATCGCTGTCGCACGGGCTCGGCCTGGGCGTTCTGAGTTTCGAGCCGCTTCAGGTTGGGGAGCAGTTCTGCCTTGCCAAGGCGGCGGGCGTGCTGGTGAATCCGGAGATGGCGGCACAGATGGGTGCTGGCTGGCCCGCCGGGAATGGTACCGAGCTTCTCACGCGCACAGAAAACGGCGTTACGGTTTCAACGCTCAGCCTGCGCCCATTGCTAGCCCCAGCCACAGCGAATGCGCTCGGCGCCGACTCTGAGGCGTTGGACCAGGCCGTCGCGCAGACGTTCAGCCGGCCGGTTGGCATTCTTGCTGTGTTTGGGCAGGGCGCCCTGACAGGCCTCGTCACGCCGCGTCTGCTGTTGAGTCGTGGATCGCAGGGGTATGCCGGGCTGGACCTAGATGCTGATGACGCGCTTCAACTCTTCAGACAGCGGCTTTTCAGCGAGGACGCTCAGGCCGCGATTACGGACATCGGAGACATCCGTGCGGGCCTCGCTACCTGCCAGCTGATCCTGCTGTTCGGCGCTCACGGTATTGAAAACGCGACTGGCACGTCAAGCACAGGCCGGCGATGGCGAGATGTGCTCGCGCCCTACGGCGCGGCACCGATCGTACTCGGCTGGTTCGGCGGCGTGCGCGTTACACGCGACGCGGATAGGGAGTTTGTATCGGAAACGTTCATCAATGCGATCCGGCAGATCGACACAGCGGCAAGTCTCGAGGATCTGTGCGCGAAGCATGGCGACGATATTGTTCAGGCCTGGGGCCAAGCGTGCCACGCTACCTTTGCAAGTGGCCGGCAGCGGTTTCTCTGGCGTCATGGTCCCTTTTCCGATGTCCTAGCGGGCACCCCGGCACTCGCATCGATCGGACTGAGCGGCGCCGCCGCTATCGGTCGCGATGGCAACCTGTGGCGTGCGAGTCCGACCTATCCCGGTGCCGGCAAGGCGATGGAGAAGCTGTCGTGAAGAAGCGATACAGCATACAGATTCGGACGCCTCGGGAAGGCCACTATATCGAACTCGGTTCGCTATACCCGCTTGAGCTAGATAAAAAGGCGAAGACCTACGCCCGGTTTTCCGAGATACGGGTGATCCGGCCCGGACGGACGCTGCGCTGGCTTGTCGATGACTGGGTTGATCCCGACCTTATCAACCCTGGCTTTGGCATGCAATATTCTGTTGTCGTCCCAATGGGAACCGCGACGACGTCCGAGCGCCTGGACAAAAACGGTTTTCTCGAATTCAAGGTTCATCTGACGTCGCCCGTAATCCCACGCACGAAGGGCCTTTGGCTTCGGCTGGACGTGGCGTTCACCGAGGACGACGGGCTGATCTTCAAGAAGGAGTGCGATGCACAGGGCTGGGATGGCGTCGAGTGGAAGTGGGCGGATACGGCAATGCCGGACTGGCTGCATGATCGGCAGCCAGCACAGTGGGTGATAGAGCGGGGCAAGGACAAGCTGGGTTTCCCCTATCACCGGAGCCTGAGTGTGGGAAGCAGGCTACTGTGCGCGCGCTGGGACGACTCAGCATCCCTGCGCGGTAACCTCGTGCACATTGACGATAGGGCGGTGAACAACGGCAAGGATGACTTCAGGTTTTCCCTGCTGCCCGTTGAGACCGGGTTGCCGGGTGAAAGAGGAAATGTCTGGGATGTCCGCACCGAGCTGACTGTCGCGCCGGACTTCGCGAGCCCCGTGCTTGTCAGCAACTATGCGTTGCTGCTTGCGGACAGCATGCGATCGTCAGTTCCGTTCACCGCGCACGGACTGCATCTGCGCTGCGAGTTGCAGGAGGACACGGAAGGCCGGCCTCGCGGCTGGGCGCTCGACTGGCTAGAGGTCCCGGGGCAGCCGGCGGGTGGCCCACGTCACAGATTCACGCTCGAGTCCCTCAGCGAGGCCCATCTCTTGGCCCACGCGTATGGCCTCGCCACCACCCGTGCACGGAACCGGCTGAGCGTCGTGCCGACCTGGGTGAGTACGGTCGATGGCCGCGACGTCTGCTACCTGAGCTTTGAACTGAAACGCGAAGCGTTCGACGTTAGCGACGTGCGCCTGCGCAGCGTGAGGTTCGGGAAAAAGCAGGTCCCACTCGTTTTTACCTGCGGCGGTGCGATTGGCCTTGACGGCATCAAATCGTGGCAGGTGTTTGTCACCGCATCCGACTACAACGGTCAACCCCCGGAGCAGCCCCTCTTCATCCACTGGAATCTCGAATCCCTGGGTGGCCACACCAATGCGTGGCAGCTCGGTGCGGGGTCGGTGCTGCTCACGCTTGACGGCTTCAAGGCAGGCGAATTCTCGTTGTCCTGCACGAACGCGAGCCCGCAGGGTGGTTCCCCAACTGACGGGCCTTACCGGCGCATACCGCTGGAGGCGAACCTGAGACTTGATTTCGGGCAGGCGCACTACGCCCCCCTGAGCATGGATCCCGAAATCGGCTTTGAGACGCTCTCCGCAGTGGTCATGCGACCGAGGCCGTGGACTTTTGACCTGGATCCCGTCGGCGTATGTAGCGCGACCATCACGGAGAGCGCGAGCCACGAGCAGAGCCGGTTGTTGCGGGTCGAGCTCAGCGCGCCAGGCAAGACCACAATCAGTACCGACGTACTGGTGGTGGACCCGTGTCCGTTTACTATCGTTCGTGTGCGTGGCAAGGAGCAAGCCGACGGCCGGGACATTGTTGCCGAATACATCGACGATGCCGATCAGGCACCGGAGTGGCGCTTCTATACGCAGCTTGGGCAGATGACGGCCGTGCTGCCGCCACAGGGTATCGGGGAGGAAATGGTAAAGGGGTTCCTGTTCCTCCACGAAGCGGGTGGCAAGAAAACGCCTGTGCCGTTGCCCGGCAAGCTGTTCGATTTTCGCCTGACACCCGTTGCCCGGTTGCTGCTGGACCGAACGGATATCGACATTGCGCGCACGGAAGCCCCGTGGTCGCTTCGCAGGCTTCTGAGTCAACGGCCGGGCGTGACGGGCATGAGGCTGGAGCGAGCACGCTTCGAGTTGCTCTACGGCCTGCAGGCACAAGTCGGGTCGTCCGGTCTGCGCATCGCGGAACTGGATGGGCTTGTCGGACGCGTGCCGTACCCGGATGCGTTGCGCAGGGCGCTGGAGCGCTGGCACCTCCGTCACGCCCAAGACCCGATACTGCCCGGGCACGACACCCCTGAGGAACAGTATGCGGCGGAGGTCTCTTCGTGGCAGGCGGGCCTGTGGAACCGGCCGTCATGGTGGCGCGTTTTTCGCGATGCGTCCCAGCGCAGCAGACTTCTGTTGCAGGATGGCGTGCAATACATGCTACGGCCCTCTCGTCAGACAGCGAAACCATTCGAGATTGGCGAATACGCCGACGATGACAGCGGGAAGGCCGATCAGGTCTGGAATCGTAAGCCGCTTCGGGGTGGCGTCGACTGGCCGTTTCAGTCACGCAATATCTATGCGGCGTTGAAGCACACGCCGGTATCGAGTTCGGGATCGGTGGAAGGACTCGCTTTCGGCACCCTTGGCGGTGAAGGCACGCAGACGGCAGCCTTCAATAACGGCAAGACGCTGATAATCTCGTCGAGCCGGCAGGGCCGTCTCGACAGCGTGACGCTCATTCGGGTCGGGCGCATCTCGAAGATCTGGAACAGGGCGCGCCACGTTATCGTCTACGAACGCACGACCCGTCGTGCGCCGCGCTACGACCCCGTCGGCGCAAAGGATCCTGGCGACGACGATCTTGAAGTACAACCCGATCTGAAGGGGATGGCGGCACTGCGCAAGGTTCGCGAATACATCGAGATCTCGGAGGCGAAGCGCCACTTCCCGGACAGCGACACCGACCGGCCAGTCGCGGGGCCGCTGCTGCAAAGCGTGTTTGGCACGACAGTCATCCCCGTCATGTCATCTTGGGGGCATGACGTTCCCGGCGGTTTCGTGATGTCGCTACGAGGCCCGATTCCCGCGGGCAAGGAGAAGTTCTTCCCCGACCCACATGTATTTCTTGGCTTTGCGCGACCGGAGGACAAGGGCAGCGGTGTGGTTTCGCAACGTGTCACGAGTACCGGGCGGCTGGTGTTTTTCAGTAGCACGCGTAACCAGGATGGAGGTGACACGGATCAATGGCCGGCATGGCCAGACATCGATTTTCCGCTGATCAGACCCATCTCTGTGCCAGACCTCCCATTCCATGGCAGCTTCGCAGGACTGCGTCAACCCGACGCACAGTCCGCCGAATTCGGGATGGACCCGTTCACGCTTTTGCTTGCGCCGGCTGAAGAGGGTGCGAACCTGATGCATGGGCGCCAGGTCCCGGGGCTGGAAGCGAAGATTTCAAATATCAACCTCGCACGGGGATTACCCGATCTACCCGTGCTCAGCGGCGACGCTGCAAAGGGGCAGCAGGCAGCGCAGTCGTTTGGGAGCAAGCGCGCGATCCTACTGGACAGCCTGCGTGATCTTCGGGCAGGTATCCGTCACCTTGCCACCGGGGACAGTAACGCTTCCATTTCGGGAAATCCACAATTACAGAAAGACCTCACGGACCTGCTCGCGCGGATCACGTTGAATGTGTATCCATCCGACGACACCGTTCCCGCACTTAACCTCGGGACACTTCAGACTGATCGGGACAAAGCGTATGTGAAAGGTGTAGAGGACACGGCTGCCAGTCTCAGTGTAACGTTGAACGAGCTGGCGAATCGCGCGGCGCAGGCAAAACCGGAGGAGCTCGAGGTAGTCCTTCGTGAGGCGATGGCGCTTGCCGATGCGGTGAACATCGAGGCGAAGGAGCGTCTGGGCAATCTGGCCGTCGTGCGCGTCCAGGCTCTGGAGGAGGGGCGCAGTTTCATCGGAGAGCTAACCGCGCGCCTTGTCTCGCAGTTCCAGATGGGGGCCTCGCAGATCTCCCAGATGATGGCCGTGCTGAAATCGCAAGTGGCATCGCAGCCGCAACGTCTGCGGGAATTCGAAGATGCGTGGCGCGAATCCGTTGCCCAGCTCCCGTCCGGCCTGCGTGGCATGCTTGAGACACTTGGTCCTGCAATGGATGCCGCACTTGGCAGGTGGTTCTCGCCGCGCAGCGTCGTGTCGCCGCCGGGCGGCGAGGCTACGCTGCGCGCCCGTGTGCTGGGCACCATCGGGCTCGTCGTGTCGGAACTGGCTGACTATCTTGACCGTTGGCTCGCAGCGCTGCCACCCTTCGAACTGGATCAGCCCGATTTCGACGTGCTGCAACAGGAACTTGCTGATCTGTTTGACCCGCAGCTCGCAGAAGGCCTGCTTTCAGCGCTTGCCGCCGAGTTCGCGACCATGCTCGGCAAGCTCGGCGCCTGGGACGCTGAACTGCAATCGATGCGCGACCAGTTGGACACGGCGGTCAGGACGTTGCAGGCACAACTGCTAGCAGCGGCGGATCCCGAGGGCATCGCAAAGAATCTCGTCGCATACGCAACAGAGCTCGGGACGAGTCTGGACGATGCGGCCGGCAAGATCGTCAAGTCGCTGGCAGTACCTCCGGATATCGAAGCAGAAATGGCCAGGCTGCAAGGCTCTTTCGACGCGCTCAAGGATTATGGAACCGTGGTTGGTGACGCAGTCGCGGCGATTTCGGCGAACCTGCAGGGCACCGTAGGCAAACTCGAGGGTGTCGTCGAAAGCGAGGTCGCGGCAGCCGAAATCGCGGTGGCAGCAGCATCGAGACAGCTGGAGGAATGGGCGCGAGCAAAGATCGCGGGCGCGGTAGATATCGGTAAAAGCAATGTCAATGCGGCGCTGGAGACGGTCCGGATCCTCGCGGAAGGACCTGTCACGGAGGGACTGCAAGTCACCCGCGACCAGGTGGGCTACTACTTTGACAAGACGCGCGATGCGATCGCCCTGACTCCCACGTGCGCGATGTTCAACGATCTGGGCCAGAACGTGCTCAATGCATTAAGCGCCAGCATTCCGTTCAGGGACATCTATGACCGTTTGTTGCCTGCCATCGGCGGTCTGTCTGTGCGCGATCTGTTCCCCGACTTTTGCGGTATCAAGCTCACGTATCTCCTGCCCGACCTCGATGTTCCACTTGATGACACACACGAGTTCGACTGGCTCACGATCCAGCACGGCTTCGACAGGCAGCGTCTTTCTGCATGGGCCCGCGTCTCAATCAACAAGCGCTTTGACGACGATGCGACGCTTTTCGACCTGGGGCCCATCAAGCTTAAACTGCTCAAGCCGCTCTTTTATGCTGTGGCGGACCTAGTAGTGGAGGATGGGCGTCAGAGACATGTGACCTCGGGTCGCCTGGAGGCGGATTTCGAGCTGAGCCTGAATGGCAAACCGATGGTGACTCTCGTCGACGGTGTTCTCGCCTTCGATGAGCGGGGGAAACTCGACTTCCAGTTCGATAGCAACAGGCTCGTGCTCGCGAACGAGCTCAATTTCATCCAGCAGGCATTGCAGGCGCTCATGCCACAGGTCAATGGGCTGGTACTCACGCCGCTGCTGCCCGCAGGCATCCAGGCCGATCTGACGCTTCCCCTTCCAGACATTGGAACCGGCGCATTCACGCTGACGGGCATCACACTGAATTCCCAGTTGGGGCTCTTGATTAGCGATGGCTTCGAAATCCGTACCGGTCTGTGGCTGAGCAAACCACAACGACCGTTCGGACTCGCCATCCTGTTTCTTGGGGGAGGCGGCTGGTTCGGCATCGAGGCGTCGTTCAAGCCGCCGTCGAGATTCGTGTCGCGTGTGTCAATTGGCATCTCCGCGGGCGCCTTCGTGGCCGTCAACTTCGGGTTCGCGGCGGGGAGTGCCGGACTCCTTTTTACTGCTGGCGTCGACTTCTACAGGGACTGGCAAAAAGGCAATGGCTCGACTGCCGTATCGCTGGGTCTTGTCGTGTGGGGAGAATTCTCAATTCTGGGCGTGGCTTCTGCCGGTGTTCGCCTGACGCTGCAGATCATGTACAAGGACGACGGCAGCATGCGCGGTGATGGACTTCTGAGCGCGAGCATCAGGATCTGCTGGTGCTACACGCTGCAGGTAAGCCGCCCGGTCACCAAACAGTTTGCAGGCAGTTCGTCGCAACACTCGTCCGTCGCCGCAAGCGCATTGCTCATGAAGGCGCGCGCAGTAGCTGGCCCGATTGGCACGTATGCGATGCTGCCAGCGACAGACATTGCAGATGCCGTGTCCCGGTATTTTGAAACGCTTGCCATCTGAGAGACCCCTGAAATGACAACTTTTCATCTGGGGTTGACTGTCAGCGTGGTTGGCCCGCGTCAGAAGCTTCTCGAGCAGCCGAAGTGGCCCATGGCCCTGCGCATTACCGTCGGGACTGAAGACGAACCCGGCCCGACCTCAGATGCGGTCGGGCTGATCCGCGAGACACTGCCGTGGAAAATCTGGAGTAAGCCGAGTGTGGACGTCGCTGTCGTTGACAGCAGCGGAAAACCGACGATCACAACGTGCGATACGGCCCTACCGCTCGATGAGGACAAGGATTTTCTGGATGCACTGAAAGATTCGATCGAACAGGAGGGAGAGAGGCTTGCCGGGAAGGGACGCCTGAAGTTCAGGTTTGCGGACAGCAGTCCGGATGTCTCCGATGTGCAGCCCGTGGACGCCACTGACGACCGGCGAGGGCGCGTCTCGTGGCCTGGGTTGCTGGTGACGGCCACCTCCCTTGCGCCACCGACTCCCTCGGCCTTGCTGTGTACGTGGTACTTCTGGCTTGACCGAGACAAGGTGGCGACCGAGAAAAATGGTACCTGGACGGTCATGGACAACGTCTCTGTATCGGCGACGCCAGGCGAATTCCGGGGTGCGAAGCGCGACGGCTGCTCAATCCAGCAGGATCCAAGGACCGATTATCCGGTTCATGTCCACACGTACGAAAAGGGCGTCGCTACTGGCTACTGCCAGGCTCTTGATGTCGGGACGGTGCTGGATAGCCAGCTCGACGAGATGGACGATTTCTGGCTGTCAGTGCGTGATAGCCGCGACGACTCGCTGCTCGATTTGGGACCACAGTTGCAACAGGCGCTCCAGCCCGCAACGGTCCTCGGCGCATTGTCGATCGACGAGCTGACGGCGGCCGTCAAGGTCACACCTTCTGGCGGTTCGCCTCTGGCCACGCCGGCGCAAATGAAATATGCGCTTGGTGTCTGGACGCAGCGCGCGCGCGAGGTGTCGCAGGCAGACCAGGACCGGTGGAAGGACGGGATACTACTGGCGGCATCCCATGCATCCGAGGACCAAGCGCTCGTTGCACGGCAGGCGTACGTCGTCCGGGTCCAACAGATCCTGGTGGACCTGAAGCCGGTCGACATCCCCAAGGGTCCGAGGCTGACGATTGACACGACACGCGGCCTGCCTCAACGGGTAGAAGCAAGACTTCTGCCCTTGCCGGGTATTGGCCCGGCGCGCGTATCAACGGGAGATGGCATCGCCCTGATGGTTGGCGACGAGTCCCTGCGCCTGCGACACGTGACCAATCGGAAGCTGAACGCGGTCGATGACGTGGCGCAGATTCAGATGTTCGGGCGCCGGAGCAGTGATCGTGCAACGTTGGACCTCGATCCTGACAAGGGTGGGCCACCCTGGTATGCGTTGACCTCAGCCCATTACACACTGCCCGGAAGCGCCGGTACGGTGTTGAAGTCGAACCCGCGGGTGCTGGGTGTGACGACGACATATATCGACAAGGTGCTCTACCGGGAGGTCTCCTATTTCGGTGCGAATATGGTTTGTCGCAATCCCCTTGATGCCACGAACCGAGAGACCATGCAGGATGACACGCTCGAACCGTTCTCGCTGGCGAAAATCGGGCGTGTGGTCGGGACGAAAGACAGAGCGTTGCTGGGTCTTCCGCTGCGCTACGGCGACTACTACGAGTTTGCGGCGGGTGTGATTGACCGCGCCGGCGGCATGGCGGCCGAACTGACATCCGGCGCGCCATGGACTCTCGATGTGGGCCGCATTGCTGGTCTGCAGCCGCCAAAACGTGACAACGTTCGCTACCTGCGGCAGGTCGCGGTCGGAGACCTCAACATTCTGCCTGGAAAGGATACCCAATGGCCACAGACGCCCCAGGGCGTCATGTTGCGATGCATGGAAGAGGATGAGCGCGGGAATGCGGGACGCGAGAAGACGGGTCCTGCACCCACCTTCGTGTTTCTGGTTCCATCGGGCGGCGGATTCGTTGCCCCTTCGGGCGGCACGCGCTCGCCGGACGAGTATGATTTCACCGTGGGGGTGCCCAGCACAGACGAGCACACGATCCTGCGCTGGTTGATGCCACCGACGACGATGGCAGACAAGGATCGGGAAGACGCAGCGAAACAGTTGCAGGAAAGACTGGTGCGCATCTACGGCAAGCGCGATGCCCAGTTGGTCCATCCGTCGCCTGTCCATCGTCCCGACTTCACGCGGACTGCCCGCGTGCCGCAGGCGAGGGACGACGATGACCCGGCCGTTGCAGCCATCGGTATCCGGTGGGCCTATGATGACACGGGCGGCTCCGACTCAAAGGTCCTCTCCTCCGCTTCAGGGCCGGCGACGATCAAGGTGAGTTCCGCTGTATCCAGCAAGGCTAACAAGGCGACGCTGAGCTTTGAGATCGGGCGGGGACACTTTGTCCGTATTGGCGTAAGCGCCCTTGTCCTGAAGGACGATCTTGACCGGTTTGACGGAACGGTTCTCACAGGTCACCTGGAAGACAATCATCCTTGGGGAAGCCAGTACGGTGCGTTCAAGGAAACGGTGATCTGGGTGGAGGTTGCCTCTGAAGCGCTGCCTGCGGTCGACGCCGACCTTCTTGCTCTCAACGCAAACGATCTCGGGAACGTCGAAGTCAGTTATGCATTGCAAGGACTTAACCCGGCCCAACAGGCGTTGCACAGGAACGTGTCGCAGACCCTGATAGCGAGCGAGCGATGGATCTGGCGCAATCTGCCGCTCCCGCCGGAAAAGGGATTCAGCGGAAGTGACGACGAAAAGCGCCGGCGCATTGCAAGCGGGCCGCCCGCGCTTCTGATGGACCCTGCGAGGCGCGATAACGCCGCTGCCGTCGATCTATTTGACAAGCTAAGTTTGATCGATGCCGGTTTCGTGCTGCGTGCGGACCACGTCAGACCCTATCCTATCGACACGAAGGAGCGCGCCCTGCTGCTGGTGGACGGGAGGGACCAGCATACACACGCGGATTACCTGCGCTACGCGGTCGGTTTCTATTCACGTTATGCAGCCGTGCTTGAGAGGCCGCGAACGGATCTGTCGAAAACGCGGCGTATTGCGGTTTCATTTCGCGGTGACCATTTGCGCATCAAGCCACCGAAAGTGCTTGCCGTGCTGCCCCTGACGCAAGCACTGCCTTCGTCGCCGGTGCCGGACAACGGTGCTGGGGGAATGCCGTTTCTTGTGATCCTCGATGAGAGCTGGTTCCGTGAGTATGGGATAGGCGAGCGGCTGGAGGCGAGTATTGCGCACGTCAAGCCTGAGATTCCTGAAGGGGAGGCGGATATTCCCACCGAGCTCAGGTTTGGCCCCTTGCCGGATCATCATCTCAAGTCCGCGGCTCCCAAGGTTGACGCTCCGCTCTTCTGCTTCGGCCCGTTCGGCCTCTCCCTTGATCGCGGAGGCAGTCAGGCATTTTCCAACGCCACCGCGTTCGTCGTCTATCCGCCACCCGACACGCCACCGCACTATAGCCTTTTCGTCGAGTTTGCCCGCGTACTCGATCTGCCGACACAACCGGTTTCGGGTAAGTCACCGCGAAGCGAGTACAGCGAGGCGTTCCCGCTGTACTCGCTACCCAATAGCGCCGCGTTGGCATTTGGCGACACGCGGACACCGGTTGAGCCCGTTCCTGTGGAGGGCGGCTATACGCTAGAAGGGGCCGACCGGCTTGCGCCCTTTGCGGGCGCTGACGAGCAGGTCCTGGGGCAATACCGCTATCTGCTCATCGTCGGTCATCACGTGCGCGATGGCGGTCGCGGCGTCGACGTGTTCATGCCCGACGACGCGCTCTGGCTCTCCCGCATGGGGGGGAAGAAGGTGAAGGCCACTTGGACCTCCGGAACGCCGGGCCATCCTTTCGAGGCAGCAGTAGTCGTGGAAATCCTGCTCAACGGACGCTTTGAGAAGCAGGACAAACACCCGCTCGCCGGCCAACAAACGCTACGCGAGCTGTTCCTCAAGTTAATGGCTGATCCGGAAGGAGAAGCCCCTGATAGCTTCCCGGACGATGCGCCTGGGATGATCCGCAGAGTGTCGCCTTGGTTCCTGATAAAGAGCTAACGAATGCCAGCCACCAACCGGCGCGTCCAGTTAGGTTCACATTCTGGAATCGATGTCTGCAACGCTCCGAGCTTGTGTGAAAACACCCTGGTCACCTAAACTGGATTAACTCATTCAGCATGGGTGACCGGATGAAGCGATTCATAGAAGGTGAAGATCGCAAGCAGGTGACGCTGCTTGCAGAGTGCCTGGATGACTTCGTTGCCGAGGACAATCCGGTCAGGATCATCGAGGCGTTCGTTGAAGAGCTTGACCTGGCATCACTGGGCTTCGATGGAGCGATGCCGTCGACTACAGATCGCCCGTCCTATCATCCGGGCGTGCTGCTAAAGATCTATATTTACGGCTACCTGAACCGCGTGCAGTCTAGCCGCCGCCTGGAACGTGAATGCCAACGCAATGTTGAGTTGATGTGGCTCACGGGCCGTTTGGCGCCGGATTTCAAGACCATAGCTGACTTCCGTCGTGACAACGGTACCGGCATCCGCAACGTATGCCGGCGCTTCGTCGTCTTGTGCCGTGAACTGAAGCTGTTCTCGCAAGCGCTTGTTGCCATCGACGGCAGCAAGTTCAAGGCAGTCAACACTCGCGATCGCAACTTCACAGAGGGTAAGGTCGATAAGCGGCAGAAGCAGATTGAGGAGAGCATCCAGCGGTATCTGAACGCGCTGGAGACTGCCGATCGTACGCAACCCGCTGAGCTGGAAGCAAAGACGACCAGATTGCAAGACAAGATCGCACGCTTGCGCGAGCAGATGCGAAAGCTCGATCAGATCAAGCAGGAACTCAAGACGCAGCCCGACGGCCAACTCTCGATGACGGATCCTGACGCGCGCTCGATGGCGACGAGCGGCAAAGGCTCGGGAATGGTGGGCTACAACGTGCAGGTGGCCGTTGACGCCAAACACCACCTCATCGTTGCTTACGAGGTCACAAACTCTGGCAGTGACCGGGCGCAGCTGAGCCCCATGGCAAAAGCTGCGCGCGACGCAATGGGCAAAAGCAGACTGCGGGCGGTCGCCGATCGTGGCTACTACAGTGGGCCTCAAATCAAGGAGTGCGCGGATGCAGGGATTGCGGTCATGCTGCCGAAGCCCACGACATCGGGCGCGAAATACCATGGCCGATTCGACAAGGCAGACTTCATCTATATTGCGCGGGACGACGAATACCAATGTCCCGCTGGAGAACGGGCAATTTACCGTTACACCAGCGAGGAACACGGGCTGCAGCTACACCGTTACTGGAGCAGCGCCTGTTCGCAATGCAAAATAAAGTTACAGTGCACGCCCAGCGGCGAACGACGGATAAGTCGATGGGAGCATGAGTCGGTGCTGGAAGCAGTTCAACGTCGGCTGGACAAGACGCCTGATGCGATGACCGTGCGCAGGCGAACCGTCGAACATGTCTTTGGAACGTTCAAGCATTTGATGGGCTACACGCACTTCCTGACGCGCAGGCTGCCCAACGTAGGTACTGAGATGAGTTTGAATGTACTCGCCTACAATCTCACACGAGTGCTGAGAATTCTGGGCTTTAAGAAGACGATGAAGGCGATGCGGCTGGTGGGTGCGTGAGCACTCGGTAGGTACTGAAACGAAGCCCTTAAACTCGTCAGGAATGCATCACAGGGGATCTGCTTCTCGTCGGCGGCAATAGGAGCCAAGGCGCAGTCAAACGCGCCCCTGGGCTCAGGGTCACGCGCCGCATTGTAATGCCATCGGGTTTCCACACATCCTGCTCCGTAAGCGGCCATAGCCGTGGCGCCGGCCGGAGCGGCTGGTTCGGGTCGGTTAGCGACGACTGAGGGGCCACATAATCGAAAAAAAATAGCTGCATTGGTCAGCCAGATGCACCGGGTGGTGCATCTGGCCGTGACCGCCGAACTACGGATCGGTGACTGCGGCTCTTGACACCGAGTCCTATCAACGACTTCCGTCAATAGTCGTCGGGGAGCAGGATCGTCGTTGCTGAACGGTCCGCTTCGGTGATGACCCATACCTTCCCGCCGCCAAGTAGCGCATAGCTCGACAGCAGCCGCTTAACAGTTTGCAGAGCCATCTCGTTCGCTGCCAGATCCTCCACCGACAGATCGCCCCAATCCCCGTGAATGTGCCGGGCGAGCAGTCGTATCGGGTGAATGCCGACCGCATTGAGCGCCGCTTCAGCCCGGGGCGTGATGGTCGGTCGGCCCATCGAAAACCGGGGACCGTTGCTGATGTCGCGGCTCATGCCCGGTCCCGCTGCGCGTAGTTAGCGTTCGGCCATGTGGGAAAACGGGTACATCCTGTTGCAGCGGGCCGCCCCTCGCTACCGGCCACGACTTCATCCAGTCTCTCGATGGTGGTGGTCGAGCGATCCCATTCCGTGATCACGATGATCCGTTTGCCATCGGGCAGGCGATAGACCGAAAGCAAGCGTAGGCCAGTGGCGATCGACAGATCATTCTGTTGTTTGTCGTTATCGGACACGATGCCCCAGTCGCCAACAATGTGACGCAGCATGACGCTGATGATCGGAACGCCGTTCTCGCGCAATGCAGCAAGCGCAACGGGCGTGATAAGCAGTTTGCCGGGATGAAACAGGGGCTTGAGGCGTGCGGGTTGGTTCATGCGACATCTCCTGAAAATGGACGAGCACGCCCCTCCGGAATGAACCGGATGCATGCGATGAAATGAAAGGAAGCCGGCGCGAGGCGCCGGGTATGAGGCGGCTGGTCGGGTTACGAGCCGTCGGTGTCGGATGTCGGCGCTACTCCCACGCCGAATTGGGCGAGCAACATCTCCGAGTGCGCGCGCAGCGCAGGGAAGATGTCTGCGGCACCCGGCATCGACGCGAACGTGCGCACCAGTTCGCGCTTGCGGTATTGCTCGTAGCACAGCGCGGCAGCAATGCTGATGGCCGTGACGCCCGCGACGACGCCTAGCCCCTTCAGCAGCGGGCCGGGGCGTGGTGGGTGATGAATGAAATCGGTTTGAGGCATGGACTTCTCCTGATGAAGGACGAGCGCGTGCCTCCGTGCGGACCGGACGCGCGACACGTGAAGGGTTGGGGGAAAACAGGATTGCCGGGCGCAGGCCCGGCTTATGTCGTCGAGGAAAGTTCGGCGAGCTGGCGGCGTAGTGCTGCCGCCCTCGCCTGCGAGCAGCCCAGGTAACGGCGGATGTCGGCGACGGTCGGGCGTACGCGACCGGCCTCAACGTCGCGAACAAGCTGGATCACATCGTCATCGGGCGAAGACTCGTCCGGTAACGGCGTGACGGGATCGTCGCGTGGAGCGTGACTGTCGGTCACCGCAGCATGACCACCCGTGACTGTTTCGCGACTAACGGTTTCCTCGACGTGACTTGCCGCTACTGCCTTTACTGCGCGTTGAGGCACGGCAGTAACGTTTGCGACCGGCGGGGCTTGGGTTGGCGTGGCCTCAGTCACGACAGGCACCGAAGCCGGCAAGAATGGCGGTCGAAGTGCAACCGTCCACAGCAGGCACGCGACGCCCTCCAGAACTGCCGCGAACACCAGTCCCGACAGCACATCGACGCGCGTCGTACTTACGCCGAGTAACACCGCGAGCCGTGACGTGACTGGATCAGCTCGCAATGAGGCACGTTGCGCCATGACCCGGTCACGCTCGGCCTGCTGCCGTCGTACGTCATCCGCTTCGGCATTCAGCGCATCAAGTTTCGCGGCGAGCGTTACGTGACGCGCATCGAGTCCCGTACAGTCACGCGAACAGCGCCGCGTGTCGACCCAAGCAAGCTGCCTTGTGACGGCTGCGCGCTCGGCCATCACGACCGTCAGGCTGCGTGCAGAAGCAGGAGGGGTGACGGGTGCGACTGCTGACCGTCGTTCTCCCGCGTGCTGTTGCGCAAGCAAGAAGAACGTAAGGTGCCCGTATCCGGCCGTCATCATGCACGTCACCCATAGAAGGCTACCTATGCCGCGCACGACAAACGACGACTCGCGGATCAGTGCCGGGAGCAAATGCGCGCTGACGACGAGCACGATGCCGATCGCGACCCACACGACTCGCTCGGATAACGTACCGCCCCGCTGCCAGCCTGCCAGAACCGACAGGCAGACTGCAGTGCCCGTCGCCGTGACTGCCAGTAGCCATGCAGGACGCAACACGGTCATGCCGCTTTCCCGCCGAGTAACGCCGCCCGCTGGTCCAGCCGGGCCTTCAGGCCGGAAGCGGGTGGGGCACTGGTTTCGACGTTGCTGCTGTCGTCACCACCGCCACCCTCTGCGGGATAGAACTCGTCGACGACCGCAGCGCCATCTTCCACACTCTCCTCGAACGCACCGTTACTGAAGCCAACACGCGCCGCCGCATCGAGTGCGGCCTGATCGAATCCAGCAGCCTTGCGTCGAGCGTCGAGTTCCCGTGCCTGCGTGATCGCTTCCTCGAGCGTGCTCCCCGTGCGCACTCCGATGTCGACGTAGTAGATCGGCGAGCGGTAGCTCTGTGTGGTGCTCTTGCCACGCAGCTTCAGTTCGAGCGGCAGGCAGGCCAGTAGGTTGCCTGATACCGCACTGAAGTAATGCAGGCGCGCGGCGAGTGTCCGAATGGAGTTGAACGACGTCGTTCTGAACATGAACGACCCCAGCTCGTCTTCCTCGCCGATCAGCACATTGAGACGGCCATAGGGCTTGCAGCTACCGGCCTGCCCGAACGCGCAGCCGTCCGGTGACGGGCACGGTAGCCACTCGATACCATCGTCACCAGCGCGCCGGCACGTTTCGCCGTTGCCAACGCATATGGGCCGTCCGGTATCGCGATCGAACAGCGAATACTCTGCGCGCAGGTTGAGATCGGGATCGCCGAACAGGAACCGGACTGGGATCGACCTCAGCTTGCCGGGATTGGCCTTTCTTAATTGTTCATTGAGCGGGTGAAGCATCCATCCGTCTCGGTTCTGGACTTGAGTGGTGAGTGTGAATTGATCGTCTCTCTCGGGCAGCCGCTTGCCGTTCTTTTCGACAACACGGCCGATACTGATTCGCCCGATGATGGGCGGGGTGATAGCCAGGCCTTTGAGCATGGAACTCTCCTGTATACGTAAACAGTGGAAATGAAGCGAAGGGAGGGGAGCGGCAAGGATTCAGGTATTCACGAGAAACCGGCGGGAGCCAGCTTTCGTGATGGCGTACTGCGTGGCGAGATGCGGGTGATCAGCGAGCAGGCGTTTGAGATCGACGCCCGTGCCGTCCTTACTGCGTTTGTAGGAAACGGAACCCGTCTCGAATTCGGCCCGATCCGCTTCGCCCATGGCGTGCACGATGGTCTGCTTGAGCTGCGCTTCGACCACCTGACGTGCCTCGATTTCCGCCCGTACCGTGACCAGATCAGCGAACGCCGACGACAGGCGACGGTCATCCGTAAAATCGACCGTGCCGCCCGCGCCCGGATATAGGCAGCGCAGCGCGCGATCGGCTGATTCCGAGCCATCCGCCGGCGGCGGGGTATCGGTTTCCACGAAGCGCCAGAAGGCCGCCTCCAGTTCGATAAGCCGCGCGATCAATGCATGGTCGCGTGCTACCCGATGCACTTCGAGTTTCTGGCCACAGATCAGCACGGCGACGTCGGCCGCTTGCCTGCCCGTGACCACGAGCTGATGCTGGACCTGCAACTGCACGTACTCGGGTACGCCGTCGCGCCAGAGCCGAGCGCCGAATTCGCCGGCTGTCTTGCATTCGAGCAGTTGTACGTCGCGATTGCTGACCACCTCGCGATCCACGTTGGCGAGCATGAAGGGAATCGCAGGATGCTGGAGCACCGCATTGACGCGCCGGACCTTGTTGCCGGTCTGCTTCGTGTACGACGCTGCAACAATCGGCTCCAGCAGCGTTCCCCAGTAAACGGGGTCGGTCGTGTCGTCCGGGTTGGGCTTGGGAAGATTCGCATCGCGCCCGGTCTTGATCAGCCACAGTTCGAGCGGGCTCATGTACGGATTGAGGCCCACGGCAGCGGCGGCGTCGGAGCCACCAACTCCCGATTTCCTGACCTCTAGCCAATCGTTGCGCGAGAGATCTTTTGTTTCCACAAGGCGCAGCGCCGGGCGGTTCCTGCCACGCCCAGCCATTTCGGGTTGAGACATGATGAATACCTCCAGATGTGAAAAAGCCCGGCGGGGACGATCCCGGCCGGGCTGCTATGACGTTGAGAACATGGTCAGGCGATCAGCTTCATGGCTTCGTCCCATGCGCGCTGTTTCAGCGTGGCGCCTGCACCGAACCACGCGGCATCACGGCGGTGGTCCTCGCTGCGTGCGCGGCGCTGGTGATCGACGAACTCCGTGACGCTGTTCAGCAAGCCCCAGGCCGTACCAGATGCCGAGGGCAAGGTGGCGCCTCTGCCGCGACCGGCGTAGAGTTCGTGAGCTGCCTTGATTGCACGATCGTTGGTAGCCGACACCGGCATGTTCTGCCCGCTGCTCGTGTAGGTCAGCACGCGCTGGAAGAACTTTTCGGCGACGGCATCGTTGACCTTGCGTTCGGCCAACGCCTTCATTCTCGTCATGAAGCCGTCCCACGACGAGATGGCGATGCCGAGCTGCCGTTTCACAGCCTGGGCGTCGAACTGCGAGCGATGGGGGACTTTGACGGCGCCAGCACTGTCGCCGAGCGCAATCTGCAGTGTGTTGTTGCAAACGACGCGCACACTCGTGAATTGCGCAGTGGTCGCGAGCGTGCCATCGCATGCAGTGGCGAGCAACAGGTAGCCGTTGACCGTGTCCTTGCCCTTGAGCGCGACGGATTGACCCGTGCGCGCGAGCGCCCATAACTTCTTGCCGTCCTTGAGCACGCCCGCGGTCTCCAGTTCGAAGCCGCCGACTTCGGTGAGGTCGCGGTAAAACTCAAGGATGTCTTTCGGTTGGACCACTTGGTAGCGCGACGATACGACGGACAACGGTTCCTTCGTGTCGGAACGAAATAACACGCGCTGTTCGGGGAACGCGTGGATCGATCCCAGATTGCTCGAACCACCAGCGACGTATCGAACTTCAGCCGATTCGATCGTCCAGTTCATTCCGGCTTCGCGCGCCCAGACCTCGAGCGGTTGGCGCGGAGAAAGTTGATTGCCCAGGCCATGCCACGGGGTTTCACCGACATAGGCCATCGTCTTGACGAGATGCATGAAAAGTTCCTTGTAAGCGGCATACAGCCCGGCACCTGGCCGGACGAATGCACATGGGAATAGGGAAAGACAGGGAAGTAGAGGGGGAAGGAAAAAACTACTGGTCAGGAAGATGCTTTGGTGCCACTGAAGGTGTGACCGCAGGCATGGCAACGGAAGTTGTCCAGGACTTTCTCATCGACGATCTCACCGAACATGGAGCCGGTGGCGCATCCTGCAGCGCCGCCGATCAGACCCGCGATCACGGCTCCGGCAATCGCGCCGCACACGACACCAGCGGGACCGGCGAGCGTTCCGACCGCTGCGCCCGTTTCCGCACCGGACAATGCGAACGCGATGCCGCTGGTGGTTCCGGCGATGGTGCCGATCGCGCCGCCCGTCTTGCGTGCCAGATTGCGGGCATCGACGCGGCTGGACTGGCATTTAGGGCAGGGGGGCACAGCGCCGGAAGACGAGGCTGAACGGTCGCGCGGTGGCATGAAACATTGCTCGAACGGTCCATCCTCGTGTTCCGTCCGGTACAGCTCGTCCGGATCAAACTGTTCGTGAGGTAGTTGCGGGTTATGCATGGCTCATGGCCTCCCGGCGGACTTTCTCGGTGTAGTGGCGGAAGCCGACTGACGTCAGTACGCCGGCCACGAAAACGATGCCGAACACGATGAGATATTCGAAGGGGGATGAGGTGGTGGGCATCACGACTCTCCTGAGACGGTTCACCAGCGCGGAATTACGCTGACGGAGCGGCAGGTGCTGCCGTACTCAAAGCGGTGATATATGGTTATTTTTCTTTTGAATCAGGACGGGTGGCTGGTATGTGGCTATGGAATCCGGCTTGATTCGACCCGTTATGCGGGCAATCGCTCTACCGCGGCAAATGTCAGGGCTGCGTGTCGATGCCCGCCCAGAATTGCCCGACCTAAGCCACTAACGGTGGGCCAGAACTCGGTGAAAATTAACAGTCGTGGTGAACCCGATACCGCACAGACGTAAAATGCGCGACGGTGGCAAGCGTGCCGTCGCAGGCGGTCATCAGTAACAAATACGCGTTCACCTTGTCACGGCACTTGAGCGTGACGCTTTGACCAGTGTGGAACGGACCTAGGGTCGATAGGTATCGCATGAGCGACGCTTATCGGTCCATCTCGCTTAAATTACGTAAGTGATACAAGTGAGATATTGATTCGGAATCCGTATGATCGGAGGGTGGGGGGCGCCAAGGCGCGTACGAGGTCCCACGCGTTGATAGGGGGCACGGCCGGCAACGAACGTACACCGGCAGCCTACTTTCTGATTTGCTAACCGATACGGTCAGTTGAGTGAGTTTCCGTGGGAGCCTGGGTGTCGGGCACCTCATCGACAAAGCGTCCATCCCACCCTATCGAGACCAGGTCTTCATCATAGTTATCTATTAGGTGCGAGCGGGCATGCTACGTATGTCCCGCCATCAGCGTATGTGCACCGATACCGTAGTTCCTACTGCCCCCCAGAGAAATAAATGCATGACGGCGGATCCGAAGTGACGCGTCATTGGGGCGCTTTGAAGATCCCTTCGGCGGATTCGAATCTCCTCCGCCGGCCATCTCCCGACCGTTCATCGTCATCCACCGTTGCGCTGGAGCTACAGATCTCCTTCAGTTAGCGCCTCGTATCTCACTGTAAATATGGAATTTTCTTCCGATAAGTGCGACACTATCGAGAAAGTTAGTATGCAGTTTTCGGGGAAAACTTTTTGGCCGTGGGTGCAGTTATGAAACGCAAAGCGATAGTTGTAACCAACTGCACCAACAGAAAGCGTGTTGGTGGCGTCGGCGTTGCTCTCACCGCAGTCGAAACGAGTGGGCCGCTCACATCGGTTGCTGCACGATGGGCAAAAGCCGTTCGGAAAGTGCGGGCTTCTAGACAGGCTCAGGACGTTTACATGGGGCGCGCCTTTACTGAGGCGCGGCGTGTAGCCGCAATACTGGAAGGGACTCTACACATCATCTCCGCGGGACTCGGCGTGGTTAGTGCAGCCGATCCGATCCCGTCATACGACCTGACTGTCTCCGACGGCGCTAATTCATTGAAGCCCCTGCTCATCCAACTGGGTAAAGAGCCAAGTGACTGGTGGGCAGCATTAACCGCAGAGTTGGGGGGGCAGCGTTCCGTGCGTGCACTGCTAGACAGGCATGCAGATGCTCTGGCGCTGTTCGCATTGCCGGGAAGTTACGTCGCCCTTATCGCTCAGGATCTAGCCTCCCTGACCAAAACCCAAATCGGAAGAATCCGAATTATCACATCTAGCCATGGTCAGACGTTCGTGCCGGAAAATGCCCGCCACGTAGTTCTGCCTTATGACGAACGCTTGGAGGGTTCCTGCTACGCGGGCACGCGAACTGATTTTGCGCAGAGGGCCTTACGCCACTTCATTGAAGTACTGGACGGACATCGACTCTCTGTTGAAGAAGCTAAAGCCGCTGTGGCTACCGCAATGCAAAAGTTGACGAAGCCGATTATTCCGGCTCGGCAAAAGAAAACCGATGCGGAAATTCTGGTGCTCTTGCGCAAGAATTGGCACCGGTTTGATGGAGCCTCGACGAGACTGCTGCGTTTTCTACGTGACGAGGCACTGGTCGCATGTGAGCAATCGCGATTCCGCAGTTTGTGGAGCCTTCTCCAGCAAGAACTTGTCACGAGGGGCTGACGGAGATATGGCAAAGAAAGAGATCGTGGTGCGCGCTTTGCGCACTACCCAAGGCGAAGGACTGGATGTTTACGCTTTCTTTATTCAGGGCTCTGACATCGTACGAGTCGCGGACATATCCAGAGTAGAGCGCGACGAATCGGATGTGCTGAAGGGTTTCCAGCGACCCGAGATCAGAACCCATGTCAAAGGGATCGTTGACTACCTAAATCAAGGGAACGTCCTGTTCCCGAACGCGATCATCCTAGCTATGTCGCCAGCGGTTCACTTCGCCGCGTCTCGAGGAACGAAGCCTACTGGAGATCAAGGGATTGCGCAGTCGGGCACCCTTACAATTCCGGTCTATGACGAGGGACAGAGGGGCGCATGGATCGTTGACGGCCAACAGCGTTCACTGGCTTTGGCGCAGACAGGGACGAAGAGTATCCCAGTTCCTGTAGTCGGCTTTGTCTCAGATAGCTTAGAGATCCAGCGGGAACAATTCATTCTAGTCAACAAGGCTCGGCCACTTCCGACGCGGCTGATTAATGAACTCCTGCCTGAGACTCGCAGTATCTTGCTTCCTCGTGAATTGAGTGCTCGAAAGGTGCCGTCCGAGATATGCAATTTGCTTAATCGCGACCCTGAATCACCGTTTCATAAGCTCATCAAGCGGATCTCGGAAAAAGGCAGTAGCACCAGCGTCATCACCGACACAGCCGTGATCGCGATGATTCGGAACAGCATGAGTAATCCATTGGGTGCGCTTGCTCCCTACAAGATGGCCGGTCGCGAAGGTGTCGACGTGGAGGCGATGTATCAGATCTTGCGAACATACTGGTCGGCTGTAAGGGATGTGTTCCCGGAAGCGTGGGGCGCCGATCCGCGGCGAAGTCGGCTTATGCATTCGGCCGGAATTGAAGCCATGGGCGTATTAATGGACAGAATTTACGCGCGGCTTGCGGGGCATGGGGAAGACTACAAAACAGTTCGCAAGGAGTTGGAGAAAGTCGCGCCCACCTGCAGATGGACCAAAGGCACATGGGAAACACTCGGCGTTGCATGGAACGAGATTCAAAGTACGCCACGAGACATTAGAAAGCTCCAGGACACGCTTGTCCGGGCCTATACCAGCACGATGAAGCAATGAAATTCCTCTATTCCGATACTCAGGATTATGTTGATCCCGAGTATGACTTTATAACCGATCGCAATGCGCCCGGGCGACGTCGGTACTGGGATGACGTTTACGCGCACGAGCTCATGACGCCGTCGCCGTACGACGGGTTGCTTGTTTCCATGAGCGCTGTTCGGCAAGCAGATGGGGTCGCCAAATCCAAAGTGCGATATTCAACTGCTGAAGAGCAGAGAATGTTGCGGGACGGCGTCCGTAAATTTCTTAGATACGGGGGTCCAAAATTCAAGGACTCGATGGTACTGGGAGACTGCGGGGCCTTCGCGTACGCTGATAGTGAAACGCCCGCGTATCCTCCTCAGGAAGTGGTGGAGTTCTACACGGACGCCGGTTTTACCCATGGCGTCTCCCCTGATCACATCATCTTTGACTGTCTCACGGACAACCCTCCAGCTAGCGAAGTTGCGCCTGGGGTCGTTGAGCGCTTTGATATCACACTCACGAATGCCCGGGAGTTTTTGCATCTCACGGACGCAGAGGGTTATCCGTTCGAGCCTCTAGGTGCTGTACAAGGTTGGTCGCCACAGAGCATGGCTAAGGCCGCTGTTCAACTCGAGAAAATGGGATACCGCTACCTCGCAATCGGAGGTCTCGTTCCGTTGAAGGTAGACGTGATTAAGCAGGTTCTGCACACGCTGCGCGCGGCCATCAAGCCTGAAACAAACATTCATCTCCTCGGCTTTGCGAAGGCAGACTCGATCCATCAGTTCACGAATTTCGGCATCACTAGCTTCGACTCTACGTCTCCCTTGATCCGGGCGTTTAAAGATGCTAAGGCGAATTACTACTTGGAATCACCCAAAGGTGGGTTGGATTACTACGCAGCGATCCGTATTCCGCAGGCAATCGAAAATCCCCGTTTAATGCAAGGTATCAAACGGGGAATCTTTAGCTCCGAAGATCTACAGCGTCGCGAAGCAAAAGCGCTAACGGCGCTGAGGAAGTTCGACAGCGGTGACGCAAGGGCAAAAGATGCCCTCGAGGCTGTGATGGACTATCAACAATTCCTTACGCTGGGTGACGGACTCCCTGTCGAGCAACACGAAAAGGAACTGAAGAAGATGCGGGTGCTCGTGGAGCGAACGTTGGAGGATGCCCCGTGGAAACGTTGCCGTTGCTCCGTGTGCAGTAAGGCTGGCGTCGAAGTCATCATCTTCCGGTCCAGTAACCGGAACAAGCGTCGCGGATTTCATAATCTCGGCGTCTATCACAAACATGTACAACGTACCCTGGAGAGTCACCGGTGAGTGTCTATCGATTCAAGGCCATTCGTGCATCACAAGCTCCTGAGCACGACGTATTCAGTTTTGCAGCTACGCCTGAACAGATCTGGGGTTTTGCCGAGATTGAGCGCGTGGGTCGGGAAGAAAACGGGCAATTACGCGGGTTCCAGCGCCATCAGATCGCATCGCATATCAAGGAAATTCGCGATTATTTGCGACGTGACGATGCGCTACTTCCCAACGCGTTGATCGTCGCCTTCATTGGCGGCGTCAAGGTGAAGGACAAAGGGGATGGAATCGTAGACATTGAGATAAAAACGGGTGATCGAAAACCGGGCTTCGTTGTAGATGGCCAGCAGCGGCTCAGTGCATTGTCGGGGATCAACAAACCCGGGTTTCAGGTTTTTGTGTCCGCGCTCATCTGCAAGGATTACAACGAACTACGGCAGCAATTTGTGTTGATCAACAACACGCGACCGCTGCCGAAGACGCTCATTTACGAGTTACTCCCGACAGTTGAGGGACTACCGGAACGATTCACAGCTCGCAAGTTTGCCGCGCGCATTGTCGATCGCCTTAACTTCACTCGTGGCTCAGCGTTGCATGGCGAAATACGTCAGCACACAAATCCAAAAGGAGTGCTGAGCGATACCGCCATGCAGAAGTTGGTGATGAACTCCGCGTCCGATGGTGCAATTCGCGAGTTCATCAAGGATGGTGATTTTGAAAATCGCGCCTACGAATTTGTTAATGCTTTCTTCGGGGGCATAGTGAAAGTTTTTGGAAGCGAATGGATCGGGATGAGTCCGAAGACGTCACGCCTACGCCACGGCGCAGGCATCGTGGCAATGGGATTCGTCATGGAGTTCCTGTATTCAAGCGAAGGCGCTACGACTCGCACCGAATTTGAGAACGGGCTCAGATTGCTGAAAGAATACACCGCTTGGACCAGCGGCCGGTGGCGGCTCGCACCAAATGACGAGCGTCCATGGAACGGTATTCAGAACACCCCGAGCGATATTGATCTGCTGACCAACTATCTCGTCCGATCGATGAAGCGTGCGCTTCGTCAACCAAGGCAAGTCGCTAACTCCTAGCCATACGAGGTCTATTCATGAAAACTCGCGCGATGGTACTCTTTTCCGGCGGTCAGGACTCCACGACCTGCCTCGCATGGGCCCTTGATCGCTACGAACACGTCGAGACAGTCGGGTTCGACTACGGGCAACGCCATTCCGTTGAGTTGGAATGCAGACCGAAGGTGCTCTCCAATCTTCGTGAACAGTTTCCAGACTGGGGGAAAAAACTCGGCGACGACCACATGCTTGATCTATCAATTCTTGGACAGATCAGTGATACGGCGCTCACCCAAGGCAAGGCCATTGAGATGGAAGAAAGTGGCTTGCCGAATACCTTTGTGCCAGGGCGAAATCTGCTGTTCTTTACACTTGCAGCGGCCGTAGCTTATAGACGTGGTCTCAAGGTTTTGGTTGGAGGGATGTGTGAGACGGACTATTCCGGCTATCCAGATTGTCGGGATAGCACGCTAAAGGCACTTCAGGTCGCTATTGCTCTCGGTATGGACCAACCCCTCGTCATTGAGACCCCGTTAATGTGGATCGACAAAGCTCAAACTTGGCAACTGGCGTTCCAACTGGGTGGTGCCACCTTTGTCGACTTGATTCGAACGGAAACCCACACCTGCTACATCGGTGATCGCACAGCGAAGCACGATTGGGGCTATGGATGCGGAAAATGTCCGGCCTGTGAGTTGCGGCAGAAGGGTTACCATTCTTTCTCAACGTAGCATCGCAAGGAGCAAGATGCTGAAAAGCTTTGCACCATGCTGAACAGATGCGAAATCTAAGCGCCGCCGGATATCAGATGAACTACGAACTAAGCCAGAAATTCTATTTTGAGGCCGCACACACCTTGGAGCGCGAGATTGATGCGGACGGCAGCCGCCGCATTCACGGGCATACCTACCACGCGCAGGTGTTTGTTCGAGGTGCTCCTGATCCAGTCACTAAGATGATAGTTGACCTAGGCTTCCTTCGCAGGGAGATTGAGCGCATTCGTAAGGTTCTCGACCACCGTTTCCTAGACGAAGTTCCTGAACTAGGTGCGGCTACCCTCGAGGGTCTGTGCGCGTTCATCTATCGAAATTTATCTCTCGCGTTGCCGAACATCTCTAAGGTACGGGTCGAACGCCCCGCTAGCGGCGACTGCTGCGAATTATCGTCAGATTAGTACCGCAAGAACGCCAAGGCCGTTTTATCGAGCGGCTTGTATTGAGGGTCGTGGGGACGGCAACGCTTGTCAACTAACTGTATGTTTTTTGGCATTTCCAAAGCACTGAGCAGCGAGCTAGTGAAGCGCTCGTTTGCACGGTCGAGAAGCGCGGCCCCCAAGGGGCCACGAACCTCGATCACAGACCATGTGGATGATAGCTGCGGTCGGCTTGAACCTAGTTTTCGCGGACACGTTTGAACACGTTCCTAGGTACCTTGCCGCCCTAATTGCAGACTTGCCCACCGTTCAGCCGCAAGTATGATGCTCGCCGGCCCCGTCCCTTGGACGTATTGAATCTTTTCTTTTACCCGATCAAAGGCACGGTAAACAGCGTGTGTCGAGGACGCCCAGACAAACAGGATTAGATCTGCTAACTCCGCAGATCGGGTCAGATCTGTCGCGACGGTCGATGTAATCACTATCACTTCAGCCCCAGTTCGCGCCACCAATTCTTCAGCCGCCTGCCGCGCAGCTCGGTCCTGCAGTGTCACTATCGCGATCTTCCCAATTCCGACGAGTGAGATAGGATCGACCTCCTCGACTTGGCTCGTCGCTGGCAAGTCAATGATCATCGTTGCAATCGATGCATCGTCAAATTCAACTTGGCGTCCAAGCCGCTTCCACATTGCCCGCTCGCTCTTCGCAAGAGGTATACCTTGGCGTAGGATGAGATCCGCGCCTTCGATCCAAATGTCTTGGAGCGCGCTGGGGTTCGGGTGCGCCCCGACCAGCATGTCGATCGCAGCGGCCAGCCATGGGAGGCGAGCCGAGGTCTTACGCTTGTTAAACCACGCCCGGATCGCATTTTCGCAGGTCTCTACCGCGCCGACACTGTATTCAATTGCGGCGCCCCCAAGGCCAAGGAGCAACTGCCCATCTTGCTCCCGCGCCGACTCTCCTCGTACCGCAACCCAGCAAGATAGCAATGCGGTATAAATGGGTGCATGTCGTTGCCGCGGAAAGTCATCGCTGCCGATGATCGCATCGATCATGCCGCAAAGAACTTCTTCAGCGATCAGCTTCGCCTTTACATCTGCCATCACAGCTGGGTCAGTAAACAACTCCAAGAGAGTATCACTTCCGCAGGCGACCCATTCATTATCGTTGAGGAGTTCTTCGGTAAGTCCTTCCATGCATCGAGCGGCAGAACCTTGATTTCCGCCCAGTACTGAAGACTCAATCTCGTCCCAAAACGCGCGGCCGACAAGAGGCTGAACATCCGATTGCTGGTTCTCCCTCTCGGAACCTTCCACCTCAACCGGAGAGAGCGGCACGTGAAGTTGTTCCAACATAGCCCGCGCCAGATCTTTGTTGGAAGACGATAGCAAGCCCTGCAACATCGCGACATCTCGATCGAGGTACGCATGGTACGCGAAGAGGCGAAAATCCGGCGATGTGCTTCGGCGCACTCCTATATGGGGCGAAAGTGAGGTGTGCCAGTGACGTGCATAAAAATCAGCGACCTGTTGCCAACTATAGGCCTCTTCAAGCGGTGCGATTTCTTCTCGATAGACCGTATCTAGAACCTGCCCGGTAATTCTTGAGGGCAGGGGAGAGTCTAGTAGCCCGCTACGCCGGATCTCTGTGACAAGACCTTGAGCGTCTCCTTCCTCAATCCGGAGTCGCACGCGCATGAGTTCTGTGTTTCTCGCACTATCTAACTCCCATTGGTCAACGGTGTCGACTGCTTTCTTCGCTGCACTCCAGGAACCCGTGCGTAAGGCGACAACGAACTCAAGCCTAAGGCTATTGAGAGATGGAGGAACGGAAGAGCGGACGTCCGGTCGAGAATCGAGTAGCGATGTGAGAGTGCGTAGTCGTTTCAGGACTGAAGAGAATTTGCCAGTTGGGCAATACCATCGGAAGTACCAACCGGCCTCAGAACAAAATACTCTCTCTGATGGCTTGCTTTGCTGGGACACGCAAACAATGCTCGTCGAGGCGTCCTCTTGCCCCAGATAAGGGAGAATCCAACTGCGCAGATCCTCGATTGCCTCTAGAAGATGTTCCTGTTGTCCGCCAAACGTTACCCATGCTACCTTCCCGGGCCGAATGGCCGGTAAGGAGCAAGGTTTTCCCTCCTTTAGGCTTCTTAATTGGGGATCAAGCGCATGAGTTTCATTCCACGAAACTTCGCCTTCCCCAAGGATCTTCAATTGAAGATCTTCCGGGAGAGACGGCTGTAAGATTTGGAGTGCTGCAGAAAATGTGGAATCGCTCATGCCAAGAGACCCCAGCGACGATTAAATTCTAGGTATGCATTTTGAATGCGCGCGCGGGTTGAAGGATCGTCGCCAGCGTGAAAAACCACTTTCTCCGCGTTTAACCTCACTCCCGCAAAAGTGACGTTCATCGACCCTTCCACATAGAACAATTGCGTAAGAATGCCCTTTTCATGGAGTTTGTCATTGCTCATACGAACCTGAACTCCGCTAGACTCAATCGCCGGGATACCACAAAACAATTGCGTGGTTTCAGTTTTCTTGGAGACTATGCGGACCTCGTTCTCCCTTGCCAAATGCGATAAGCAATCGGATAAGTTAATTCGCAATTTATCGCCGGCGTGGGGAACCAATGGCGAGAATTGCCGGTGCGAATTGTCGAAGACCGGAAAATCCGAAATCCAAGGGCTACACAGGTAGATCGGTCGATCGCACTTCTTCAGGAGGAGCAAATTGGCTATCGATGACTGGATTAGGCCGCGAAGTCGCCATGTCGCAGAGTTCGACCAAATATCGAGGGTCGGCATTATAGGCCTCAGAGATTAGGGCTAGTGGCGGGGTGTAGCGTGAGCGACCATGACTTCCCATGTCGACTGGCACCTTCCGTTGTAAATGGAGAGAAGATGTAGCCCCGGTCATGATCTTGCGCGAGGAGACGACTCAGTTCGAGCGCGACGTCATTTCGTTTGTCGTCGTCGAAGGTGAGCCGGATGCGATGCGCTTCGCGCAAACCGCTCTCTAGCAACTGTCTCCAGTCCTCTCGTGCATCGGTGTCGATGTGGTAATCGATAGAATCCAAGCCGATCCATGATGTTGCAACTTTACGAGAGGGAACGATTCCTTCCATTTCTTTCCCCAATCCCAGGCATTCTGGACAACTATCAGCACAACCGTCAAACGTAAGTTGAACGAATGCGCTATATAGTTGATCGGGAGTGGGCGCGCTTCGTCCAATCTCGTGCAGATGATCCGTCATGCGCTTGTTTAGACTTGTCGCATGCAAGCACCAATATGCGAACACTCGGGAGTCGATGCTCATTCCAATCTTCCGGCTCATATTGCTGCGCCTGCTGTTTAACACCCGAATCCATGCATCTGTCTTACGCGACGAACCCGGCCGTAGGACCTTGGAAGCCAAAGCGGACACTGAGGGTCGGTCGGAGTCGAGGTTGTGGCGTTCGAGGTTGGTCACCAAGTTATCCTTGGCCTGTTGTAGGTCATCGAAGGAGATCGCGCTTCTGACCTCGGCGAAGACCGAGGACAATTCGCCGAACCGGTCCTTAGCGTCATTAGTTGCACCGAGCACTACGCCAGTCATCCGATCGTTTTCGCAAGAACGTATGGCCGCCTCAAACGCCATGTCGAGTCGCTCAGGATTATTGCCGACCTCGGTCACCAGTCTCTGTAGATGCCCAACGCCTCCCGCTGCAGTTTCGGACAACACTAAACTGTATTCGTCAGGGCAAACATTGACGTCGATCGCAATGTCTTCCTCGGCAATCTCAGGCATGATTGTCCAAATTGCCTGTTGCAAGGCCGAAGCCAGCGTTTCCAAATATATCTTGGTTAGCCACTCGTCAAAGCCATCGAGGTGCTCATCCCAGAGGGTCGTCTCAAGACGACGCATTTCATCATTTACCTCTGAGTTCCGCCACAATTCTTGAATTTCTTGAATGCGTCTGTTAGAGCGACTCCGCCCTTCTTGTTGTTCGTCCAGATCGTCTCCGACCACTTCACCCAGCATCATTGTAGAAAATACTTTTGTGGCAGCGGCACTTCGGTCCGGAATGAGAGCGCTTGCGGCTCGTAGAGTCGTTCCGCGAACAAGGGCCGTTGCGGCCAGCATCGCGATTGAACTGTTCCACAGCGCAGTGATACCGAACGCGGAGGTCACTGAGTTGAGTATTGGAGACTCGTTCAACTTGTATCGGAAAAAGTGCGGTCGAAGGCGTCGCATATCCCCGTCATCGAGCGGTGGGCGGTTATTAAGATGATTGGAACCGATCACGAACTTGATTGCGTCGACTGAACGCCGATAGCCGACAGCACGCGGGGCGTCCGTTGCATCCGAATCACACAATCGGACGTATCCCCTCTGTTTAACACCCTTCGCTCGTAAGACCTCATATCGGAAACCGCAGGAATATCGGGTGATCTGCGCTTGCGCATAGCGGCGATGGAAGTGGCCTGTGCTAGAGACAAATACGCGCGACAGCACAGGCCCATCGGCTAGCCCAAGCCTTTCTTCCTTGCCGACGTAGAGGGCGTGAAACTGCCAGCGCCATGAAGCGGCGCTGCTGTCCTTCACGTCGTCGGGAACTTCCACCAAACGTAACGCCAATGGTTGGAAAATCTCTACACCACTGATGCTCCCGATAGAGATTGATTGTGAGAAAACGTCGGCAACTGAAACGGATTCCCGTGCTGCGGCCGCGATGGAATCGGATGCGGAATGCCAAAGTGCATTCTTGCGTACCGAAACGGCGTAACGTCGAGAAGCTCTGCAAGGCGTCGCCTCACGAAGGGCCAACGCGACGTCCACGCTTTCTGCTTCTGCGTGATCGCCAATCTGAATGGCCACCTCTTGAGTGTCCAAGACGCCGAACGTTGCCGCCGGAATGAACCGCGGTAGCGGGCGCTTGAATTCAAGCGGGCGAGACGCACCAAGGGGAAGGAATTCGCCCGCGAGCGATTTCGCCAATTCAGGTACCGCATGCCGTAAGACGGCCCGGGGTGGTTCCCAGAGAATCGAATTAACAAGTGGCTCAACGTCGCCCAACCGAAGGCCTGTCGCTCCTCCTCGCATCCAAAAGGTCATGTCGCGTATAAATTCCTCTCGACTGGATGGGTTAGACACGAGGCTGTTCAGCAGAGCCTTAGCCGTGTCCTGTCCTGTTTTATCGCGATTGGCGAGGTAGCGATACGGATCCCCGCGTCCTACGCGTTGACCCACCCAATCAATCAAGAATTGCGTCGCTTGAATACGCATGACGTATGGATTAAGGGCTGGAATCTTGAGCGGTTCCAATTCCGGCTGAAATATCCGCTCGCTATCCCGGAACGCCCAACGGTCACGCCCAAAGTCTGATAAGACCACCACTGTCCACGGCCGAACTCCGCGCTTTCGCCCAGCGCGCCCCTTACGCTGTAGAAACGAAGCCGCGCTCCTCGGCGCCTTGTGATGGACGACCATGCCAACTTCCGGATCGTCGTAGCCAACCTCGAGCGAACTCGTCGCGAGTACAACGGTTGCTCCAGCGTCAATGCCAGGATCTTGGGAGCTACAGCGACTCGGCCGCAATCCTTGTGCCAAGTCATGGCCGAGTGATACCGGTAATGTCCAGATTTGGCCTTCCGCTAATCGCGCGGCGTAATCGACCCCGGGCGACGGCGCTCTGTGGCGCGCCAACTTTCTGTTCCAATCTGCGTCTGTGTACGCGTACATCCACCTATTAAGGCCGTCCAAATTGTCCGTGAAACCAAATACCTTCTTTCCAAAGTAACTTGTGGATGAGAGGTTGTCGTTGTCCGTGCCGATCCTTCCGGAGATGGCAGGTGTAAGAAGACGGGCGCCAAGCATGACAGTTTGAATCGACGTTGCCAACACTGTCGCACCACTCCCGGCGTGACTTCTGAGTGCAACGTTATATTCGATACCCTCCGATTCCAATTCGTCATCGGCGTGCTCCGGACGTATTTCCGCTATGGCGCCTTCGGATGTGCCTGTAAGCGCCGCAAGATGTAGTTCAGCTTCCTTAAGTGTCGCGGACAGTCCGACAAAATGAGGATTGGTCGCGTTGTTTCTGCCCCGCCGCATCCAGTACGACCAGCGGCGAAGGATCCAAGGCACTTGCGCCCCGCTCGTGCCCTCGTACGTATGGACCTCATCCAACAATACTAGACGCGGCGGAGGCAATGCCTTATTAAACCCCAACATTGATGCGCTAACGGGAGAACTCATTTCCTTATTGAGCATTTCTACTGACATCATTAGTACATCGGGCGGGTGGGAGCGGATTTGTTCTCTCGTCAACCGGATCATGCCGTCCGGGACAACTACGACATTTGGCTGCTCGATGGAGCACAGCGTGCTTCGGCCCGCTTCCCGATCAGAGTCCAACCAAATCAAATCAGATCCGTTGGCGGGATGTCTTACAAATGGGGGAATCCAGCCGCTTTGAGTTCTGCGCCAATTCTTCAGGGCGCGTTGTCCGGGAGCGAGTTTCGTCGTGTATGGGGTGTCTCCGAGAAAAGCACCGAACGTGATGGCACGCGGGATAGACACGTTGACAGTCAGCAGTCGGATCGCCTCTGATACCGCCTCGGAAAACTGATCTGCCAATAGCACGTTGCGGGGGTAGATGGCGAGGACCTTCAAATAGTGCCGCCGGTCCTGCGCGATATCGGCCGCCATTCCCATGAACGCAGGAAGATAAAAGGCCTTGGTCTTACCGGATCCCGTTCCTGCGCTCACAACTGTTCCGGTGGCAGAAGCGCCCGTTCGATAACGAGAAAGAATTCTCTTCGTCGCGCGAACTTGGAATCCGGCCAAATCTATCGGGTCGTTGCCGCTTTTTAGCAGCGCGTGAAACACCTGCTCCTGGAGTCCTTGACTCCAGCAAACTTCCTTCAGTGATTCAAAGGCAACGGAAACCGGAATATTTCGTTTTGGGTAGGACCGCGCTGATAGGTGGACTTTCCATCCTGACACGAGTTGCGGCGCACTTCGCCAATCGTCGCTGCCAAAGCGCTGCCTCAACCGGCCCATCAGTCTGAGGCTCTCAGCAAACCGACTGCGGTAACGATCTCCCACTCGCACGAGTATGTTTGCCTCCGCGAGATTGTCGATAAAGAGATCTGCGGAGGTTGTGCTCAGGTATTCATTTAGTTTTGCGACTAGCTGTTCATCCGCCCCTCGAAAAATGGCAACAATCTCTTCGGACGAGAAAGATCCGTCGAGAAAGCCCCATTCCAGCAGGCACAATTCTTTGCGCTCGAGCAATGTAAGCAACTCAGCAATCAGTTTTTTTCTTTCCATATCACACCAGCTTCAAGCGAAGTGAAGACCAAAGTGCTGAATGATCATTGAAGAATTGTTGTACGTCCGCCTCAAAAAGCAAGCGCGGCTCGCCATCGCCATTGATTGCCCCTTCGAGAATCTTCTTCACGTTGCCGGTCAGACCGCTGTTTGTAATCGCCAGATCCTTCTGCCTTCTTGCGTTTGTGACCGCATCCGCTTCGGCCTGAGAGGACGGAGGGACATTGGTAGCGTTTCTGAAAACACGGACTGCGAATTCGAGAACGGGCACACTGTCGAGTCGAAGGGTGGTGGCGATCCCAGCGATGATCTCGAGCGTTTTCACTTCCGCCTGAACGGTCATCCACCTATTTTTCTTTTGTGTCTCCAGCGCCTGCCTTCTCTTTCGTATGGTTTCAAGATGATGGCTGATTTTCTCTTCAGTGCCGAATTTTGTTCTCTGAACGAGTTTCCTAAGTGCTTTGGCTTGAGCGGCGATCATCTGTTGCGCCTCTTCAGTGGAATCAGATAAACCGCTTCCAGGGGGAATTAAGGCCTCGATAAACCGGACCTGTTGAACAATTTCATCAAGTTCTAGTTTTGTGCCGGTAGCCTCTGCTGTCACCGCACGGGCGAGGTTTAATCGCTCCTTCTCGACGGCCAAATCACGAAGAGATTGGATTCTCTCTGTCAGGTTTGATAGCTTAGACATCGATTGCTCCTTTTCGTGAACCAGCGATTGTTGAGATAGCATCGAGAGCGACTTGTGCATTGGCGATTTCGCCATCGAGGTCCGCGCCTTCCATTGCGGAGGAGTAACGTTCATCGATCACCTTCGTCCAACCTTTGACCCAGCTCACTAGCAGCGAAAGGGACTTCTGCAGGTCGAGAATGTCTTCGGCACGAAAGCGTAGTACGTCGACCGCACGTTTCGTGATTGTTACCGTCTCCGCTTCCATGAGCGCGCGTTTCCACTTTGCGACAGGATTATCATTTCTGGAAAAAAGCGCGTCGATCGACGGGCTTGCGGTCGGTTGTTCGGCACGTGCCAGCGCCGTCTTTACCTCTTTACACCCTTTCCAAAACTCATCTAACTGATCTGGAGCCGACTGGGCGTCTAATTCCCAGCTTCCCAACTCCAACACAACGCTTTCGTAAGCGGAAGCAAGAAGGTCCCCTTCTTCGATCAATGCTTCCTCAATCCGTGCCCATGAACCAGTGTTCAAGTCCGAAACTGCGGAAAATCTTGTTTCCCAGTGACCCTGACCAAAACGAACATCTACTGAATTCAGCGTGCAATCGTCAGAGTAGTCTTCGATGGCTCGAATAATTGGTAGCGGGTCAATCATCACCACTCCGCCGGCGCCTTGGGGTACATTGAGCTCGCTCCATAAGAACTCTCTGACTCTGGATACTCGATGTGGCAAATCTTCAGCCAACCCCTTTAACGAGGTTGAAAGCGTAGTTGGGATGTTAGGTGGGAATGAAAAGAGCTCGCTCACGGCTTCAGAGTAGTCACCAGGAAGCGGCTTTCTTTGGCTAAACTGGTACGCCACAATAAGAAATCGAATTCCCGCTCGGTAGGTCTCTGAAGGATCCAGATCGATGGGATCTACCGCTTTAACAAAAGCTGAGGAATGGGTGCGCAACCAGTCTCCGACGACGCGTCGGTCGGGGAGAACTTCTGGATAGGCCCACGATTGGGAACCTTGGTAGTGGAACCGCAGACGAGCTCGAAGCAACTTCGCTGTACTCTCGTCTCGCTTGAGTTCAGGGAATTGAAAGCCTTGTAGGCGGCTAATCATATCTTCAATGCCAATTGGACGTTTGCCGAGGGAGAGCGCTCGGGTACGCGCTGGTTCTGCCGGTTGTCGCAAGTCTTCCCAGTTGATGCCGTATTTAATGAGCGGCAATAGCAAATCTCGGAACGAGGAGTCCTGCGCGAGTCTTTCATTGTTGCCTGACCACTTGTCGAGGATCCGCAAGTATCGCTCGGACTCCGCCGATGAGCGCGTAACAGGTTTCTCCTTTTCAGGGTCTTTAGCCGCGACTGCTATCTGCGCCGGAAAGACTGCCCGAGCTTGCTGTTTGACGACTTGAGAGAAAGCAGGCAATCTCATCGCTTCGCGATATAAGGCAACGTCGCCAATGCCTCGCAACAGGTTATCCACGCCTGACCAGTACCACACAAGGTAGGTCAAGCGTTGCTGCGACTTGTCATCCCATCCGCCAAGATATTCGGGAGATGCAGAGTCAAAGTCCGTTGGCCGTCGGGGTTGAACTTGAAGTCCCATACTGATGGGTGCCCGGTCGATCCCTCTCGTGAAGGTAGTCATTACGGGCGTCATGATGTGCTTGATTAGTCCGCGCGAATTCCTGCGAACGGAGGCCTCCTCGATCAAACCCTGCAATAATCTGAAGGCAGCCCCAGGTCGGAACGGGAAAAGGCCAACTTCAACTTCGCCAAACGTCGTCTTGCCAAACGCATTAAAGCAATCGTCTTTGATCGTGCAATCATCGCAGGCAGATATGCGAACGTCTTCGCCCTGCCGCCGATGCTCTGCGATTCGAATGATCTCGCGACTGTCTGATCGAAGTGCATTTAGATAGCGGGCGACAAAACGATCGACATGATCTGGATCGGTTTGGATCGCTCCGCTATCGTCGCTTCCCGGAATGTTTACAGTGCGATCGACGCGGTCTTGCATGTTGTGGGGCAGTAGCTTGACAGCCTGATTAGTCATGCCCAGCACTCCGAGCAACTGACAAAGGCTCGGGTCGTTTTGAGGCTCAAGGATATTTACCACCTCGATGTCCAAGGCCGAGAGCGTTGAAACGTCTTCAATGAACAATGCGAGGGCGTGCCCTTGCTTTTTCAAGTCCTTGCGGATGCTTCGAAAAATCTGGTGTAGGCTTTGATTCCCCAAGCCGGTAAGTTTTTCAACTGCTGCGCGAATGAACTTATTCGCATGCTCAACGGCCATCGAACAAAATTGTGTGTCGTCGAAGTATTCAATCAGCTCTTGCACGTTCGCCCCGACTTGCCGTCGGAGATCAGCAGCCTCGATTACAAAATCCTCAGTAGAAAATCGCGGTAGAGCCTCCCGCTCTTCCACATTACTCGTGGAGATCAAGCGCTGTATATTTCGGTCAACAGTGCCGCCATCGCGGCAGAGCCATTGCAAAGAGCCCGGGTCGCTAAAGAAATCGTGTAAGTTTTTGAGCCTACGGTGTTGCAGCGGTTGCTGGTGGATCAGCGAACTCATAGCGAAACAAAGTTCCCGGCGCGCTGTGGTCTTGGAGAGCTTCGCAATTGCCGCTTGAATAGGATCCAGATATGCCTGAAAGTTGGGCAGTTGCTCGACTAATTGTTCAAGAGCATCCTTCAGGCTTCCCGAGCGCCGCTTAATCATGACGCTTTGAATGTCTCGGTACTCGCCTCTCGAAAGTGCGTCGTCGAGACGCAGTTTCATCCAGTTAATAAAGTGAGACTTTCCGCTTCCTTGCTCACCGGTGACCACAACAAGAGTCTCCGGCGAACTGCGGTTTAAAAGCCAATCAAAGACCTCAGTTTCATTTGTAAGGGTATTACCTTGCGTGATACCGACGACCGGAGAATGGCACGCCAGGAAGTTGGCGGCATCCGAAACGTCGACGCGCGCGACCGCCTGAAGCATCTGGTCTGCGCGTTCTTTTTCCCAGCACGGAAAGCCGACACGGTCGGGTTGTACAATGGGGCGTGTCAATTGTGTTCTCCGTCAGTGACCGGTTGACAGCAGTTCTACGTAGTCAAACTCATCGGCCTGTAGCCCTTCTTGGGCGTTGCGAATTACCCCGGCGTTAATCAAACTCCAACCGCGGTTGTCTGGTGGGCACTCGAGCTTAATTGCGCCGCCATCATGCAAGTCACGTAGGGCAATGGCCATGGCCCTAGTGCACGTCCTATTCAAGGTGAACCCGCTGTTTACTTCGTTAAAGATGGACCCACCGTCAAGCTCCGGGCAAGCTATCGCGAGTGCGGCCATAAAATCGTCGGCGGAAAGACGGCGTTTTCCGCCAAATATCCCCGGCAATTTTCGAGTTAGCCGGTCGTATGGGCATGGGATAAAGTTGTCGTTCGAGTCGTGCCAGCCGAGGCCGGCATAGCGTAACCAGCGCCGCAATCCGTTGTACTTGGTTACGTTAAAAGGATTGGCAGCGGGCTTTCCGCCGCAAACGTCGTCATTGAATCGAGTTACCCAGTTATTTGCCGCCTCACTACCGGGTCCTACTGCGTCATCGGATTGCGCAATTACGTATGCGTAAAACCGGGCGAACCACGGCTCAACGTCGGTAGCGCTCAGAACCTTCTCATCAATCGCCTCTAACACGAGTTCGGTCGCCGTAACGTTCCGCCTCGTGTTCCATGACGGTCGAAATGATTGGTCCTCATCTTCTCGGATCAGTATCAACTCCGTTGCTGCTTTGATGCAAACGCTCGCTTGATCACTCCTCTCTGTCAGTCCAGGTAACCCTTTGGGTTGCATGAGTTTTCTAACCGCGTCGCGGTCCAACTTGCGCTGCTTCATGGCCGAAACGAGATCAACAAAAACTTCCAGGCGGGCTGGAGTCACCGGTTGGTCAGTAAACATAGCGATTAGGTTTCTTTAGTTTGATACTGAAAGCGCCAAAACTCGACGTTGTCAAATAACTGGGCTCCGTGCTCCGAGGTGTAGCGAGACCGCCCGTACGGGTCAACAACCTGGTCTTTGGGCATCCAGTGACTACATATGCTGCCAAACTCGTTGAGCGCACCTAGTTCACCGTCGAATATAAGGGGGTGAAGCACAACGACCCTACTACTCTCAGGAATGAACGGCTGGCCGCCCTCGGCTTTTCTCCAGGGATCCACTCGGTAAAGCGCGTAGTTAGCGGATTGTTCGAGAGCCTCGGAGAAGAGACCGAAGACGAAAGGAAAGTCGTGCTCTGCCACGACAAATTGGTCCACAGCGTCCCCCAAAACAGCGCGACGAATTGCGAGGACCCAATCGGATCGCGCGCGAAAGTCGTTCGCTCTGCCGGAGAATGGGACCACCGACACCGTTGGACTCGTCCGCGGACTTTCCTCCGGCCATTCCAGCGGGCGGCGCGTTCTTGGTAGTTCATTGCCGCTTCTACATGACCGGCACGACCCGCATGCGCGTGCGACACTGGTGCCGTAATGGCGCTTCAGTTCTCGACACACTGCCGTGCCTTGTGCGCAGCGCCGCAAAGACTCGTAACCGCGGGCGATCGTGTCAAGTTCGGTCCTACGCACTGACTCCAAGCGCTCCCCCACGTTAGGGTCAATAGGCGGAAAGCGTAAATCACTGATGGAGACCCACTCGACGTACTCGCCAGGGATGTCGGATTCGTCCGCCTTCAACCCAGTCACAGAAAGCAATTCGGCCCGATGAAGCATCTGCAACAACCGTTTATTCCAACGTACATTCTCTTGATATGTTCGCCTGCCGATAAATTTTGATCGCCGAGCGCTTGTTCGCACTTGGAAACACTGCTCCTCTTCGACAAACCGACGGGTTTCCCAAAGCGAGGCCCACCGATCACTAATTGTTTTTGGCACAAGTAACGTTGGGCTCAAGCTCTTTCCCGTCTGCTCATCTGCATCTGTGTAGACGAGCACAGACTGAGAGCTTGCACCATCACGGCCGCTGCGTCCCACCTCCTGATAGAAGCGGTCGAGCGACTCCGGAAAGCAAGCATGGACTACTGCCCTCACGTCCGCCTTGTCCACACCCATACCGAATGCCGATGTCGCTACGACCACATCCAACTGATCATTCCTCCAATCGTCCATGATTCGGCGACGGTCAAGTTCGACAGTATCGCCATGAAAGCACGCTAGGCGGCGGTATCCCTCCCCATCCAACCGGGCATACCACTTCTCGGCCTCTGCTTTCTCAGTGACGTAGAGAATAAGTGGTCGCGGAAGATACCGAACGGCTTCCGATACCCACTCAACCTGCTGGTCGTCTGTCGCAGCACGTTGAATGTGGTAATGAATTTCCGGTCGTAGACGCTGCGCCACGCGCTCGATCCAATGACCTCGTTCTTCCGCGAATAGTCGTCGTAGTGTCTCCCGCGTGGAGTCTGCGAACGTCGCAGAAAGGAGTATTGTCTTGAACTGGCCCAACGACTTCTGCCGCCAGTCCCGAACCAGAGCGCCAAGTAACTGGAATTCAATTCTGAAATCCGCCCCCCAAGACTCGACTATATGGGCTTCATCTACCACGATGCACTTAAGCCACCCGTCGCTTGCAAACCCACTTAACAGTGATCGGAGACGGCCCGACACTATTGCCTCAGGCGAAGTGAAGAGGAGCCTGCAGTGGTGATTTGCCACCGAATCTCGCACCGAATCCGCATCGGGGCCGGCGCAGTAGTTCATGGGATTCAGTGCTGAGGCTGACGGGAGCTTTTGCGCGCTTGCCAGTTGATCGAGACCGAGAGCAATGGTTGGAACTACAACGACGGTAAGTCCGCTCGAAAGCGCGGCGGTTACTTGAAAAACTAAGCTTTTGCCAGCGCCGGTCGGTAGTCCTATAAGCGAAGTCGAACCGGGCGGCGCAGTCAACACCGTCCAACAAGCTTCCTTCTGTGCAGGTGACCGCCATGTCGATTTGCCGGTCGCCCTTATGAGCCATGGCTCGGCAGCAAAGACCTCGTCTGTCCCGGCCACGCTGGGGACCCCGTCAAGCACATTGGATGAAAGGCCTTCGCCTAGCCACGAGGGGCGATAGGGTACGGTATCAAGATATCCCGTGATCCCAAGACGGACACCCGCAGTCTCCAAGTCTCGCAGTTGTCCGGCATTCAGGTGGTCTCCGCGAACTCGATACGGGAGTATCCATCGCAAACATTGCCGCGCTAAGGTTGCATGGTCACGAATCGACTGTGGATTGCTACTCTTAGCCTTCCAATATCGCCATATCGCATGCTCGTATCCCCATGTCGATTCCGGGGGCGTCGGCTCTGTTTCAATGTTTTCTCCCCGGAGAACTTGTTCAAAGAGTCGAATCCAATTCATGGTGTGATCTGCGCAATACCTAGGACATCCAAGATGGGGCACCATGCGTTGATCGCTTGCTCGAGGCGCATTAGCGCATCTATGTCGCCTGCTGGGCGGAATCCGCCGCCCTCCAACTCGTCTCGCTCACTGTTGAGTTCTGCGATCACTGCGTCGTGGTTGAATCCAAACCGCTTGCGATACTCGCTTCGCGCATCGTTTGAGGAAATCTCCAGAATCCTATTGAGATACTGAGTCCACTGCGGCACTGTCTCGTCGACTAACTGACGCAAACCTTTGGGTTCGAGGTCGTTCGCCTCGATTTTTCCGGCAAGCGCATCAGAGACAAGTGCGCAAATCGGCGATGTAAGCAACTCAACATCTCCAAGTCGGTAAGCGCAGTACGCCCTCTGCCCGATGAAGTGGCGCCGCACTCTCCTTTGTAGCGCGAAGCTGTCGGCAACAAACGCCTCCGGGCATCCGTAGCGGTATCCGGCAACAATATAGTTTCCTGGCTCTAATTCCGCAGATCTCGCACAAAAAGCAAATGTTCGACCGCTGGGTCTTTCCAGCGCGACACGGTTGACCGCGTCGAACAACGGGTGACCGACGCTGAAAAAATCCAGATTACGTCGGATTCTTGCCACGCGACGCGAGAAGGTACCTTTGCGCTCCGCGACGACGCCGTCGGCTGTCTTCTCCAACCCTGGAAGAGGTTCTTTACGAACTTCATCCGGTTTTAGTCGCCAAAGTTTTAGGTTCGGCTCTTGTTCGTCCGCGTACTGCCGGGCGGAGGAGACCTGCGCAATGCTTTGGAAATATGCAACGAAGCGGTCTTCCAGCCGTTGTTCAAGTGAGTCCGATAGTTCATGAAGAAAACGCATCCTGCCAAACCTAGGGAAGGACGCCGCGTCGGTGAGCGCATCGGCGTCGTCTACGGCCCGCTCTTCGTTCGCCGCCTTGGCGATCGAGGGCGCCATGGAAGCCAACTTCTCCCAATCGAGTTCTAGTGCGACGTCGATCATGGCTGACTCTTGATCCTTCAACATGAACTCCAAGCCGCTAATCGAGTTGCCAAACACGCCAAAGCCGTCAGCCATGCAAGTAACGAAAGCGTCTTCGACTGAGTGTTCCTTGTAAAGCACATAGGAGATTACGTTCTCTCTTCTGCCTAATCTGTCTAGCCTTCCGATCCGCTGCTCAATGGACCCGACCGACCAAGGCATGTCGTAATGAACAATTGCATCGACGAATTGGAAATTCCGACCTTCACCCCCGGTCTCATCTGAGACCAAGATTCGGCAACGGTCGTCAGTCCTGAACCGAAGAACATTGCTCTCCTTTTCGGCGTCGTCGAGGTCGTACGTGAACGTCTTTACCGCGTGTTCATCAAGCTTTTCTCGTAATTCGTCGGCCAAGGCACTTGCAGAGGCAAACGCTCCCGCAAATACAATAATTTTCCTTGCTGTCCGTAAGATATTTGGAAGAAATTCAAGGAGACACGTCAAACGCCGCTTCGTCCTCGGCGAATCAATCCATCTATTCACGCTGTGACGAAAACGTTCGACCGCTTCGGACGTGAAGTGCTGCGCGACTGCCCTTGTTAAGTCCTCGAGTAGATCGTAGTACTCTTCGTACGACGTACCGAACGAACTTGCTAGCAGGTTGAGATCTCGGCCGTTGTCTTGGTCGCTTCCTGCAGCGAGTTCTTCCGCCAGGATCGAGGCACTCACGGGATCAGACATAGACGAGTAGGCGACCTTAAAAAAAACGCGCTTTGTTACGTCATTCGCGTTTGAGTGCCTTATCTGTTCGAGCAAGAATTCGAGAGCCACCCATGCTTCATCTTCGAACGCGTCCCCTTGATAGGGTATCTTTTCGTACTCCCGGGTTACCCCTGTTAGCATGTCCTGACTGACGAGTTGGGACCGGCGATTCTTAATGATCCGTCGACTTAAACGATAGCGATTGACGATGAGATCGCGAATTTGGCGAGCTTCTACAATTGCCATTTCTGGCGCCAGTTCGACAACACGTTTACTCGCAGCGTACAGGTCCTTATCTTCATTTACGACTGCGGTGCGAAGAATCCGCGATAGCGGATACTCAAGATCGGCCGGCGCCGCCTCACCATTTTCAATGCCAGCAATGTCGCGCTCAAGAATTCGAAGACCTTGCCCCAATTGGGCTTGGGCCTGATATAAGTCGGTGAAGCGCTCCGCAGTTTTCGTATTTGCACCGTATCGGATGGGATCGATCAATCGGAGCAGCGATAACAGTTCGTCGGTCCGCTCACGGGCCGGAATCGCGCTTAGCAAAAGGAGACCGTCTGTTTTTGCCGCGAGATGAGCAACCAAATCATACGCTTCGGCGTTCCACAGTAAGTGGTGTGCCTCGTCGACGATGACCATATCCCATTGTTTGATCGCTCTTATTGATTGATCAAATCGAAATGTCGCCTTGTTGATCGAACAGATCAACTTCTTTGCGTCCTGTATGCTGATATCGTTGTAGAGGTCAGCCAAGCGAAATCCTTGCGCACTAAAACTAATGTGTAGTTCGCAAAGCCACTGACGGCTCAGTGCACCAGGGGTCAGGATCAGCACTCTCGCTTCGGGTTTATTGAACAGCAGATCATTTAGCACTAGGCCGGCTTCGACGGTCTTGCCAAGGCCAACTTCGTCGGCGAGAATGAAGCGACGGACCGGGTCGTTAATTACTGTGCTGGCTACAAACGCTTGGTGAGGGAATAACTCTGTTCGACTGCCGATCAATGCTTCAACTCCCGCTGTCTCTCGATGCATTTCTTCCAAAGCAAGTAGAAACTGGTGGCGGGAAAGGACTTTGTGCAATTTGTATGCGTCGCACGCCTCCATCCGAGACAAAACCGAATCGCGAGGATGATCAGCAAGAGGAAGAAGCTTTCTCTCTTCGATCGAAGCCGTATCACCGGTCTCGTCGAACAGTACAACATACTTGAAGAACTCTTCATCTTCGCCCGGGGGATGAGTTGCAATTATCTTGCACGCCCCCTGGTCCTTGACAGAGGCAAAACTGCCAACCGGAAGAGCTTTTTGTTTTAGTTCACTGCGGATAGCGCCAAAGGAAAAGTTTGCGCGCCTGCCGGTCCCACAAAATTTTACGGCTACCTGGCGAGCGCGCGTATCGATCGCAATAACCTTGCAGTAGCCGTAATCCTTGTGCCAAAGGATCATGCCAATAAGTTCGTCCAATTCGTCTTCCCCACAGTCGACTATTGATTTATACGGCCCCTCGGGTCCGCCGTGCGGCCTTTTTTGCTTAGTCTTACACGGATGTCAGTCGCGATAGCACTTCCTCGTTATTCCCAATCTGTTGCGATCGCCACGATCGGCGGGACGGAACGTCCGCGAACCACACACGGCGCAAGTATTCTCGTCGTGGATACGACGCCACGAGGCGGACGATACGCCGCTCGCCGCCGCATTTCGGTACGTTTCACTTTGTTCATCCCAATCCATTCTCGGCTCCGTCAGACGGAACAGCGAGCGTTTGAGCGACTCGTCAAACACGGCAGTTGGGGATGCCGCGGGCCTCGGCAAATATTCGAACGCCATTGGCGAGACGCCTTCGCCAGATGTCCGGGTTATGCTCTCTGTCTCATCGGCGGAACTGCTCATCGTTGTTTCACATTTGTGAAGAACGTCATGGCAGAGAACGTACATCGACACCATGGCTCGAGCGATGGATGTATCCTGGAGATCCTTGGCCGAATTCCCGGAATCCGATCGACGCGCGCTATTTATTCTCATGTTGCTCGTCGATCGATCGCCCAGTCCCACCCCGGCCTCGTAAACTTTCCTAACTAGCATCACGTTTGTTTTTGTGGTCTTTTTGTTTGATGGCAGGAGTAGTCTGTGAAACAAGACGACTGCGTTTCACATTGTCCTCTATTCATCAGAGGGGAGTCACGCAATTTTGCAATGGATGAGCGAAGGCGTCGGGAATGAAACTGGTTCATATTGCACGTTGCGACCCCAAATTTAGCCGTATGGAGGCAGAGCCCTCCGGACGCAAGACGGCGACCAAATCGACTGTTACCGAATGTCAGGCCGGACAAACTCACGTCAGAACAAGCCATACGCGACCAGAGAGGTCTAGCGCTGGTTGTGAGTATTACGTTGTTCTTACGCGGGGTCGGGGGCAAACAAAATCGCGAGGCTGAACGGGTTGTTGATTTATTTAGTGAGACGCGTCGTGGATCGACCCACGAACCAAGAGTGCGGTACTTCGAAACCACCTTGACAACGGGTAGATGCTTTCACCTTGCGATTACTGAAATGAGGCGGTCACGACGTGTAGCCGTTCTGCAACAGTGTGTAGCACTCGGATCGAGCGGTATTGCTCGAGGGCGCGGGGTGGATGTCGTTGACGAGGCTTTCGAGCAGGAAGTCAAAGGCGGGGGCACTTTTGGGGGCATCTCGTTATTTCTTAAAGTAACTCTTCATATAGCGTGGGCGTTTCCTCGGTCAGTTTGATTGTCCTCCTCTCCACCAATAAGATTTGTCGTCACGCGAAAACCGGCTACGCGCCGGTTTTCGCGTTTCTGTCCCAAGCTTTCCCCACCAAACCGCTCGGCTTCCCCAAGCGATGTCCCGCTTAACCGCCACCCATCCAAGCAGGACCTATCCGTAATTTTGTGGGCGAGGGATATCATGAGAGGTAAAAGTCATGGATATGCCGATGAAGAAGAAACGCACCGTCGCTTCTCAGGCAGCGGCCCGAGGGCCGCTGCCTGTCCTGCC
>Ga0209759_1000271_pt1 | contig 73620 bp, 67 predicted proteins | sample AraplaCL_Col_mMS_FD_184261 | JGI IMG/M metagenome (GOLD analysis project Ga0209759, IMG submission 184261) | Arabidopsis root microbial communities from the University of North Carolina, USA - plate scrape CL_Col_mMS (SPAdes) (version 2) | ecosystem: Host-associated > Plants > Roots >...
CTCGCCTTCCAGCGCGCGCTGATAGTTGATCTGCTCGGCGAACTGGCTGATGCCGAACTTCTGGTTGTCCATCAGTTCGAAGCCGACCGAGCCGCTCTTCGGCAGGCCCTGCGAGGCGAGGCGCAGCCGCATCTCATGCACCTGCTCGGCCGGCACGAGGATGGCGCCGCCGGCATCGGAGAACTTGTACGGAATGTTCGCCTGCTGCAGCGCCGTGATGATGGCGCCGCCGTCGCGGTCGGACAGGTTGCTGTAAAGCACCTTGTAGTCCGGCGCGCGCGACCACAGGAACAGACCCGCCACCACGGCGACGAGTACCGCCACCGCGAAGATCAGCGGGGCGCGCGGGTTGCCGCGCATTTGCGCGAGGCCCGACAGGCGCTGGCCGAAATTGCCGCCGAGGCCGCCACCGAGGCCGCCCAGGTCCGCGTTGCCGCCTGGCTGGCCGGCGCCCGCCGCGGCCGCGCCGGGCTGCGCGCCGGCGAGGCCCATGCGGGCGTCGGGGTTGATCAAAGAGTTGGCTGACGAATCCATGCGTCGGGTTTCTCCGGGATGCCTTTGCGTTCTGCCGCTGCACCGCGCCGAGGGCCGGCGGGGGTATGGACAGATACTTTCACGACTGAAATTATCCGCACGCACGCCCCGCCCGATTGCTTGAATAGAGCCGGGTTTCCCCCCTAGTTTCGGGGCTTTCCCGCGAGGGCCACTGCTATGCTTTCGTCCAGATCGGTACGGTTTGGTCGTGCCGCTCGTCATTACTGGAGAGAACATGACTTTGCCCGTGAACGCGATTTCGTCGGCGCTGCAACAGTTGCATTCGATGGCGGCAGCGGCCGCCGGCGGCAGCACCGCGGCAACCGGCGCTTCGGCCGCAGGGGAGTCCGGCGCGGCCACGGCCGGCGGCTTTGCGTCGGCGCTGAAGGCCTCGCTGGACAAGATCAGCGGCGATCAGAACAAGGCGGTCGGCGAATCGAAGGCGTTCGAGCTGGGCGCGTCGAACGTGTCGCTGAACGACGTGATGGTCGACATGCAGAAGGCCAATGTCGGCTTCCAGTTCGGCCTGCAGGTGCGCAACAAGCTGGTGACCGCCTACAACGACATCATGCAGATGCAGGTCTGAACGAGACCGCGGCCGCAGCGGCAAGAATGTTCCGCCCGCTGCGGCCGCAAACCGCCCGCACGCGCGTACACGCCCGCCTGGCGGGTGCGCGCAGCCTGACCCCTTAATCCTCCTTACACTGGCCTAAAGCTTTTTCGCTGCGTATCCGATAACCAGATACAGGCATGAATCTGGGTGCGGCAACGCTGCCCGATGGGCTGCCACGACCAACCGTAGTTGCAATTGAGGAGGAGCGCCGATGTTTTCCCCAGGACACTCTGGAGCCAATGCGTACGCACGCGTGGGCGTCGAGACAGGGGTGATGGGCGCGAGTCCGCATCGTCTGATCGTGATGTTGTATCAGGGGGCCCGGCAGGCAATCGCGCAAGCGCGGATGCACGTGCAGCAGGGCAATGTGTCCGGTCGTGGAGAGGCGATCGGCAAGGCGATTCAAATCGTCGAAAGCGGGCTGCAACAGTCGCTCAACCTTGAGGTGGGCGGCGAGATTGCGCAGCGGCTGAACGCGCTATATGGCTATATGTCGCGCCGGCTGCTGGAAGCCAATATAAAAGCGAGCGAGGCAATGCTGGTCGAGGTCGACGGTCTGCTGGCGACGCTCGAAGAGGCATGGATCGGGATTGCCCCGGAGATAGCGCGGATGGCTGCACAGCCGGCCGCGGAAAGCATGAGATGACATCGAACGCAGAATACTTTGCCCGCTACGAGGCCATCGCAGCGCTGTCCTGCCGCATGCTGATGGCTGCCCGACGCGCCCTGTGGAACGATCTGGTCCACCTGCAGGACGAATACCGGCTGCTCGTGGACGCGCTCAAGGAGGCGGAGACGGGCGTCAAGCTCGACGAGACGGAGCGCCTGCGCAAGTACGCGCTGATCCGGCAGATTCTCGCCGACGACGCCGCGATCCGCGATCTGGCCAATCCGAGCCTCGCCAAGCTGTCGGCGTTGTTCGGCGGGCGGCCGTCGCGGGTGCTCAAGGAGCTGTACGGGGCGCGCTGACTGGAGCCCCGAGGTAGCCGCGAGGCGTCCGACTGAACGAATTTGAGCGCGCTGCCGCCAATGTGACCAAGGAATCGGCATGAACGGAATCGACACGGCTCTCGCATCGCTGCTTGCGACCCGCATCGACAGCCTGCTGAATATTGGTCCCGGCAGCGCCGCCACCACTCAGACCGGCGCGGCGGACGTCGAGGAGGCGCCGACCATGGCGGCTCCCGTCGCCCCGCCCGCGCCGCAGCCCTCCGCGCAGACGGCCTTGTCCGCCGTCGCGCTCACGCTCAACGCGATCGTGCGCTCGGGCGGCGAGGCGACGCCCGCGATTGTCGGGCAGACGCCGATCTGGCCCGCCGCGCCTGCGCTCGACGTCGAAGTCGGCGGGTTGCCGCTCTTCGACGCCCCCGCCGCTGCGAATCCTGCTTCCAATCCCGCTTCGAACACCGCCGCCGCCGCGGCCACGGCCAATGTGGCGGCGGCCCAGGTGCCCGTGGCGGCGCTTGCGGCCGCGCTAGCGCGGACGGTCGGCGACAGCGGTCTCTTTTACGAAGCGCATCTTGCGCAATGGCTGAGCGGCCAGCGCTCGCCTGAGACGCTCGCCGGTGAGGCGCAGAACAAGCTCGTGGCCGCAGCCGCGCAATTGCCGCTGAACTGGAGCGGGACTGCCGGCGAGGCGTCGACTGCGTCTGCCGCGGGCGCTGCCAGACAGGGCACGGGCGCCGCGCAGAACGGTGCGTCCGGCGCGGCCGCCGACGGCGCAAATCCGAACGCCGCGAATAGTGCGAATGCCGCCATGGGCGCCGGCCGCGCCATGCCGTCGATCGACACGGCGCACGCCGCGCGTTTCGTCGCCGGTGAAGTGCTGGCCAGTTCGCTGTCGGACCTGAACGGTCAGCCGGCGCATGCGGGGCTGCACAACGCGGCTTCGACGGCGGCCGACAACGGCGCGTCGCAGACGGCGCAGGCCGCGGCGGTTCATCCCGCGACGGTGCCGCTTGTGCGCCAGCAGCTCGATCTGCTCGCCACCGGCCAGTTCCGCTGGACGGGCGAGGCTTGGCCCGGCGCGAAACTTGACTGGACCATCGAACAGGAAGGCGACGAGTGGGACCGCAGCGGCGGCGGCACGGCGAGCGAAGACGACCAGCCGTGGCGCACGCGCCTCACGCTGTCGCTGCCGACGCTCGGCACCGTCGACGCCGAATTGACTTTGACCGGCATGCGCCTCGTCGCGCGCGTGCAAGCGAGCCCCGGCGGCGCGGCGCGCCTTGCGATGCAGGGCGAGAGCTTTCGCCAGCGGCTTGCGGCGGCCGGCATCCAGTTGCATGGCTTGACGATCCGCGAGATTGGCGGCGGGGCGCCGGCCACCGGCACGGCCGCAGCGGGCGCGGCGGCGGCCGCTCAGGCGGCGGCGTCGGCGTATGCGCGCTCGGCTTCGGCAGGCGTGGGCGCCGCGGCATCGGCGGCAACAGCGGCCGGTGCGTCCGCCACGGCACCAGGCAGCGCGGCTGGAAAGGGCCGCCGCGCGCCGCTCGACGACTTCGACTGGGACATGTGATGAGCCGCAAACATCGCCGCAGTGCGGCAGCGCTCGTCTACGACGCCCACGGCAGCGATCCCGCGCCGCGCGTCATCGCCAAGGGCTACGGCATGCTCGCCGAGATGATCGTGCAGCGCGCGAAGGAAGCCGGCCTCTACGTGCACGAAGCGCCCGAAATGGTCTCGCTGCTGATGCAGGTGGACCTCGACGCGCGCATTCCGCCGCAGCTGTATCAGGCGGTGGCGGAATTGCTGGCGTGGCTGCATCGGCTGGAAAGCGGGGCAGAGCAGGAGCCGCCGCAGGCGGCGCCGGGCGGTGCGAAGAGACGGGCCGGCGATGTCATCGACGTCGTGGCGGTGGATGTGGATGGAGGCGCGGGCGGGCGTTGACCGGCAGTCCGTGAAGGCGCTGCCGGCGAGGGCCGCAGACGATGCGACCGCCGAATCACCCAACCCCGCATCACGGCATCCCACGCCGCGCCAGATCCCCTCAAAACCGCATCATCAGCTTGAGCAACGCATTGACGCGCTTGCCGTACGGCGGCGCGATCCAGCCGCGCGCGTTCAGGCGCGCCTGCGTCAGCACCGGCTTCATCTTCGAAAACGTCACGAAGCCTTCGTAGCCGTGATAGGCGCCCATGCCGCTCGCGCCCACTCCGCCGAACGGCAGGCTCTCGCAGGCGAGATGCATTAGCGTTTCGTTGATCGCCATGCCCCCGGCGATGGTTTCATGCGTGACGCGGTCGATGGTGGCGGCGTCGTCCGCATACAGATAAAGCGCGAGCGGGCGCGGCCGCGCGTTGATCCAGGCGATAGCGTCGTCGAGCGTGTCGTACGGCACGATGGGCAGGAGCGGCCCGAAGATTTCCTCATCCATCAGCGCGCATTCGGGCGGGACATTCGTCACCGCGACAGGCGGAAAGCAGCGGCTGGCCGCATCGGGCGCGCTGTCGGTGAGCGGCTGCAGTTGCGCGCCGGCGGCCTGCGCTTCGTCCGCGAGACGCTGAAGGCGCTCGAAGTGCCGCGGCGAAATGATCGACGTGTAGTCCGGATTGCGCGCGATGCCTGGATACATCTTCGCCATGCACGCGCGCGCCCGCTCGATAAACGCCTGTTCCTTGCCGCGCGGCACGAGCACGTAGTCCGGCGCGACGCAGGTCTGCCCGGCGTTGAGCGTCTTGCCGGCGAGGAGATTCTCCACGGCGTTGTCAAAGCGCGCGTGCTCGCCAATGATCGCGGGCGACTTGCCCCCGAGTTCGAGCGTGACGGGCGTGAGATTCGCGGCGGCGGCGCGCATCACTTCGTGGCCGATTTTCGTCGATCCGGTAAACAGCAGGTGATCGAACGGCTGCGCGCTGAAAGCGGCGGCGAGCGCGGCGTCGCCGTTCACGACCGCGACGTGGTCGCGCGCAAACGTCTCGCCGATCAGCCGCTCGAACAACGCGGACGTGCGCGGCGTCAGTTCGGACATCTTGATGATCGCGCGGTTGCCTGCCGTGAGCGCGCTGATCAGTGGCCCGGCGGCGAGCAGCACGGGATAATTCCACGGCACGATAATCCCGACCACGCCGAGTGGCTGCGGCACGACTTTCGCCCGCGCCGGCAGCAGCCATTTGTTGGTGCTGCGGCGCTGCGCTTTCATCCAGCGTTTGCCGTGGCGCAGCGCCGCGTCGATTTCCTCCTTCACCAGCAGGAATTCGGCAAGCAGCACTTCCTCTTTCGCGCGATTGCCGAAGTCGGCGCTCAGTGCGTCCGCGAGCGCGTCGCGGTTATCCAGCAGCACGGTGCGCAGCGCTTTCAGGTGCGCCGCGCGCGTGTCCCACGACGGATACGGCGCGCGCAGATACGCATGCTGCTGATCGCGCAACAGCGCGGCGAGCGCGGCGACCTCGGGCAAATCGTTCTTCATGGTTCATCACTCCCTGATGATGGATGCGCGGTCACGCCGCGCTTATTGATGTTTTGGGTGTTGCCGCTTGCAATGCCACGTTGGTGCCGCTCAAGCGGGAAAAGCCCGCTCGATGATCGCCGCATGATCGAACGTCGCGGGCAGCGTGCCGTAGACGCGGCCGCTTTCGCCGCAGCCTTCCGCGAGACGCGTGGCAATGAACGCCTCCGCGACAGCCGCGGGCGTGTGCTTTACGAGCAGCGTGGCCTGCGCGATCAGCACGATCTGCTGCGCGATGCGCCGCGCCAAGCCCTCGCGATGCTGGGCGGGCCCGTGCAACGTCGCGGCGAGTTGGCCGAGCGCGGCGCGCAGAGCCGGATGTGCGGCGGCATCGGCCTGCCATTGGGCGAAGAGCGCCTGCGCGGCTTCGGGTTCGCGTTCCATCGCGCGCAGCACGTCGAGGCACATGACGTTGCCCGAGCCTTCCCAGATCGAATTGACGGGCGCCTCGCGATAGAAGCGCGCCATCGGGCCGGTCTCGACATAACCGTTGCCGCCCCAGACTTCCATCGCCTCTCCGGTGAATTCGAGCGTGCGTTTGCACACCCAGTATTTCGCGGCCGGCGTGACGATGCGCCGCCACGCGCGCTCGGCGAGTGCCGTGGACGAAGTTCCAGCGGACGTTGCCGCGGCGTCGGTCGATTGCTCGAATGCGTGCGCGAGCCGCATGAACAGCACGGTGGCCGCTTCGGATTCCAGCGCGAGGTCGGCCAGCACATTGCGCATCAACGGTTGGTCGACGAGATTGCGGCCGAACGCGCTGCGATGGCGCGCGTGGTGAATGGCCTGCACGAGCGCCGCGCGCATCAGCGCCGCGCTGCCGATCACGCAATCGAGCCGCGTGTAGTTCGCCATTTCGATGATGGTCGGCACGCCGCGCCCTTCGTCGCCGATCATGATGCCGAACGCGTCAAGAAATTCGACTTCGCTGCTCGCGTTCGAGCGGTTGCCGAGCTTGTCTTTCAGACGCTGGATCTGCACGGCGTTCTTGCTGCCGTCGGGCGTGAAGCGCGGCACGAAGAAGCACGACAGGCCGACGTGATCGTGCGTGCGGGCGAGCACCAGATGAGCGTCGCATTGCGGGGCCGAGAAAAACCATTTGTGGCCGACCAGCTCGTAGGCGCCGCCGCGACCGCCGGCGGCAATCGCGCGCGCCTGCGTCTGATTGCTGCGCACGTCGGAGCCGCCCTGTTTCTCGGTCATGCCCATGCCGATCATCGCGGAAGTCTTGTGCGCAAGCGGCAGGTCGCGCAGATCGTGCTCGCGCGCGTACAGCTTGTCGCGCAACGTGTCGAAGAGCTGCGGCTCGCGCTGCAACACCGGAATGCTCGCGAAGGTCATGGTCAACGGACACAGCGAGCCGGATTCGATCTGCGCATGCAGGAAGTAGCCGGCGCAGCGCGCGGCCATCGCGCCGGGCCGCGGATCGGAGAACGGCAGCGCATGCAGTCCCTCGCGGCGCAGCAGCGCAAGCAACGCATGCCACGCGGGATGAAACTCGAGCGCGTCAATCCTTTCGCCGCGCGGGCTGTGGGTGACGAGCTCGGGCGTGTGACGATTGGCGAGCTCGGCGAGCGCGAGAGCCTCGGGTGTGGTGAGCGCCGCGCCGTGGCGCAGCAGCGCGTCACGGTGCCATGCGGCGCCGTCGCGTTCCACGGCGGCGGACAACGCGGCGTCCGTGGAAAAAAGGTTGTAATCCGCGAGCGGCGGCACCTGATTGGTGACCTCGTGAGTCTGGCCGAAGCTATGGCGTTGCATCTGCTGTCTCCCTTCGCCGCGTGTTCGCGGCACGCTCGCCGGCGCGTTTTCGGCGCGCGGCGTAGGCTCCTTTTCGCGCCCTCCTGCGTGTGCGGGCGCCTTTCGACGATTGTTCGACGCTTTCCCAACGCCCTTCCGGGGCCATTCGTGCCCAGTCTCCGGCATGAATTCGCGCGGCGCTGTTTGATCGCCGCGTGTGCGCCACGGCTCGAAAGCGGGCGCTGCGCGGGCGCTGTTTGAATGCCAGCGAGCGGCCGTCCGGCGGGCGCGCGCGGGTCTTTCATCATAGGGGCGCGGGGGCGCTTACGTTTAGAGTAATCGCTCTGACGTCGGGCCGCCGCGGCCTGCGAACGCTCCCTACAATGCGTGGACAACACACGTAGACAAGTGTGCACGAGACAGGGCCCGCCGACAACGCGGCCCATCAGGAGGAGCGATGGAATACGACTACATCATCGTAGGCGCCGGCTCGGGCGGCTGCGCGCTCGCGAGCCGTCTCGCGGACAGCTGTCCCGACGCGACGATTGCGCTGATCGAAGCCGGCCCGCACACCAACCGCAACCTGCTGGTCAATATGCCGGTGGGCGTGGCGGCGGTGGTGCCGCACAAGCTCAGGACGAACTATGGCTATCTGACGACGCCGCAGCCGGGCCTCGCCGGGCGGCGTGGCTATCAGCCGCGCGGGCGCGGCTTCGGCGGATCGAGTGCGATCAACGCGATGATCTACACGCGCGGTCATCCGCTGGATTACGACGAGTGGGCGCAATTGGGCTGCGAGGGCTGGTCCTGGCAGGAGGTCCTGCCGTATTTCCGCCGCGCCGAGGGCAACGAGCGCGGCGCTGACGCGTGGCACGGCGACAGCGGGCCGCTGACCGTGTCGGATTTGCGCTACCGGAATCCGTTTTCGAAGCGCTTCGTGCAGGCCGCGATGGAAGCCGGCTACAAACCGAACGACGACTTCAACGGCGCGGATCAGGAAGGCATCGGCTTTTATCAGGTCACGCAGCGCGACGGCCGGCGCTGCAGCGTCGCGCGCGCCTATATCTACGACCGTGCGCGCGCCAATCTGCACACCATCGCGGACGCTACGGTGTTGCGCGTGCTTTTCAGGGACAAGCGCGCGTGCGGCGTGGACGTGGTGCGCGGGGGCCGTCGCGAGACGCTGACGGCGCGCGCCGAAGTCGTGCTCGCGGCGGGCGCCTTCAATTCGCCGCAACTGCTGATGTGCTCCGGCATCGGGCCGGCCGCGCACCTGCAGGCGCAGGGCATCGAGGTGCTGCACGATGCGCCGGACGTCGGCCGGAACCTGATCGACCACGTCGATTTCACGATCAACAAGCGCGTGTCGTCGATCGAGCCGACAGGTTTTTCGGTGCGCGGCATCGCGCGGATGGTGCCGCAGCTCGTCACGTTCATGCGCCATGGCCGCGGCATGCTGTCGAGCAATGTCGCCGAGGCCGGCGGCTTCCTGAAGAGCAAACCGACGCTCGCGCGCCCCGATCTGCAGTTGCATTTTTGCGCAGCGCTCGTCGACGACCATAACCGTCACATGCATTGGGGCCATGGTTATTCGCTGCATGTGTGCGTGCTGCGGCCGTTCAGCCGCGGCACCGTGACGCTCGCGAGCGCGGACGCGCGCGAGGCGCCCGTGATCGATCCGCGTTTTTTCAGCGATGCGCGCGATCTCGATCTGCTGGTGGAAGGCGTGCAGATGGCGCGGCGGATTCTCGACGCGCCGTCGCTTGCGCTGTGCGGCGGGCGCGAGTTGTACACGCGGCCGGGGCAGACCGACGAGCAACTGCGCCAGACCATTGCCGGGCACGCGGACACGATCTATCACCCGGTCGCCACTTGCAGGATGGGCGGCGACGCGCGGTCGGTGGTGGATCCGCAATTGCGGGTGCGCGGTGTCGCGGGGCTGCGGATTGTGGATGCGTCGGTCATGCCGACGCTGATCGGCGGCAATACGAATTCGCCGACTGTCATGATCGGCGAACGCGCGGCCGATCTGATCGCGGCAAGCCGGCGCGAGCCGCAAGCGGTGGAATTGCCTGGTGCGGCGGCGCCCACTGCGAGTGCGGCATGAGAGACGGGCAGCGCCTCATTCCTGCCGCGGCAGCCGGAGCGGCGCGGCGATGCCGGTCAGGCCGAGCATCAGATCGTCGCCGGCGCGGCCGGGCAGCGTCTCGCGAGCGACCTCCAGCCAGGCGCGGGCGGCATGCGACAGATAACCGTCGCGGCGCCAGCCGATCGCCATTTCCCACGGAATCTCCGGTTCGACCACCGGCCGGCATGTGAACTGCGCGGCATCGAGCCGCCGGCAGTAGGGCGCGGGCAGCAATGCAATGCCGACTCCGGCGAGCACGAGCGCCGCCATGAAGTCCCAGTGCCCGCTGCGTCCGACAATAGTCGGCGCAAAGCCCGCAGCGCGGCAGGCGCTCAGCACGACGTCGTTGAGCGCGAGGCTTTCGCCGTAGAACACGAACGGCTCGTCCGCAAGCTGCGCGAGCGGCACCTCGCGCAAGTCGTCCCAACGCGAGCCGGTGCGCGCGACGAGCCATAGCAGTTGGCGCGTGATCGGTAGCACGTCGATATTGTGCGGATCCACCGGTTGCAACACTCCGCCGAGCTCGAGTTCGCCATTGATGAGCGCCGTCTCGATGGCTCGGGAGCCCTGTTCGAACAGCTTCAGCTCGATTTTCGGATAGCGCTGCCGGAAGGTGGCGATGGCCGGCGTGAAGAGCGAGCCGCCCATCGGCGGAATACCGATAGTCAGTTCGCCCCGGCCGAGCGCGTCCAGGTCGTTCAGCTCGGCTTGCAACTGCGCGTGCGCGGCGAGCACCTCCTGGCCGCGCTGATAGACGATGCGGCCCGCGTCGGTGAGCACCATCTGCCGCCCGTCGCGCAGGAGCAGCGGCGAGCCGATCTCGTCTTCGAGCGACTTCACCATCTTGCTGATGGTGGGTTGGGTGACGAACATCTGCTCGGCGGCGACGGTGAAGCTCTGCTGACGAACGACTTCGACGAAATAGCGCAGCGCACGCAGTTCCACGGTGGGCTCCGGATTCCAGATTGGAATGAATCGGACGATTGTAAGTCATGCGATTTATGGCGGCGAGGGCGGGGCGCCGGCCTGGCGACACGGCTCAACGTGCCGCGCTTTATCAAGATGAGCGCTTCGCGGCGGGCGCTACCATCGGCGCTTTGTTCGTCCGCACTGTCTTATGACGCCTCTTTCCGGCATCTGCATCGTGATTCCCTGTTACAACGGCGCGTCCACACTCGTCCGCGCGCTGGATAGCTGCCGCTGCCAGCCCGAGGCGGCGCAGATCATCGTGGTGGACGACGGCTCGGGCGATGCGTCCGCGGAGCTCGCGCTTGAAAGCGCCCGCTCCGACCCGCGCGTCCAGTTGCTGCGCATGCCGTGCAACGGCGGCGCGGCGCGCGCGCGCAACTGGGGCGCGCTGCATGCATCGCACGATGTGCTCGCCTTTCTCGACGCCGACGACGAATACCTGCCCGGCGCATTGGCGGCGGCGAGCGCATTCCTCGCGCGGAACCCGGCGCAGATGTCAGTGCGGCTCGACGTCGACTATGCCGGCTTCCCCGCCGACATCACGGAGCACCCTGACTTCGCGCAGCATGCGGCGACGCTCAGCAACACGGTGCCGAGCAGTCTCGTCGTGCGACGGGCGGCTTACACCGCGCTCGGGGGCTTTCCAATGGACGACGCCTTTCGACGCATCGGCGGCGAGGATGGCGCATTTTCGTGGGCGTTGCGCGAAGTTTTCGGCAATCCGCGTCTGCACGGCGCGAAGCGCGTGCGCATGCATTACCACGCGGGCATTCACGCTGAGCGCTACTTCCGCATCGCGTTCGGCTGGCAAACGCCCGATCCCGCCGATGTCGCCGACGCGTTTCGCTTCTCGCAGCGGTTTGTGGAGTCGGCGCGAGCGGGCATCGGTCAATTGCGTAACGGGTGGCTGGCGGCGGCAGAAGCGGCAAACCCAGCAAGCCCAGCCGTGACGCGCTGATCAGCTAAGCGCGATGTCGATGTAAAAGCCGCGCCGTAGCACCCGCCGCACCGCACCGCGCGCCGGAGGCTGCGGGCGAAACAGCCCCAACGGCCCCCACCGCGCTAATCCCAAGCCTCCGCGTCGCCCCCATCTCCGCGCCCCACAGTCATCCCGATTTGCTACAATCGCCGTTCGTCTTCGAGGAGCGTTGCGACGGGTACCGCGAATTCCGCATATTCGCCGGCCGCCCGCCAGGCTCGAAGGCTTCAATCGGAGGACCCGGACGCGCAATCGCGCTGTCCCAGCCACCGCATCGAACCGCGCTCACGTCAAATTTCTAGTCACTACTTAGAAAGGAGGGCGTGATGAACGCCGCAGTTATCGATTCCCAAAATTCCCAGGACTACCTCGTTGCCGACATGTCGCTTGCCGACTGGGGCCGCAAGGAGCTCACCATTGCCGAGACCGAAATGCCCGGTCTCATGCAAACGCGCGACGAATACAAGGCGCAGCAGCCGTTGAAAGGCGCGCGCATCGCCGGTTCGCTGCACATGACCATCCAGACCGGCGTGCTGATCGAGACGCTGACCGCGCTCGGCGCGGACGTGCGCTGGGCTTCGTGCAACATCTTCTCGACGCAGGACCACGCGGCCGCGGCCATCGCCAAGGCCGGCACGCCGGTGTTCGCGTTCAAGGGCGAGTCGCTCGACGAATACTGGGAGTTCTCGCACCGCATCTTCGAATGGCCGGACGGTGAGTTCGCCAACATGATTCTCGACGACGGCGGCGACGCGACGCTCCTGCTCATTCTCGGCTCGAAGGCGGAGAAAGACCGCTCGGTCATCGCCAAGCCGACCAATGAGGAAGAAGTCGCGCTGTACAAGTCGATCGAGCGTCATCTGGACGCCGACCCGACGTGGTATTCCACGCGCCTTTCGCACATCAAGGGCGTGACCGAAGAAACCACGACCGGCGTGCATCGCCTGTATCAGATGGAAAAGGAAGGGCGCCTGCCGTTCCCGGCCATCAACGTGAACGACTCGGTCACCAAGTCGAAGTTCGACAACCTGTATGGCTGCCGCGAGTCGCTCGTGGACGGCATCAAGCGCGCGACCGACGTGATGATCGCCGGCAAGATCGCGGTGGTGGCCGGTTACGGCGACGTGGGCAAGGGCTGCGCGCAATCGCTGCGCGGTCTGGGCGCGACCGTGTGGGTCACGGAAATCGACCCGATCTGCGCGCTGCAGGCGGCCATGGAAGGCTACCGCGTCGTGACGATGGAATATGCGGCTGACAAGGCCGACATCTTCGTGACGGCCACCGGCAACTACCACGTGATCAACCACGATCACATGAAGGCAATGCGCCACAACGCGATTGTCTGCAACATCGGTCACTTCGATTCGGAAATCGACGTGGCGTCGACGCGCCAGTACCAGTGGGAAAACATCAAGCCGCAAGTCGACCACATCATTTTCCCGGACGGCAAGCGCGTGATCCTGCTGGCCGAAGGCCGCCTCGTGAACCTCGGCTGCGCGACGGGCCACCCGTCGTTCGTGATGTCGAACTCGTTCACGAACCAGACGCTCGCGCAGATCGAACTGTTCACGCAAGGCGACAAGTACGAGAACCGCGTGTACGTGCTGCCGAAGCATCTGGACGAAAAGGTCGCGCGCCTGCATCTGGCGCGCATCGGCGCACAGCTGACCGAATTGTCGGACGCGCAGGCGAGCTACATCGGCGTCGAAAAGAACGGTCCGTTCAAGCCGAACCACTACCGCTACTAAGCCCATGCGTTGCGGCACGCCCGCTTGCGCGCAAGCGCGCGGGCGGCCGGCAAGCATGACGGCATGACGACGGGGCGGCGCGCAGGCGCCGTTTTCTTCGCCATGTCCGCTTCCCATTGTTTAACGGACATTCTGCCTGCAAGGAGCTTTACATGACCGTGCTGCTGACCTGGCTGATCAATGCGCTGGCGCTCCTGATCATCACCTACCTCGTTCCGTCGATTCACATCCGCAGCTTCGGGACGGCGCTGATCGTGGCGGTCGTGCTCGGCCTCATCAATACGATCCTGCGGCCGGTGCTGATTCTGCTGACGCTGCCCGTCACGATTCTGACGCTCGGGCTCTTCATTCTGGTGGTCAACGCGCTGTGCTTCTGGCTGTGCGCGTCGCTGCTGAAGGGTTTCGAGGTATCGGGGTTCTGGTCGGCGTTCTTCGGCTCGATTCTGTACAGCATCGTTTCATGGCTGCTGTCCGCGCTCATTTTCGGCAACCGTAGTCTCGGTTGACATACTGAATCATGAACCCGATCGAACTTTCATTCGAATTCTTCCCGCCGAAGACGCAGGAAGGCGTCGACAAGCTGCGGGCCACGCGCGCGCAGCTCGCGCTGCTCAAGCCCAAATTCGTGTCCGTCACGTTCGGCGCCGGCGGCTCGACGCAACAGGGCACGCTCGATACCGTCGTCGAAATGGCGAAGGAAGGGCTCGAGGCCGCGCCGCACCTGTCGTGCATCGGCTCGTCCAAGGAGAGCTTGCGCGCGATTCTCAACCAGTACCGCGCGCACGGCATCCGCCATATTGTCGCGCTGCGCGGCGACCTGCCGTCCGGCATGGGCGAAGTCGGCGAGCTGCGCTATGCGTCGGAGCTGGTGAGCTTTATCCGCGCCGAGTTCGGCGACTGGTTCTGGATCGAGGTGGCCGGCTATCCGGAATATCACCCGCAGTCGCGCTCGCCGCGTCACGATCTGGAAAACTTCGCCCGCAAGGTGAAGGCGGGCGCCAACTCCGCGATCACGCAGTACTTCTTCAATGCGGACGCCTATTTCCGTTTCGTCGACGAGGCACGCAAGCTCGGCGTCGACGTGCCGATCGTGCCGGGCATCATGCCGATCACGAACTTCTCGCAACTCATGCGCTTTTCGGAAATGTGCGGCGCCGAAGTGCCGCGCTGGATCGCGCGCCGGCTGGAGAGTTTCGGCGACGACCGCGAGTCGATCCGCGCCTTCGGGCTGGATGTGGTCACGGATTTGTGCGCTCGTCTGATCGACGCGAAGGTGCCCGGTCTGCACTTCTACACGCTTAATGGCGCGGCGGCGACGAGAGCGATTTGTGAGCGGTTGAAGGGCTGATCGGCCGAAGCGCTGCCTGTCATGCTTTTTGTCGGTTCTCGCCAGACTCGCCGTGCGGGACATGTGCGGCGAGTCTGGCGGCTGTTTCCTCATTAGTATTCTTGCCGGGTTCAAAACCGGCCGGGCAGGTCGAATCGCCCCCTCTCCCCCAACTGCCCGACCCTGAAAGTCATTCGAAAGAGCCCTCTAAATAACCGCGGAGGCGCGCCGGATGCGGCGTCGCGGATAATTTCCTCTGCTTGTGACACCGGGGAAAGCTCAGTAATATCGCGCTACGCTGGCGACAGCCGGCCCCGAACCTGGAGGAAACATGAAGCAAAACAATCTGTTGCGCGCCGCGCGTGTTACGACGCTCGTCGCTGCTGCAGCGGCATCGATGCTGGGCGCGAGCGTCGCCCGTGCTGAGATTCCGAACAAGACCCTCGTCTACTGCTCAGAAGGCAGCCCCGCGGGTTTCGATCCGGCCCAATACACCACGGGCACCGATTTCACGGCCAACACGTTCACGGTTTATAACCGTCTGGTCGAATTCGAGCGCGGCGGCACCAAGGTCGAGCCGGGCCTCGCCGAAAAGTGGGACGTCTCTGCCGACGGCAAGACCTACACGTTCCATCTGCGTCACGGCGTGAAGTTCCAGACCACGTCGTTCTTCAAGCCGACGCGCGAATTCAACGCGGACGACGTCGTGTTCACGTTCGAGCGCATGCTCGACACCAATCAGCCGTTCCGCAAGGCTTACCCCGTGCAGTTCCCGTACTTCACGGACATGGGCCTCGACAAGCTGATCACCAAGGTCGAAAAGGTCGATCCGTACACGGTCAAATTCACGCTGAAGGAAGTCAACGCGCCGTTCATCCAGAACATGGCGATGGAATACGCGTCGATCCTGTCCGCCGAATACGGCGACCAGCTGCTGAAGGCCGGCAAGGCCGCCGACATCAACCAGTTCCCGGTCGGCACGGGTCCGTTCATCTTCCGCAGCTATACGAAAGACGCGACCATCCGCTTCGACGGCAATCCCGATTACTGGAAGCCGAACACCGTCAAGATCTCGAAGCTGATCTTCTCGATCACGCCGGACGCCGGCGTGCGCGTGCAAAAGATCAAGCGCGACGAATGCCAGGTGATGAGCTATCCGCGTCCGGCCGACATCGCGCCGCTGAAGTCGGAAGCCAACATTGCCATGCCGTCGCAACCGGGCTTCAACCTCGGCTATCTGGCGTACAACGTGTCGCACAAGCCCGTTGACAAGGTCGAAGTGCGTCAGGCGCTCGACATGGCGATCAACAAGAAGGCGATCATCGAATCGGTGTACCAGGGCGCCGGCCAGGCCGCCACGAACCCGATGCCGCCGACCCAATGGTCCTATGACAAGAACCTGAAGGCCGCCTCGTACGATCCGGAAAAGGCCAAGTCGCTGCTCGCGAAGGCCGGCTATCCGAACGGCTTCGACATCACGCTGTGGGCCATGCCGGTACAGCGCGCCTACAACCCGAACGCCCGCCTGATGGCGGAAATGATCCAGGCCGACTGGGCCAAGATCGGCGTGAAGGCGAAGATCGTCACGTACGAGTGGGGTGAGTACATCAAGCGCGCCCACGCTGGTGAGGACGACACGATGCTGATCGGCTGGACCGGCGACAATGGCGATCCGGACAACTGGCTCGGCACGCTGCTCGGCTGCGAAGCGGTGAACGGCAACAACTTCTCGAAGTGGTGCTACAAGCCGTTCGACGACCTGATCCAGAAGGGCCGCTCCTCGTCCGATCAGGGCGCACGCACCACGGCCTACATGCAGGCGCAGCAGATTTTCGCGCAGCAACTGCCGTTCTCGCCGATCGCTCACTCGACCGTCTATCAGCCTGTCAGCAAGAAGGTGGTCGACATGCGCATCGAGCCGCTCGGCTATGCCCGCTTCGACGGCGTCAGCGTCAAGTAAGGCACCCGGCCACGTGTCGGGCAAGTCGTAAAATTCGCGCAGTACGCTTTTCGCACGGTTAGAAAACTGGTCGAAATGGTCCGGCGACCGGGGTCACGAGCCCTCGTCGCCGGTTGCGTTTTTTCTTCATCAAGACCATAGGGACGAACCATGTTCCGCTTTGTTTTGCGCCGCATCGGCATGGTGATACCGACCTTCATCGGCATCACGATCCTTGCATTCGCGCTGATTCACCTGATACCGGGCGATCCCATCGAAGTGATGATGGGCGAGCGCGGCGTCGATCCGGCCATGCATGCCGCGGCAATGCACCGGCTCGGACTCGACGAAGCTCTGCCGATGCAGTACGTCCATTACATCGGCCGCGCGCTGCATGGCGACCTCGGCACCTCGATCATCACCAACACCAGCGTCATGGGCGAATTCCTCGCCCGCTTCCCCGCCACCGTCGAGCTGTCGATCTGCGCGATGCTCTTTGCGCTGATCGTGGGCCTGCCGGCGGGCGTGTTCGCGGCGCTCAGGCGCGGCACGGCGGTGGATCACGGCGTGATGGGCACGGCGCTCACCGGTTATTCGATGCCGATCTTCTGGTGGGGCTTGATCCTCATCATGGTGTTTTCGGTCAAGCTCGGCTGGACGCCGGTGTCGGGCCGCATCGCGGTCGAATACGACATTCCGCACGTGACCGGCTTCATGCTGATCGACGCGATGATGTCCACCGACGAAGGCGCGTTCAAGTCCGCATTGAGCCATCTGATCCTGCCGGCCATCGTGCTCGGCACCATTCCGCTCGCGGTCGTCGCGCGCATGACGCGTTCGTCGATGCTCGAAGTGCTGCGCGAGGACTATATCCGCACCGCGCGCGCGAAGGGTTTGTCGCCGGCGCGGGTGATCGTCGTGCATGCACTGCGCAATGCGCTGATTCCGGTCGTGACCGTGATCGGCCTGCAGGTCGGCACGTTGCTGGCCGGCGCAGTGCTGACGGAGACGCTGTTTTCGTGGCCGGGCATCGGCAAGTGGCTCATCGACGCAATCGGCCGACGCGACTATCCGGTCGTGCAAGGCGGCATTCTGATGATCGCCACGCTCGTGATCTTCGTGAACCTCGTCGTCGATCTGTTGTACGGCGTGCTCAACCCGCGCATCCGCCATACGAGGTAAGTGGACATGGCAGACATTCAAAACACCGTTCCCCAGTCGGTGACTCCGCCGAGCGGCCGCGCCATCGCGGCCCGCGAGTTCTGGGCCAATTTTTCGCGCAATCGCGGCGCGGTCGGCGCCGGCATCGTCGTGCTGCTGTTGATCGTCGTGGCGATATTCGCGCCGCTCATCGCGCCGCATAGCCCGATCGAGCAATACCGCGACTTCGTGAAGATTCCGCCCGCATGGCTCGAAGGCGGCAACTGGAAGTTCATTCTCGGCACCGACGAAGCGGGCCGCGACATCCTCTCGCGCCTGATGTACGGCGCGCGGCTGTCGTTCTGGATCGGCTTCATCTCCGTCGTGCTCGCGCTGATTCCGGGCATCGTGCTCGGGCTGATCGCCGCGTTCTTCGACAAGTGGGCCGACACGCCGATCATGCGCATCATGGACGTGCTGCTCGCGCTGCCCTCGCTGCTGCTCGCGGTGGCGGTCGTGGCCATCATCGGTCCAGGCCTCGTCAATACGATGCTGGCGATCGCGATCGTCGCGCTGCCGGGCTACGTGCGTTTGACGCGCGCGTCGGCACAAGGCGAGTTGCAGAAGGAATACGTGACGGCTTCGCGCGTAGCGGGTGCCGGCACGCTGCGCCTGATGTTCTCGCAAGTGCTGCCCAACTGCACGGCGCCGCTGATCGTGCAGGCCACGCTCGGCTTTTCGTCGGCGATTCTGGACGCGGCCGCGCTCGGCTTCCTCGGCCTCGGCGTGCAGCCGCCGTCGGCGGAGTGGGGCGCGATGCTCGCTTCGGCGCGCGACTACATCGACAGCGCGTGGTGGATCGTCACCATGCCTGGCTTGTCCATCCTGATCTCGGTGCTCGCCATCAACCTGCTCGGCGACGGGCTGCGCGACGCACTCGATCCGAAACTCAAACGGATGGCATAAATGAGCAACAACCTACTGACCATCCGCAATCTCGCGGTGAACTTCAACGGCTTGCCGGCCGTCGACCGTATCAACCTCGACGTCGCGCCGGGCGAAGTGCTGGGTGTCGTCGGCGAATCGGGCTCGGGCAAGAGCGTGACGATGATGGCGCTGATGGGCCTGATCGACGCGCCGGGCAAGGTCACGGCGGACGAAATCACCTTCAACGGACGCGATCTGCTGAAGGCATCGGCGAAGGAACGCCGCAAGATCATCGGCAAAGAGATCGCGATGGTGTTCCAGGACGCGCTGACCAGCCTGAACCCGAGCTACACCGTCGGCTATCAGATCAAGGAAGTACTGAAGCTGCACGAAGGCCTGCGCGGCAGCGCGCTCGACAAACGCGCGCTAGAACTGCTCGACCAGGTCGGCATTCCGGACGCGAAGAATCGCATTGGCGCGTTTCCGCATCAGATGTCGGGCGGCATGAACCAGCGCGTGATGATCGCCATGGCGATTGCCTGCAACCCGAAGCTGCTGATCGCCGACGAGCCGACTACCGCGCTCGACGTGACCATTCAGGCGCAGATCATGGAGCTGCTGATGCGCCTGCAGAAGGAGCGCGGCATGGCGCTCGTGCTGATCTCGCACGACCTCGCGGTGGTGTCCGAGGTCGCGCAGCGCGTCGCGGTCATGTACGCTGGCGAAGTAATCGAAACCAACAAGGTGCCGGATATCTTCGCCGCGCCACATCATCCGTACACGGAAGCGCTGCTCGCGGCGATTCCGGAACACAACGTGGGCGCCGTGCGGCTCGCCGCGTTGCCGGGCATGGTGCCGGGCCGCGACGATCGTCCGAAGGGTTGCCTCTTCGCGCCGCGCTGCAAGTACATGGTCGACGACTGCAACAAGGGACGCCCCGCGCTCGCGCCCATGCCAGGCCACGCCGAGGTGGCGCGCGTGCGTTGCATCAAACCCCTGAACCTCGCCGGCGACGCGAACGTTCATACCCATGGAGGCGCACGATGAATGCAGTACCCGAAACGCGGCGCCAGTCGGACCATGCGGGCGATCACGTGCTGGTCGCCGACAAGCTCGCGCGTTACTACACGGTCAAGCGCGGCATGTTCGCAACGGGCACGGTGAAAGCGCTGAACGGCGTGTCGTTCGCACTCGAGCGCGGCAAGACACTCGCGGTGGTCGGCGAGTCCGGCTGCGGCAAATCGACGCTGGCGCGCCAGCTCACCATGATCGAGTCGCCCAGCGCGGGCCGCTTGCTGATCAACGGTGAAGACGTCGCCGGCGCCGATCACGCGAAGATTGCCGCGCTGCGGCGGCGCGTGCAGATGGTGTTCCAGAATCCCTTCGCGTCGCTCAATCCGCGTAAGACGGTCGAGCAGACGCTCGGCGAACCGCTCGCGATCAACACGCAGCTGAGCGCGACGGAACGCGCCGAGCGCATCGCGCAGATGATGCGCACCGTCGGCCTGCGTCCCGAACACGCGAAGCGCTATCCGCATATGTTCTCGGGCGGCCAGCGTCAGCGTGTGGCGATTGCGCGCGCGATGATTCTCGATCCGCAGATCGTCGTGGCCGACGAACCCGTGTCGGCGCTCGACGTGTCGATCCAGGCGCAAATTCTGAATCTGTTCATGGATCTGCAGCAGCAGTTCAAGACCAGCTACGTGTTCATTTCGCACAATCTGTCAGTCGTCGAGCATATTGCCGACGACGTGATGGTGATGTACTTCGGCGGCGTGGCGGAACTCGGTGACAAGAAGCGGATTTTCTCGAAGCCGCGTCATCCGTACACGCGTGCGTTGATGTCGGCGACGCCGTCGATCTTCGAGGCGGATCGCACCATCAAGATCAAGCTGCAGGGTGAAATGCCGTCGCCGCTGAATCCGCCGTCGGGCTGTACGTTTCATCAGCGCTGCCCGTATGTGATCGACCGCTGCCGCAGCGAGGAACCGAAGCTGCGTGAAGTGGATGGCCGTCTGGTGTCGTGTCACCGTGCCGAGGAGGTGGGGGACGTGGATGCCTGATGCGCTGGCGGCGCGTCGTCTTGCGCGCCGCTCGCGTGATGGCGGCCGCCGCGCTGCCTTCACGCGACGCTTGCGGGCGCGTGCACTGACCAGTGCCGCGCTTGTCGGCGTTTTTTGTTTTTATGTCGGACTGCCCGGCGCCGCGTATGCCGCTGGTGCCGCGGCCAATACGCCCACCGTATCCACCGAGGCAAACGCCAAAGGCGCGCACCCGAGCGTTCCGGTGCCGCAGACGCCGGCGCCGCCGCGCGCCGCGCTGCCCGGCTTCAATCCGCCGCCCGCCACGCCCGGCACGACGGCGAGCGGTCCTGTGCGGCTGCAACCGGCGCACATGCCGTTCTATGTCGCGACGCGCGGCACCACTACGCTCTACGTGCTCGGCACGCTGCACGTCGGCGATCCCGCCGATTACCCGGCGGCTCAGCCGTTTCGTCCTCCGATCATGGGCGCCCTGGCGGCGTCGCCGACACTGGCGCTGGAACTCTCGCCGGACGAGCTGCTGGTCTCGCAAGACGACGTCTCGAAATACGGCGTATGCCGCCGCGACTGCCTGCCTGGCTTGCTGCCCGAGCCGCTGTGGCGCAAGCTCGCGTTCCGTCTGCGCGGCAATCCCGCCGCGCTGGATGAGATCAAGAAGACTCGGCCGTGGCTCGCCTCGCTGTTGGTGGAAACCTACGATTCGCTCAGCGCCGGTTTGCAGACCGAATACGGCACCGAGGCGCAATTGCAGAACGTTTATTTGCGCACGCGCGGCAAGATTGTCGGACTGGAGACGCTGCCGCAGCAAATGCGCGCGTTCACCGGCCTCTCGCTCGCGCAGCAACGCGAGATGCTCGCGCAGGATCTGGTGCAGACGCCCGCGCAAAATGTCGAGGACGTGCGTACCTTGCATCGCCTATGGCGGGTCGGGGACGCCGACGCAATCGCCGCGTGGGAAGCCGCGAAAACGGAGAAACTCGCGCGTGACAAGCGCGTGTCGGATTCGATCGACGACAGAATCGTCTACGCGCGCAACCGGCGCTTCGTCTCGCGCATGCTGCTGATCGCCGCGCCGAATAAGCCCGTGTTCGTGGCAATCGGCGCGTTGCATCTGGGCGGACGCAAAGGAGTGCTGCAGTTGCTGCGGCAGCATGGGTTTGTGGTGGAGGCGGGGTGAGAGCGGGTGCGAAATGCCCGGCATGAAATGCCGAGTCACGGCGCGGGGTCGATTGCGCTGACTACTCGCGCAACGATCTCGTCGGCTGTTTGCTTGTCGAGCGTCTCTACGTAGCGAGCAGAACCGTGCTCTACGCGAGCATTGATGTCGAAAGTGCGAACCTGATTGCATACCGCTATGCCGGTTGTATCGTGTCCGGAAATGTGGACGGCAAGGCCGGCGTGACGGAAGAAGTTGCCGCCGGTGGTGATAGGCACCGTCATACATACACCCAGCGCGTTGATCTCGGCGGGCGTGATCACGACGAAGCGGTGCCGGTCCTTCATCTCCTTGCCTGCTACGGGGTTCGGGTCGATCCAGTAGACGTCGCCGCGCCGTGGCGTATTCCGCTTGACCATCATGTCAGCTCGCTTCCCATAGGGCCGCCGTCTCGTGCCCAGGCGGTCTCTGCGGTCAACTCCGCGATACTTTCGGAGCCCTCCAGCAGTTCGGCGAGCGTATAGCGTTTTGTCGCCGACGACGCGGGCCGCGCGATCAATTGTCCATCCTGGACCTCCAAGGACATGTGATCTCCGGCGTCTACGTGCAGCAACTTGAGAAGCGCTGGCGGGATCGTCATGACAAGTGCTCCGCCCTGCCTCCGAATTTTCGATGTAACAGCCATGGTCTCTTCTCCGCTCGCTGCCGAGCCGTGAGTGTGCAACAAATGTAGCACATTACCGCCACGCGACAGCCGGCCGTGCGGTACATCAACCGCTTCGAAGCGCGGTGTTTTCATTCTTGCTCCTCCGTTTGGAGAGCGTGTACCACTTCCCCCACCACGCCCGCCCATTCCCCCAACACCTGCTGCCTGAAAAGCCGCATTCCCGGATACCACGGCGAGTCGCTGCGCGCTTGCAGCCAGCGCCAGTCGGAATTGGCCGGCAGCAGCAGCCACACCGGCTTGCCGAGCGCGCCCGCGAGATGCGCGACGGCGGTGTCGACGGCAATCACCAGGTCGAGGTTCATGATGAGCGCGGCGGTGTCCTCGAAGTCGCCCAGTTCGCCGGTGAAATCGTGCGCGCGCAACGCGAGCGGTGCGCCGGCCAGCTGGGCGTGCGCCGGGCCTTGTTGCAGCGGATACCAGCTCACGTTCGCGACATCCGCAAGCGGGTGCAGATCGGCGAGCGCCATCGACCGGTAGCGGTCGTTGCCGAATGTCGGACTGCCCGCCCACACCAGGCCGACTTTGCGGTTTGCGCCGCCGCTCGCGGCGAGTTTGCTGCGCCACGCTTCGATCTTTGTCTCGTCCGCGAACAGATAGGGCAGCTCAGCCGGAATCGTGGCCAGTTCGGTGCCGACGCAGGACGGCACGCTCATCATCGGGACCCAGAAGTCGTATGGCGCGTCCGGCCTGCCGGCGAACGCGCGATGCACGCCCGGCATGCGTTGGATGAGCCGCAGCAAAGGCTCGCGCACGCACACATCCACTCGCGCGCCGCGTTCGTGCAACACGCGCGCGTAGCGCAGAAACTGGAAGTGATCGCCGAAACCCTGCTCGCCGACGATCAGCAGGCGCCGCCCGTCGAGCGGCTCGCCGCGCCATTCGGCCACGCCCGCGACGGCCAGCGCGTCATAGTCGCTCTTGCGCCAGCGCAGCGCGAACTCGGCCCATCCTTCTGTGTAATCGCCGCGCTTGAGCAGCAGCCACGCGAGGTTCTGATGTGCGTCCGCGTAACCGGGGTCTTGCGCCAGCGCCTCGCGATAAAACTTCTCTTCTTCGTCGAGGCGCCCCTGCGCGCCGAGCGAACCGCCGAGGCACACCAGGTTCGTCGGATTCGCTTGGAGCACAACGGCGCGCCGGTAATGCGCCTCGGCCCCGGCATAGTCGCCGCGCTTGCCGATCGCGCTGCCCAGGTTGACGTGCGCCTCGGCGTAATCCGGCCGCAGCGCGAGCGCGCGCTCGAAACTGGCGACCGCCGCCTCGTGTTCGCCCTGCGCGTTGTGCGCATTGCCCGCGTTGAAGTGCGCCTCCGCCGATGTCGGATCGAGCCGCAGCGCGTCGCGGTAACACGCGAGCGCTTCGGCGAAACGGCCGAGCTTGCCGAGCGCCGTGCCGAGGTTCAGATGCGCATCGACAAACGCGGGATTCGACGCGATGGCGAGCCTGTACTGCTCGAGCGCGTCATCCAGTGCGCCTTGGGCCTGCAAGGCCACGCCGAAATTGTTGCGCGCGTCGGCGAAATCGGGCTGCAGTTGCAGCGCCTGGTCGTAGCAGATCGTGGCTTCGTCCAGTCGGCCGAGCGCGGCGGCGGCGAGACCGCGGTTGCTCCAGCACGCGGCGTCGTGACGGTCGTGCTTGAGCGCCTGGCTCATTAGCGTGGCGGCCGCCGCGTGCTGTCCGCGTTGATAGTGCAGTACGCCGAAGTAATGCAAGGCCCTTGCATGTGCTGGATCGAGCGCGAGGATTTCGCGGTAGAGGGAGTCGGCGGTGTCGAGCCGACCGGCCTGATGTGCGTGCAGCGCGGCGTCGACGAGCGAAGCGACACTGGACGACGGCGGCGACGCGGTGCGCCCGCCGGGGCGCTGGGATTGATGTTCCATGAAGACCTGCGGGAAGAGCCGCGGCCGTGCGCTACGCGCGCGCCCGCGCGCGTGGACGGGAGATCGTCCGGCATCTTATGGCCGGTCTCATGGGCCGGCGTTCGGACACATCCCATTTCCGTTGCAGGTTTTTCCTGTTGCTCATGCTTCACCGATGTGCCGCCGAAACGTCGCACGGCACATCGGAAATTGCTGCATTTTGTACTGTCTTTTACCGCTGCGTTCTAGCTGAACATCAGGAAATTGAGCAGGAAGATATTGACCACCAGCAGCGTGAGCGCCGTCGGAATCTGTACCTTGATCACCGCGTTCTTGTCAGGCAGTTCGAGCAGCGCCGCCGGCACCATGTTGAAGTTCGCGGCCATCGGCGTCATCAGTGTGCCGCAGTAGCCCGAGAACATGCCGATCGCCACCATCACGGCCGGATTGCCATGAAACACGCCGACGAGAATCGGCACGCCGACGCCGCCCGTCATCACCGGGAAAGCGGCGAAGCCGTTGCCCATCACCATCGTGAAGAGCGCCATGCCGATGCAGTACACAGCCACCGCGATGAACCGGTAGTCGAGGCTGATGTACGCGGTCGTCACGTGCGCGACGGCTTTGCCGACGCCCGCATCCGAAAACACGAGGCCGAGCATGCCGAGCATTTGCGGCAGCACCGCGGCCCAGGAGAGGGCGTCGACGAGGCGGCGCGCTTCCTTCATCGACTGGCCGACGGTGTCGCGCGTCAGCACGCAGGCAATGGCGAGCGCGATGACGCAGCCGATGCCGAAGCCGATCAGCGTGACGTTGGCCTTTTCGATCAGCGGCACGCCGCCGAACACCAGGTGGCTTGCCGACAGCGTGACGATCACCGTGATCACCGGAATCGTCAGCGCGGGCACGAACAGCTTGTTGCGAAGCCGCGCGGCGCTCGCCTTGCGCGCTTCGAGCGAGAGCACGCGCGGCTTGCCCGCGGTCACGCCGCCGAAGCCGGCAATCAGCGCCATGGCGATCACCGCGACGCCGACCACGGCGGGCGGCAGCTTGTCGCCGATCAGAAAGATCAGTGCGTAGAGAATCCAGAAGCCGCCGGCCGTCAGGCGGCGCGGGTGTTCCTTGTCGGTGACGATCATGCCGCCGATGATCAGCAGCACCACGCCCAGCAGCCAGAACAGATAGGTAATCGTGAGCGTCATGCTTTGTCTCCTGCGGCCGATTGCGCCGGCGAAACGGTGGTGTTGCCCGCTTTCGCGTTGCCGCGCAGTTCGCGGTCGAGCTTGCGGTCGAGCAGATACAGGCGGAAGCCGTGAATCAGAAACGCGCTGATCGCGGTCGGAATGCCCCACACCGCCACGTGGATCGGCTCGACGACGATGCCGGCCTCTTTCAGGAAGGTGGTCATCAGCACGATGGCGCCGAACGCGACGAAAATGTCCTCGCCGAAGAAGAGACCCACGTTGTCCGTTGCCGCCGAGAAGGCGCGCAGCTTGAAGCGCACGGCGTCGCTGATCTTGCCGAAGCGGGTTTCGGTGGCGCCTTCGGCCATCGGGGCGATGAGCGGGCGCACCATCTGCGGATGTCCGCCGAGCCCGGTCAGGCCGACCGCCGCGGTGAGTTCGCGCACGAGCAGATAGACGATCAGCAGACGCCCGGCCGTGGCGGCCTTGATGCCGCTGATCCACGTCTGGGCGCGCTCGCGCAGGCCGTGCCGTTCGAGCAGGCCGATCACCGCGAGCGGCAGAAGAATGATCAACGGAATGTTGCGCGTCTTGATGAAGCCGGTGCCGATTTCGGCGAGGATCTTTTCAGGCGGGAAGTGCGCGGCGAGGCCGGTGATGATCGCGGCAACCGCCACGATCAGCATCGGATTGAACCGCAATAAAAAGCCAACGATGATGACGGCCACGCCGATCAGCGGCCATAAACTGACTGTTGTCTGCATCTGGATCTCCAAACAGGTTTCAACCTCGCCGCTTGTGGCGGCCAGCATGGGCCGGCGCGTGGCGATCCGCGCGCCGTTTTGTTGCCGCGGCTCTTGGCGGCCGCGTTGCTACGTACTGCTACTTCACCTTCTACTGCAACTGCAACTCGCGTTGCTGCGGCGAACTCGCCGCCCGTCCGCCGCCCGTTCGCCGGAAGCGTTCCGCACCTGGCGAACGCCCCGCGTGGAGCGGGGCGTTGGAGGATCATCAAGGCATGGCGCGGAACAAACTCGCCGACGTCAGACGCTGGCGGCGCCGGCCGCATGCACTTCGATACCGGCCTGCTCCAGCGCGCTGCGAATGCGCCGCGCGAACGCGAGCGCGTGCGGGCCGTCGCCGTGCAGGCAGATGGTCTGCGCATTGAGCGGCACCCATTGGCCGTCGACCGCGCGCACACGCTGCTCGCGCACCATCGCGAGCGTGCGTTCGAGCACTTCGTCTTCATCGTCGAGCAGGGCGCCCGGTTCCTTGCGCGGCACGAGCGAGCCGTCGGCGCGATAGCCGCGATCGGCGAACACTTCTTCGATGGCGGTCAGCCCCGCGTTGCGCGCGGCCGTCACGAGCCCGCTGTTGGCAAGCGCGAACACCGCGACCGACGGGTCGAAGTCATGCACGGCCGACACGATCGCATCCGCGATCTTCGGGTCGCGCGCGGCCTGGTTGTAGAGCGCGCCGTGCGGCTTGACGTGCGCGATGCGCCCGCCCTCGGCCTGCGCGATTGCCGACAGTGCGCCGAGCTGATACAGCACGCCCGCGTAGATCTCGCTCGCCGGCAAGTCCATTTCCTTGCGGCCGAAATTCTCGGGATCGTTGAAGCTCGGATGCGCGCCGATCGACACGCCTTTCTGCACTGCCCAGCGCACGCAGTCGCGCATGGCCTGGGCGCCGCCCGCGTGCCAGCCGCACGCGATATTGGCCGAACTGACGAGGTCGAGCAGCGCCTCGTCGGAGCCGCAGCCTTCGCCGAGATCGGCATTCAGATCGATTTCCATGGTGTTCCCTCTATTCAGTTACAGCGCCGCGACGGCCATTTGCCGCGCGCAGCGCTCTTCATGCATGGCGATGGCGGCGTCGATCTGCCGCAAGTAGGTGCGCTCTTCGAGCAACGCCTGGCGCGCCTCGTAAGGTGTGGTCGGGATGAAGCGCACGGCCGCGTTCAGGCGCACCTGCGCGAGCTTCCACAAGTCGGCCTGAATCACCGCGCCGATCTTCGGGTAGCCGCCGGTGGTCTGCGCGTCGCTCATCAGCACGATGGGCTGGCCGTTCGGCGGGACCTGGATCGTGCCCGGCAGCACCGCGTGCGACAGCAGGTCGGCCTTCTGCTTGCGTTTCAGTTCGTTGCCGGCGAGCCGGTAACCCATCCGGTTGCTATTCGGCGTGACGAGCCACTCGTCGGACCAGAACGATTCCTGCGCTTCGTCCGTGAAGCTGTCGTATTCCGGGCCGCGCAGCACGCGAATCGGTACAGCCCAGGGCACGCCCGTGGGATGCCGGCCGCGCCGCAGCGGCTCGTCGACGAGCACGAACTTGCACCACGCGGGCGCTTTCACGCCGAATTCCGGCGCCTCGGGCGAGAAGCCGACGTGGCCGCGCTGCGGCGGCGCGCCGAGCGGCACGCGGTCGCCGTCGCGCAGCGCCCGGCCGCCGAGACCGCCGAAGCGTCCGGCGAGATCCGTGCTGCGCGAACCGAGCATCGGCAAGACGTCGATGCCGCCCGCGACGCAAACGTAGCCGCGCATGCCGCGCTTCGCCGCGTTCAGCACCAGCTCCTGCCCGGCTTTGACGGGCAGGCTCCACCAGGAATAGACCGGCTTGCCGTCGAGCGTCGCGCCGAATTCGCTGCCGGTGATCGCGACCCGCGTCGCGCGCAGAAACCGCAGCACGGTCGGGCCGAAGGTGATTTCGAGGCCGGCCGCGTCGGGCCGGTTGCCGACCAGCCGGTTGCCGACTTCCAGCGACAGGCGGTCGAGCGCCCCGCCCATCGCGACGCCGAGATGCCGGTAGCCGTGGCGGCCGAGGTCCTGGATGGTGGTCAGAAGACCTGCGCGAATCACGTCGATCATGCGTGTATCCCCGCGATGGTGAAGCGCACCCGGTCGCCCGGCTGCAACAGCGTGGGCGGGCGGCGCGCGGGATCGAAGAGCGGCAGTTCGGTGCGGCCGATCAGCTGCCAGCCGCCCGGCGACGTCGCCGGATAGATGCCGGTCTGCTCTCCGCCGATGCCGACGGAACCCGCCGGCACTTCCAGCCGCGGCGACGCGCGGCGCGGCGTGTGCAGCGCCTCGTCGAGCCCGCCCATATAGGCGAAGCCCGGCTGGAAGCCGAGGAAGAACACCACGTACTGGCCGCTGGAATGCCGCTCGATGACTTCCCGCACGCCCAAACCGGTGTGGCTCGCCACGGCGCCGAGGTCAGGGCCGAACTCGCCGCCGTACTGAACCGGAATCTCCACGTCGCGGCCCGCCGCCGGGGCTTCGCCGGCGGCGTCCCAGGTTTCCTGCAAGAGCTTCGACAGCGCGTCGCGGTCGGCTTCGAGCGGATCGAACACGAGCGTCAGATTGTTCATGCCCGGCACCACTTCGAGCACATGCGGCCAGTCGCGCGCGAGTTCGGCGACCGCCCAGACGCGGCGCTGGCAGTCGAGCGTCGCGGGCGGGGGCGCCTCGCAGACCAGCGCGGCGTCGCCGAGCGGAAAGATGTGGGGTTGGCTCATGGCTTGAAGACCCGAAGAAGTCAAAGAGTTCTGCATTGCGCAACGTCGGACAACCACGGCACGACAGTCACGCGATGTTTGAAGGATACATTGTCAATAAAATATCAACGATTTATCAATAAGAGTTTTCGCCAGGCTCGCGGGGCGCGCCCGCTCGTCGTACACTCCGGACACTTTCCATTTCGTTTTCTGAGAAATTCACATGTCGCGGCATCCCACCAAGATCGTCTCGTCGGAACATCTCGTGTCCGACACGAGCGCGGAGCTGTCCGAGCTCGAGTACGCGCTCATCATGGCCGGCAACGCATTCAACCGTTGGATGGTGCGCTGCATGTCGGCGGCGGGGGAAAAGGACATGACCGCCATCGAAGTCTCGCTGCTGCATCACGTGAGTCATCGCGAGCGTCGCAAGAAGCTGGCCGACATCTGCTTCGTGCTGAATATCGAAGACACGCACGTCGCGACCTATGCGCTGAAGAAGCTCGTAGCTAGAGGGTATGTAAAAAGCGAAAAGACCGGCAAGGAAGTGTTCTTTTCGGCGACGGAGGCGGGCCGCGCGCTATGCCTCAAGTATCGCGAGGTGCGCGAAAGCTGCCTCATTTCGACGCTGAAGGAAAGCGGCCTCACTAACGAGCAGATCGGCGAGGCGGCGCAATTGATGCGCAGTGCGTCGGGCATGTACGACACGGCCGCGCGCGCGGCGGCGTCGTTATAAAGAAGAGGCGCGCAGCCTGACGCGTCAATGCACCTCAGCGCAGAGCGAGCGCGCGCTCGCGCTTCGTCCGGGCTTAACCGGCGGCTCGCGCATGCAGCCCCGTCTCGGTGACGATCATGTCGAGGGGAATGTCGTGCGCCTCGCGTTCGAGCGCGGGCGTGCGGCACGCTTCATATGCGACGCCAACCGTGATCGGCCTCGTCGCGCCGGGCCAGCCGGCGAGCGTGCGGTCGTAATAGCCGCCGCCGTAGCCCAGGCGGTAGCCGTCGGCGTCGAAACCCACGCAGGGCACGAGCAGCAGCTCGGGAATCACAAGGCGTTCCGTTGCCGGCTCGGCAATCTTGTGATGGCCGATCTTCATCGGCGCGTCGGGCGACCACGCGTGGAATTCGAGCGGCAAGCCGCGTTCCCTGATGATCGGCAGACTGGCTTCGCGCGGCGAGCCGCCCGCCAGCCAGATGGAGACCGCTGCGCGCGCATCGAATTCGCCGGCGAGCGGCCAGTAGAACCCCACGCTTTTGGCATCGAAATGCTTCAGCGCGTCGAGCACGCGGCGTCCGAGCGCGGCATTGTTCGTCGGCTCGGAAGCCGCTTGCAGCCTTGCTTCCAATAGCATTCGACGCAGCGCCTTTTTCGATTCGGCGGAAGGGTTGCATGCTATGCTTGGGTTCAATTCGCGCTCCAGAAACAACGATGTCAAAAAGTCTTTTTCGAGTATATCGCGCGGCCGGTATGGCGCTTGCCGCAGCCGCTCTCGTCGCATGCAGCACCGCGTCAGCCGTCAAGCCCCTTCCCATTTCGCAGCTCACCAACGACGACCAGATTTTCGTCCAGTTGCGCGAGGCTGCCCGCAATAACGACGCGGCGCGCGCGGCGCAGCTCGCGAGCATGATTCCGGGCTATCCGGCGCCTTCGTATGTGGAGTATTTCCAGCTCAAGCCGCAGCTTTTCGATTCGGGCGGCCATGCGCGCGTCGACGCGCCGGACGCGCCGGTGCTCGCGTTCCTGCAGAAATACGACGGTCAGGCCATTGCCGACCGCATGCGCAACGACTATCTGACGGTGCTTGGCACGCGCCACGACTGGCGCAACTTCGATCAGCAATATGCGCGCTTTGTCCTGAACGACGACACGCAGGTGAAGTGCTACGCGCTCGAATCGCGTGCGTCGCGCGGCGAGAATGTCGCGGACGCGGCGCGCGCGCTGCTCGTCGATCCGAAATGGTACGGCGACGGCTGCGTCGACCTGATCACGATGCTCGGCGTCAACAAGCAGTTCAGTACCGACGACGTCTGGCAGCAGATCCGTCTCGCGTACGAACAGAACTACACGAATGTCGGCAGCAAGCTCGTCGACGCGCTGGGCGACCACGCGCCCGATCCCGTGCTGTTCGGGCAGGCGGCGAATACGCCGCCCTTGCTGCTCGCGCGCGGCGTCGGTGCCGATCCGCAATCGCATCAGCTCGCGTTGCTCGCGATCACGCGCATGGCGCGCAACGATCCGGCCATGGCGGCGGCCACCTTTGCGTCGGTCGCACCTTCGCTGAATTCGCCGGAGCGCGCCATCGGCTGGGGCACGATCGCCTATCAGGCCGCCGCGAAACAGATGCCGAGCGCGACCGACTGGTACCGCCTGTCGGTGAACGCGCCGCTCTCCAATCCCGCGTACGAATGGCGCACGCGCACGGCACTTCTCGCCGGCGACTGGAACATGGTGCGCTGGTCGATCGAGCAGATGCCGGCGGCGCTGCGCAACCAGCCGTCGTGGATCTACTGGCACGCGCGCGCGCTCAAGCAGGCGGGCGACACGACCACAGCCAACCAGGAATTCGAGTCGATCTCGCAGGGCTTCAATTTCTACGGCCAGCTCGCCGCAGAAGAACTCGGCCAGAAGATCGTGGCGCCGCCCAAAACCTCGGTGACCGACGCCGAAGTCCAGCAGGCCGGCAACACGCCCGGCTTCGATCTCGCGCAGCGCTTCTACGCGCTGAATCTGCGTCTGGAAGGCAATCGCGAATGGAACTGGCCGCTGCGCAACATGAGCGATCGTCAGTTGCTCGCCGCTGCAGAATACGCACGCCGCATCCAGCTGTACGACCGCACCGTCAACACGGCCGACCGCACGAAAACCGAGCACGATTTCTCGCTGCGCTATCTGTCGCCGTTCCGCGACATTGTCGAGCGCGATGCGCAGTCCACCGGTCTGGACGTGGAATGGGCGTACGGGCTGATTCGCCAGGAGTCGCGCTTTATCATCAACGCGCGTTCCGAAGTCGGCGCGGGCGGTTTGATGCAGTTGATGCCGGGCACGGCGCAACTCGTCGCGAAAAAGATCGGCCTCGGCCCGATTTCGCGCGAGCAGATGAACGACATCAACACCAACATCCTGCTCGGCACGAACTATCTGTCGATGATCTACAATCAGTTCGATGGTTCCGCCGTGCTGGCCACCGCGGGGTACAACGCCGGTCCGGGCCGTCCGCGCAACTGGCGGCAGTCGTTGCAGCATCCGGTTGAAGGCGCCATCTTCGCCGAGGCGATTCCGTTCCAGGAAACGCGCGACTACGTTAAGAATGTGTTGTCCAACACGGTCTACTACGCGGCATTGTTCGAAGGCCGTCCGCAATCGCTGAAGGCGCGTCTGGGTTACATCGCACCGTAAGCGCCGTGCCGCCGCTGCCTCCTGCGAGGCGGCGGCGCGCCTCGCCAGCCGTTGCCGCGGCTTCCACCAGGGAGTCGAAAATGCGACATAAAGCCATTGCGATCATCGGCGGTTCCGGGTTTATCGGAAGCCATCTCGTCAACGCCCTCGTTGAAATGGGCAAAGACGTGCGCATCGCCACGCGGCGGCGCTACAACGCGCGGCATCTCACGCTGCTGCCTATCGACGTGATCGAAACCGATGTGTTCGATCCGGTGCAGCTTGCGCGCTTTGTCGAAGGCACGGACTGCGTGATCAACCTGGTCGGCACGCTGCACGGCAAACGCCGCACGCCCTACGGTCCCGAATTCGCGCGCGCGCATGTCGAACTGCCCACGCGAATCGCCGCGGCTTGCGAAGGCAAGGGCGTGCATCGGCTGATTCATCTGAGCGCGCTCGGCGCGGACTCGCACGGCCCGAGCATGTACTCGCGCTCGAAGGGCGATGGCGAGAAAGCGGTGCACGCGGCGAATCTTGCATGGACGGTGTTCCGGCCGTCGGTGGTGTTCGGGCCCGAAGACCAGTTCCTGAACAAGTTCGCGTTTTTGCAGCGCGTCTTTCCGGTGATCCCGCTGGCCATGCCGGACGCGAAGTTTCAGCCCGTGTATGTCGGCGACGTGGCCAAAGCCATTGTCAATGTGCTCGATCTCGACGCGGCCAACGGCAAGACCTATGAACTCGGCGGCCCGAGCGTCTATACGCTCGAACAGCTCGTCAAATATTGCGGCGACGTGATCGGCCGGCACGCGAGCATCATCCGTCTGCCCGACGCGCTCGCGCGCATGCAGGCGATGACCTTCGAAATGGCGCCGGGCGAACCGGTCATCACGCGCGACAATCTCGACTCCATGAAAGTCGACAACGTGCTGAGCCGCCCGCTTGCGCCCGAGTTGGGCATCGAGCCCGCCAGCATCGAAACCATTGCGCCCGTCTATCTGACCGGCGCGTCGTCACGTTCGCGTTTCGATGCATTCCGCGCGAGCGCGGGGCGCTGATCTCTTTTACTTTTCCCCACTCTTCATATGAACCGGCATGAAGCTGCTTATTGGTGACAAGAACTATTCATCGTGGTCGATGCGGCCATGGCTGCTGCTGAAGCACTTCGGCATTGCGTTCGACGAAGTGCTGATTCATCTGAATCAGCCGGGCACGAATGCCGCGGTCCTCGCGCACGCGCCGAACGGGCCAGGCAAAATTCCCTGTCTGATCGACGATGCGGGCGAGGCGATCTGGGACTCGCTCGCCATTGCCGAGACGCTCGCCGAGCGTTTCCCGCAGCACGCGCTATGGCCGCGCGACCCGGCGGCGCGCGCGCGTGCCCGCAGCATCAGCGCGGAGATGCACTCGGGCTTCGGCGAATTGCGCTCGAACATGTGGATGAACATTCGCGCGTCGTTTCCCGGCAAGAACGCGAAGCCCGGCGTGCTCGCCGACATCGCGCGTATCGAGACGATCTGGCGCGACTGCCTCGACACCTACGGCGGGCCGTTCCTGTTCGGCGAATTCAGTATTGCCGACGCCATGTATGCGCCGGTGGCCATGCGCTTTAACACGTGGCGGCCGGCGTTGTCGGAGACGTCGCAGGCTTATGTTCGTCGACTGATGCAAGAGCCGGCGGTCAAAGCCTGGATCGACGACGCGTTGAGCGACACCTACGCCGTGCCGTATCTCGACGAATGCCCATGAATATCTATGCAGTAGGCGGCGCGATTCGCGACGAACTGCTCGGCGTGCCGGTGCAGGATCGCGATTACGTAGTGGTCGGCGCGACGCCCGAGCAGATGGTCGCGCAGGGTTATCGTCCGGTCGGCAAAGACTTTCCGGTGTTCCTGCATCCCGAGACGCATGAGGAATACGCGCTCGCGCGCACCGAGCGAAAGACGGCCGCCGGCTATCACGGCTTCCAGTTTTTCTACGCGCCGGACGTGACGCTCGAAGAAGACCTCGCGCGCCGCGACCTGACCATCAACGCGATGGCGCGCGAAGTGCGCCCCGACGGCGAGCTGACCGGGCCGGTCGTCGATCCGTTCGGCGGCCAGCGCGACTTGCAGGCCAAACTTTTCCGCCATGTCAGCGACGCGTTCCTGGAAGATCCCGTGCGCATTTTGCGGATCGCGCGTTTCGCTGCGCGCTTCGCAGATTTCACCGTCGCGCCGGAGACGCTCGCGCTGATGCGCAAGATGGTCGCCGACGGCGAAGTGGACGCGCTCGTCGCCGAACGCGTCTGGCGGGAGGTGTCGCGCGGCCTGATGGAAAAAAAGCCGTCGCGCATGTTCGAGGTTTTGCGCGAGTGCGGCGCGTTGGCGCGGATTCTGCCGGAGATCGACGCGCTCTTCGGCGTTCCCCAGCGCGCGGACTATCACCCGGAGGTGGATACGGGCGTGCACGTGATGATGGTGCTCGACCACGCCGCACAGCAGGGCTACGCGCTGCCGGTGCGATTCGCCGCGCTGACGCACGACCTCGGCAAGGCCACCACGCCGGCAGACATCCTGCCGCGCCACCTCGGCCACGAAGGACGCAGCGTCGATCTGCTCAAGCCGCTGTGCGAGCGCCTGCGCGTGCCGAACGATTGCCGCGACCTCGCGCTGCTGGTCGCGCGCGAGCACGGCAACATTCATCGTGTGATGGAGATGGGCGCGGCTGCGCTCGTGCGGCTGCTGGAGCGCGGCGACGCGATTCGCAAGCCTTCGCGCTTTGCCGAAGCCTTGCAGGCGTGCGAGGCGGACGCGCGCGGGCGGCTCGGTTTCGAGGCGCGCGAGTATCCGCAGGCCGAGCGGCTGAGAGTCGCGCTCGTCGCCGCGCGCGGCGTGGATGCGGGCGCTGTCGCGAAGCGGTTTGCCGATGCGCCGGCGGGGATCAAGGACGCCGTGCACGAGGAGCGCGTGCGCGCGGTGGCGGCGGCGCTGGGGTGAGTGTGTGGCGGCCCGCGCTCGCGCCGCATGTCCGCGAAAACGCGGCGAAAACGCCGCGCAACGCAGCGAAAACGCAACACAACGCAGCGCGGCTTCTACAAAAGTCTGGCGATAAGCGAGAGCAGCATCGACAGCAACAGTGTCGACATGAACGGGAAATGATATTCGCGCCCGAACAGACGCAGCGTCACGTCGCCCGGCATGCGCCCGATGCCCAGCTTGCGCAGCCACGGCCAGCAGGCCGACAGCACAGCCAGGGCGACAAAGGTGGTCAGCAGCCAGCGGATCATCGCGCGTAGTCCGGCATTACAACGTGTGCGAGCGGTCGCCGCTGGAGAACGCCTGCAGCGTGTCGTCGAGCCCGCGCGAGAAAGCGATGACCTTGAAGAGCTCGCCCATTTCGGCCTCCGAGAGCAGCTTCTGCACCGCATTCGCCGCGGGCAGAAAGCGCGCGGTGTCGGCGGGATCGATTTCGGCGAGCGCGTCCGTCATGCCCGCGTTCAGCAGGAAGCGCGCTTGCGACGTGAAGCCGAGCAGGTCCGCACCGGTCTCCACGCCCGCTTCGGCGATGCCGGTAAATTCCACGTGCGCGGTAATGTCCTGCAGGCCGGGATAGACAAACGGATCGCCGTGCGCGCGATGGCGGTAGTGGCACATCAGCGTGCCCTGGGTGCGCTGCGGGTGGTAGTACTCGTGACGCGGGAACCCGTAGTCGATGAAAAACGCCGCGCCGCGCGCGAGCATCGTGCAAATGGTTCGCGTAAAGGCCCGCGCGGCGTCGTGCGTTTCGGCAATGTAATCGCCGCCCGCCGTGTCGATGTCGGACAGCAGCGCCAGCTCGGCCGACACCGCGACCGGTCGGTCTTCGAAGGCGAACCGCCCGTCGCGCCAGATCACGCCGCGTTCGCGCCAGGCGCCGTCCGCGCAGGCGAAGAGCCGCACGGGCATGGCGTCCAGCACTTCGTTGCCGATCACCACGCCTTCGAAGCGCTCGGGCAGCGCGTCCAGCCAGCGCACTTTGCCGGCGAGCGCGGGGGCCGCGGCGTCGATGGTCTCACGCTGGCGCTCGCGCAGTTCGCCGGACAGATCGACAATGGAATAGCTGTCGAACTCCGCGCCCAGCGCCGCGAGCGCGTTCAGCAGGCCGGCCGCGAGCTTGCCGGTACCGGCGCCGAACTCCATCACGTCGCGCGTGCCGCTTGCCTGCAAGGCTTCCGCGATGGGGCGCGCGAGCGTGTCCGCGAAGAGCGGCGAGAGTTCCGGCGCGGTGACGAAGTCGCTGCCGTCGTCGCCGCGCAGGCCGAACTTACGGGCGCCGCCGCTGTAATAGCCGAGACCGGGCGCATACAGCGCGCGCTCCATGTAGCGGTCGAACGGCATCCAGCCGCCGGCGTCGTCGAGCTCCGCGCGAATCCGCGCGACGAGCGCCTCGGACTGCGCAAGCGCGCTCGGGCCGGGAGCAGGTAAACTATCGGGTTGGTGAGCTTTCGGATTCATTCCCGCATTGTAAATGACCGCTTCTACGGACACCGCCGCCGCCCGCGCGCCCGACGCGCCGCGCGTCGTGCTGATTACCGGCGCAGCGCGCCGCATCGGACGCGCGCTCGCACTCGGCTTTGCCGCGCGAGGCTGGGACGTCGCCGTTCACTATGGCGCCTCGCGGCGCGAAGCCGAAGAAGTGGTCGGAGAAATCACCGCGCTGGGTCGCCGGGCGGTGGCTTTGCACGCCGAGCTGGGCGACGAGACGCAGGTCGCGGGCTTGTTGCCGGCCTGTAGTGCGGCGCTTGGCCGGCCGGCGTGCATCGTCAACAATGCGTCGCGCTTCGAGGAAGACACGGCGCGCAACGTCGGCTATGAGCTGCTGCTCAAGCTGACCGCGATGAACCTGGGCGCGCCGCTCGTGCTCGCGCGCATGCTGTACGACGCGACGCCCCCCGCCGCGCTGACAGACGAAACGCAGCGCGGCGTGGTGATCAACGTGCTGGACCAGAAGCTGTACAACATGAACCCGGACTACCTGTCCTACACGCTGTCGAAGGCGGCGTTGCAGACCGCCACCGTCGCGCTCGCGCAGGCGCTGGCGCCGAAGGTCCGCGTGGTCGGACTTGCGCCGGGTCTCACCATGCAATCCGGCGACCAGACCGCGGAAAGTTTCGCGGCCGCTCACCGTGTAACGCCTTTGGGCCGCGCGTCGCGGCCGGAGGATATTGTCGCCGCCGCGCTGTATCTCGCGGACGCAACCGGCGTCACAGGAACGACGCTGGTGGTCGACGGCGGGCAGCACCTCGTGCCGCTGCCGCGCGACGTAATGTTTTTGACGGGCGCCTAACTCAGGTCCGCGCCCCCTTGCGTGCCACGCACGCTTTTTTCGACTGGAACGAACATGTTTGCCGCTCTTTCGCATCCCCGGCTCGCCGATTGCCGCCGGCTCTTTCTGCGCAATTACGAAGTGCACATCAACATCGGCGTGCACGATTTCGAAAAGCGCGGCGAACAGCGCGTCGTAATCAACGTCGAACTGTTCGTGCCGCTCGCGCTGTCCACGCCGGTGGAGGACAAGCTGGCCGAGGTCGTCGACTATGATTTCATGCGTTCCACCATTTCGCGCCGCGTCGAGCAAGGCCATATTCACTTGCAGGAAACGCTCTGCGACGACCTCGTGAAGACCATGCTCGCGCATCCGCAGGTGCGGGCCGCGCGCGTTTCGACCGAGAAGCCCGATGTTTATCCCGACTGCGACGCGGTGGGCGTCGAAGTGTTCCGCATCAAGGAGGACTGAGGCATGAACGCGCCCGACATCATCGACGACACCACGCCCGCCGCGCGCGAGAAGTCGCCGCTCACGCGCCGCGAGCAGAAGGAAGCGTACGAGAACAACAAGCTCTTCAAGCGGCTCGCGCGTCAGGTCGGCCAGGCGATCGGTGACTTCAACATGATCGAGAACGGCGACAAGGTGATGGTGTGCCTGTCGGGCGGCAAGGATAGCTACGCGATGCTCGACATTCTGATGCGCTTGCGCGAGCGCGCGCCGATCGACTTCGACATCGTCGCGGTGAATCTCGACCAGAAGCAGCCCGGCTTTCCGGAACACGTGCTGCCCGAGTACCTGAAGCAACTGGACATTCCGTTTCACATCGAGAATCAGGACACCTACAGCATCGTCAAGCGGCTGGTGCCGGAAGGCAAAACCACCTGCTCGCTGTGCTCACGGCTGCGGCGCGGCATTCTCTACCGCGTGGCGGGTGAGCTAGGCGCGACGAAGATCGCGCTCGGCCATCATCGCGACGACATTCTGCAAACGCTGCTGCTCAATCTGTTCTATGGCGGCAAGCTGAAAGGCATGCCGCCCAAGCTGCAATCCGACGACGGCAAGAACATCGTGATTCGCCCGCTCGCCTACGTGAAGGAAACGGATCTGGAAAAATACGCGGAGTTGCGCGAGTTCCCGATCATTCCGTGCAACCTGTGCGGCAGTCAGCCGAACCTGAAACGCGCGGAAATGAAGGCGCTGATCCGCGATTGGGAGAAGCGCTTTCCTGGCCGCATCGAGAACATGTTCAACGCGTTGTCGAATGTGGTTCCGTCGCATTTGATGGATCACAAGCTGTTTCCGTTCGCTGGCCTGCGCGCGACCGGCGAGGCCGACCCGCAAGGCGATATTGCTTTCGACGAAGAGCCGTGTTCGACGGATGCCAGCGAGGCCGCGCCGCTTGGCGCGGCGCGGCCGATCTCGATCGTGCAGTTTGACGATCTTTGACCGGAATTCCTGCAAAAAAGGCGCTTGGGCACTTACTTTCGCTTGCAATGTGGCCGCTTTCGCGGCCATTTTCGCAAGAGGGTGCGTGATAGAATCGTCGGCTCCAAACTCGTCTATTTGCCGACGCCATGAACATCGTGATTTTGGCGGCAGGCACCGGTAAGCGCATGCGTTCCGCGCTGCCCAAGGTGCTCCATCCTCTGGCTGGCCGGCCGCTCCTCGCTCATGTCATCGACACTGCCCGCACGCTGAAGCCTACGCGCCTCGTCGTCGTTATCGGTCATGGGGCGGAAGCGGTCCGCGAAACGGTTGCCGCGCCCGACCTGCAATTCGCCGTGCAGGAGCAACAGCTCGGCACCGGCCACGCGGTGCAGCAGGCCTTGCCGCTTCTCGATCCGTCGGTGCCTACGCTCGTGCTTTACGGCGACGTGCCGCTCACGCGCGCGAGCACCTTGCAGGCACTCGTCGAACGTGCGGGCAGTCATGCCTACGGCGTGCTAACCGTCACGCTGGCGGATCCGACGGGATACGGCCGTATCGTGCGCGATCCGCAGGGCAACGTCTCGCGCATCGTCGAGCAGAAAGATGCGAGCGCGGACCAGCTTCTCATCGACGAAATCAACACCGGCATCGTCGTGGCGCCCACGGAGCGGCTGTCGGGCTGGCTCGCCGCGCTGAAGAACGACAACGCGCAAGGCGAGTTCTATCTGACCGATGCCGTCGAAATGGCCATCGAGGCGGGTCTGGAAGTCGTCACCACGCAGCCGCAGGACGAGTGGGAAACGCTCGGCGTGAACAGCAAGCAGCAGTTGGCGGAGCTCGAGCGGATTCATCAGCGCAATGTGGCCGACGCGCTGCTCGTGGCCGGCGTGACGCTTGCCGATCCGGCGCGCGTGGACGTGCGCGGCACGCTGGAATGCGGCCGCGACGTGTCGATCGACGTGAACTGCGTGTTCGAAGGCCACGTCATACTGGCCGACAATGTGACGATCGGACCGAACTGCGTGATCCGCAACGCGAGTATCGGCGCGGGCACGCGGGTCGACGCGTTCACGCATATCGAAGGCGCGCAGGTCGGCGCGAAGGTCGTGCTCGGACCGTATGCGCGTCTGCGGCCGGGCGCGTCGCTCAGCGACGAAACGCATGTCGGCAATTTCGTCGAGGTGAAGAACGCGGTGCTTGGCCACGGCTCCAAGGCGAACCATCTCACGTATATCGGCGACTCGGACATCGGCGCGCGCGTGAATATCGGCGCGGGCACCATCACCTGCAACTACGACGGCGCGAACAAGTTCCGCACGATCATTGAAGACGATGTGTTCGTCGGCTCCGACACGCAACTGGTTGCGCCGGTGCGCGTGAAGCGCGGCGCGACAATCGCGGCGGGCACGACGGTCTGGAAGGACGTCGAGCAGGACGCGCTCGTGCTGAACGACAAAACCCAGACCAGCAAGTCGGGCTACGTGCGCCCGACCAAAAAGAAAAATTGACGGAGAGGCGCGGGCGGCGCGACGCGCGCCCCGCAAAATTCCAGCACTCAATAGGAACAGACCATGTGCGGCATTGTCGGCGCGGCAGCGCAACGTAATATCGTCCCCGTCCTGATCGAAGGACTGCGGCGCCTCGAATATCGCGGCTACGACTCGTGCGGCGTCGCAGTGCTGGGCGACAGCGGCCCGGCGCGCGCGCGCAGCGTCGCGCGCGTCGCCGATCTCGACGATCAGGTGCGCGACAGCCACCTCGGCGGCATCACGGGCATCGCGCATACGCGCTGGGCCACGCACGGCGCGCCGGTGACCGACAACGCGCATCCGATCTTCTCGAAAGATGCGCTCGCGTTGGTACACAACGGCATCATCGAAAACTATGAGCCGCTGCGCGAGATGTTGCGCGGCAAGGGTTACACGTTTGTCTCGCAGACCGACACAGAGGTTATCGCGCATCTGATTCACAGCCTGTATGGCGGCGATTTGTTCGCGGCTGTGCGCGAGGCCGTCGCGCAATTGCACGGCGCGTATGCGATTGCAGTGCTGCATAAGGACGAGCCGCATACCGTGGTCGGCGCGCGCCAAGGCTCGCCGCTCGTGGTCGGGCTCGGCGAGGGCGAGAACTTCCTCGCCTCGGACGCGCTCGCGCTGGCGGGCAGCACCGAGCGTTTCATCTTCCTCGAGGAAGGCGACGTGTGCGAACTCACGCTCGAAGGCGTGCGTATCGCCGATCGCGAAGGCAACGAAGCGCGGCGCGAAGTGCGTCAGGTTGCGGCCTACGGGGGCGCGGTGGAACTCGGCCCGTATCGTCACTTCATGCAGAAGGAGATTTTCGAGCAGCCGCGCGCCATTTCCGACACGATTCCGCAATCCGATTCGTTCGAGGCGTCGCTGTTCGGCGAAGGCGCGGACAAGGTCTTCGCGGATATCGACAACCTGCTGATTCTTGCGTGCGGCACGAGCTACTACTCGGGGCTCACGGCGAAGTACTGGCTCGAGTCGATTGCGAAAATTCCGACACAGGTCGAAATTGCCAGCGAGTATCGCTACCGCGAGTCGGTGCCGAATCCGAAGTCGCTCGTCGTGGTCATTTCGCAATCGGGCGAGACCGCGGATACGCTCGCGGCGCTCAAGCACGCGCAGGAACTGGGGCATCGTCATACGCTGGCCGTGTGCAACGTCAGCACGAGCGCGATGGTGCGCCAGACCGAGTTGGCGTTTCTCACGCATGCGGGCCGCGAGATCGGCGTGGCCTCCACCAAGGCGTTCACCACGCAGCTGGTCGCGCTCTTCGTGCTGGCCGTGACGCTCGCCAAGCTGCGCGGCCGTGTAAGCCCGGAGCAGGAAGCCGAATACTTCAAGCGGCTGCGCCATTTGCCGGCTGCGCTGAACAGCGTGCTGGCGCTGGAGCCGCAGATCATCGCGTGGTCGGAGGAATTTTCGCGCAAGGAACATGCGCTCTTCCTCGGACGCGGCATGCATTATCCGATTGCGCTAGAAGGCGCCTTGAAGCTGAAGGAAATCTCCTACATTCACGCGGAAGCATATCCGGCGGGCGAGTTGAAGCACGGGCCGCTCGCGCTGGTCACGGAGGCGATGCCAGTCGTGACGGTGGCGCCGAACGACGCGCTGCTGGAGAAGCTGAAATCGAACATTCAGGAAGTGCGCGCCCGCGGCGGCCAGCTGTACGTTTTCGCGGATGCGGACACGAAGATCGTCAACGACGACGGCATCCACGTGATTCGCATGCCGGAGCACTATGGTCTGCTCTCGCCGATCCTGCACGTCGTGCCGCTGCAGTTGCTCGCGTATCACACGGCTTGCGCGCGAGGCACGGATGTGGATAAGCCGCGGAATCTCGCCAAATCCGTCACGGTGGAGTGAGGGGTGGGTCGCGTGGGCGATTGAGTTAGGGCATCAAACAAAAACGCCGGCTATATAGCCGGCGTTTTTTTTGCGCCGTCGGCCGTCTCTATTTCGCGGTCGCTACGGAATCCGCGTCCCGGGGCCTCGCTCGCTCACAACTCCGGCCGGGCGAGGTCGCTTGTCGCGATGTGCTCGCCGTAGACCTGCGCGGCGGCGATGGCTTCGAGCTTAGTCGGGTAGGGCCCGAGTTCCGGCGCACCGTCGAACGGGAACAGCACGCGGCCGTCCGTCGTACGAACCACCTTCAATACGCCGAAGAAGCGCCGATAGCCCGCAAGTCGGGACGTCGCCGAAATTTCGAAATCGTCCTCAGACGTTGCGGGGACGCTTGGGATGAATGCGGTCTTGCTCATACTGGGGACATCTCGTGTTCGGTCAGTCTGCGGTTGCCGCGAGGCAAACGGCTGTTACGGACGGCGGTTTGTCGCGGCGCGACCGGCATTGTCTCAAATCTCAAGGAGACGGGCAGGCTCGCCACTGAGGGAAACGCGGCGCCTGGGTGCTCCGCTGAGTCAAATTTGCAACTAACAGACAAACTATCGGCCCATCAAAACCATCGCCTCCAGCGCGCCGACGCGCCCGGCGCCCGGCACTGGGCGACATCGCGGCTTTCCCGACCCACCCCGAGCCCCGAATCCGCACCCAAACCACTAGATGCCTATTTTTAAGGCAAGGTTATAATGCGCTGACTTTTTCCTCAGACGTTTGCCATGAGCCGGTTACTCTGCCTGATTCTGCTTTCGCTCGGTGTCGCGCAATCCGCGATGGCCGAGGAAAATGGCGACCGTGTGTCCGCGTATCTGACGCAGAAATTCGGCATCGCGAAAGAAAAGGCTGAAAAGATTTCGGATGCGGTGCAATCCGCGGCGTCGAAATATTCGCTACCGCCCGCGCTGTTGCTGGCCATCATCTCGATCGAATCGCGCTTCAAGGAAAAGGCCAAGGGCGCGAATGGCGCAACGGGGCTCATGCAGGTCGTGCCGAGTGCGCACCGCGGGCTTTTGCGCAACGTGAAAGATCTCACCGAGCCGACGGCGAACATCGAGGTGGGCTCCGCGATCCTGTACGGCTACATGCGCTCGGCAAACGGCGACATGAACGCCGCGCTCAAGAGCTATGGCGGCTCACAAGCCTACGCGCAGAAAGTGAGCTTGCGCGCGGGCGACTTCGCGAACGTCGCCACCCGGGAAGACTCCGCTAAAAATGCCGACGCCCAGGCGGGCGTCTGCGACGCGCGCGTGGCCGGTCGCTGCCCGGCCGTGTCGGGCAATTGGACGAATGCGTTTGCTGTCCCTTCCGCGGGGGCTGTGAGCACCAATGCTGGCGCCAGCGGCGCCGTCAGCGCGGCGGGACTGTCGGCGACATCGAACTGAAGGCCGGCGCTCACAGCCTCTTGCCATGCGCCGCGTCCTGGTCAGACGCATCAACTCAGCGCTTCTCACTCTCGCTGAGATCCTGCCCCCAGTCACATCTTGAAGACAGCCGCAATTCGCGCACGGTCGGCTTCGCTGCGCGCTTTTTACGCACGCGCGACAACCGCTCTACAATGCATTGCCTTCGCGGTTCGCCCCTCGTCTACGCAGCGTTTCTGATCGACCATGCCTACCTCGCTTTTCAAGACCACCGCCGCCTCGCTGTGCGGCCTCTTCATGCTCGCCGCATGCAGCAGCGCGCCGACGCCGAAGTTCCAGCAGGAGCTCTTCGAAACCGGCGCGAGCCCGTATGCGCGCAATTTCAATTCGAGCGTGACAGACACCTGCGAAGCCGCGCGCCGCGCACTGCTGAGCCAGGGCTATTTGACGACGATGACGCGCAACGACACCGTCGACGGGACCAAGAACTTCCAGCCGTCTGGCGACACGCACGTGGTCGTCGAATTTCACGTGGTCTGCACGCCCGGCGAAGAGGCGAGCAGTACGAGCATCGTCTACGTGAACGCGGTGCAAAACGGCTTTGCGCTGAAGAAGAGCGATACGTCGGCGAGCGTCGGGCTGAGCGTGCTCGGTTCGCTCTCGTTGCCGATCCGCTCGAACAGCGACGCCATGGTGAAAATCTCCAGCGAAACGATTCCGTCGGGCAAGTTCTACGACCGCTTCTTCGGTCTCGTCGATCATTATCTGCAGACGGTGGTGCGGACTCAGCCCGTCGTCAATGACCGCATCGAGACGCATGTGTTGCCGGTCCCGGTGGAAGCTGCGCCATTAACGGCAACCGCACCGGCAATAGCGCCGGCAACCGCACCTCTATCTACACCCGCAGCGCAAACCCCCGACCTCCCGATCAATAAAGCCGCCGCTCTCGCGCCCGCGAGCGAAGCCGGCGCCCTCCGTTAAGTTCCAGGACCCTGCGTTGCCACGGAACGCGGCGCGCTTCGCTTGCAAAAGCAGCGCGCAGCGGCAGTTGTCCTATGTCGTTTACTTTCTTCGTATACATACGTAGTAGTAGTTAACAAGGGTAAGCCCGCTCTGTGGATAACCGCGGATTCTTCCGTTACATCAAGGTAATGGGAATCCGATAACCGCGCGGGACGGTTCTGCAGAAAGACGGCCAAAGCGGGATAAGTTTTGCGGCGTGTGACGCCGGGTCCGCCTTATCAAGATTCGGCGCACAGGCTGTTCCATGCGCTATCCCAACGTTATGCAAAGGCCGGTGTGGATAACTGGCGCAGGCGCAGCGCTCGGCGCGAGTGCGGCTTTCGTCTGTCGTTTGCTCGCGAGCGTACAGATGGCTTTGCCCGTCGCGCGCAAATTGAAGGCGGACGGTACGAAGATTGCGTGTCTGTTTTTGCGAGCGCAACTGTTGCTATTTAGTCAAAACAGGTTTGGCAACGCCCGATCCAGGCATAGAGTTAAAGTGGTTTCTGAAGTAATTGGTGCAGTGCGGGGGTGTGGAATGAAGCGCAGAACAGCACGACAATTGGTCCGTCTCCTTTCGGATATCCGGCATGCAGCCCATTGCAGCACGCTCCGGGCGGCCGCCACTAACCGGGAGATGGCGCTTGCATCGGCCGAGCGGCACGAGGCTTCGGGCGAGAGTCACGAAAGCGACGACAGCACGGATACGGCCCGCGAAGCACCGGCGAACAAACCGGCTGGGAGCAGGTCATGAGAGCCACGAGCGAACACTCGTTGCGTTTCCTCGTCGAGAAGTGGCTCGCGCCGGCGCCTTCCGCGGCTGTTCACGTCACCGAATTCAGCCGCACGCGCATGGGCGGCCGGCGCTATGTCCATGTTGAAACGTCGGCAGCAAACGGCTCCCGCGGACTTTTCTTCTTCCGTCACGACGACGGTTGCTGGTGCGTGTTTCCGCCGACGGGCGACGCCCAGCACCTGTACGCGCATCCCCGGGCGGCCTGAACGCTGTTGGGGCTCGGATGCGCCGAGGGTCGGCGTCGAGCCCCGGCGTTCGAGTGACTTGCCGCTGCCGGCAAATCCAGCCAGTCCCTTGCGGCAGCAAACCGGATTGCGACCTGGCATCGCGCCGGTGTGCGCGATCACCGCGCAACGGCCGCGCCGCTTCGGGCACAATGGCGCGCAGTGGCCGGCCCTTCCGTTCGACTGTATCGACTGTCTCCGACCCAGCGGCCCCGCGCGCGGCGCCTGCCGCACCGCCCATGAGCCGGCCAACTCTCATGGCAACCCGATGGACGACAAAGACTGGATCGCCGGCGCCGCCAAGGCACTGGCCATCATCGAAGCATTCGACGAAGAACACGCGCGCATGACGCCGACCGCCGTCGCGGGCCGCGCCGGCCTGTCGCGCACCGCGGCGCGCCGCTATCTGCTGACGCTGCGCGAGCTCGGCTATGTCGACACGGACGGCAAGCTCTTCTGGCTCGCGCCGCGCGTTCTCCGGCTCGGTCAGTCGTATCTCGACTCCGCGCGCCTGCCGCGCACGGTGCAGCCCTTCCTGCAACGCATCACGGCGACCCTTCAGGAGACGGCGCTCGTCGCGATTCTCGACGAACACGACGTGGTCTACGTGGCCCGCAACGGCGTGAATCGCGCGATGGCGGTCGGCTTCGTGCTGGGCTCGCGCGCGCCGGCGCCTTTGTCGTCGGCGGGATTGGTGTTGCTGGCGTTCCAGGCGCCCGAGAGTATCGAGCAATGGCTGGCGTCGTACCCGATCAAGGTGTTCACGCCGTACACCTACTCCACCGTCGAACGGCTGCGTGAAGTGCTCGGCGAAATCCGCCGCAACGGCTATGTGGTCACCGACCAGCAACTGGAACTCGGCGTGCGCGGCGTCGCGGTGCCGTTGCGCGACCGGCACGGCACGGTCGTCGCTGCGATCAGCGTCAGTATGCCGATCGGCCAGGAGTCGGCCAACGCGGCGCTACACCGCGTTCTGCCGACGCTGCTCGAGACCGCCAGCCTGCTGCGCAACCTCGTCTGATGCGCGGCGCGTCGTCACCCCATATCGGGTGTTTGTGAGTGAAAGCATGTCGAAAGCAAGCTGTCTCCAGGAAAATACATATCCGGTTTTGCGCATGACAAACCGCCTACGCCAGGTAATACTCTCCCGCGGGGAGCGGTAAGGCTCCTAAGCCCTGCCTGCTTCACCGTGCAGCTATTTCATTCACACTGACTCAGTCGTTGAGGTTTGGGGAACAACACATGAAAAAAGTTATCGTCTCGCTCGCAGCTGCATCCATCGCGCTGGTCTCGGTTCAGGCTTTCGCGCAAGCATCGGACGCAGCCGCTCCGGCCGCTGCAGCTAGCGCACCGAAGAAGCATCACATCAAGAAGCTGAAGTCGCACGGCAAGCGCGCTCCGGTCGCGGCAGCGGCATCGGCAGCCGGCACGAACGACAAGGGTTCGCAGAACTAAGAGGCGCGGGGCGCCAGCGGGCGCGGCTCGGCCGATTGCAGGTGCCACCAGCGCGCCTGCTTTTTAGCCGCCGGGTTAGCCGCGGTTTCAGCCGTGGCGCCAGCGAGCGCGGCTTTTCAGCCGCACTCAAGACGCGCCGCAAGCAAAAAGGCCAGAGCTCAAGCTCTGGCCTTTTTGCATTCAGCCGGGTTTATCGCGCCGGCTCGGCGCGATCGCAGTCTACGCGCGAACAGCAAGCGCGCATGCCGCGCCGGCACTCGTCACTCGCTAGCCATGCTTATCCCGCAAGACCGCGTTTGATGACTTCGTTCAGCAGCCCCGTCATGCCTTCTGGATGCGTGGCAGCGCGCTCTTTCAGCTCGGCAACCAGATCGCCGTTCAGCTTGCACGCGAACGCCACAAGTCCTTGCGCCTGATCGAGCTTGCGCTGTTCCCGGCGATCGACCTTGGGCGCCGCAGCCGCGGCTTTGCCGAAGCGCTCGGCAGTGGACTGCTTCATTGCGTTGTTCAGTTTGAGCGCCTTGTTCTTTTCAAGGTCGGTTTTTTTCATCGCCATACGTCAGGCCTCTGACAGATAAGTAATCCCGCATTGTACGCACGCGGCGTTGTGTCGGGCGAGCGCGCCGCGGCGCGTTTCAGGCCGAAGCGCCGGGCGCGCCGCATTCGCCGGAATCGAGCGAATCGGACTGGGCGGGCGTGGCCGCCATGCTGTCCATGAGCGCTCGCATCCGTTGCCAGTGGGTGCCTTCCCAGAAGACACGTCGGCATACGTCGCAGGTGACAAACTGCTTGTGGCGCTGCAGGACGCCATCGGGCGCGCGGTCGCCGACTTCGTCGCGCGCGATGCGTCGAAGCGGCGCGTTGCACATCAGACAGAGTCGAAACGGCTGCGCGCTGCCGGCGAGATCCAGCCGTTCGAACACCTCGCGCAATTGCTCGCGCGGCCGCAGCGCGCGCACGTAGCAGCCGTGCGTGATGGCGCGGCGTTTCAGCAGTTCGCGGTCGCGCGTCAGCACGATGCGCTCTTCGGCGGCGGCCAGCGCTTCGATGTGGGCGTCGGGAAAATGGTTGTCGTAGAGCGTGTCGAAGCCCGCCAGCCGCAGCAGCGGGGCGAGCCCGCCGAGATGCGCATCCGCGATGAAGCGCACCACGCGCAGCGGCCGCTCGCGCACGCGCAGCAGCGGGCGGATGTCGAGCGCCTCGAACTTCGGATACACGGCGACGCGGTCGCCGTCCGCGAGCAGATGGTTGAAACCGACCGACTCGCCGTTCACGAGGATCAGCTCGACTTCGGTATGCGGCACGCCGAGCGCCTCGATTGCGTGCTTCGTGGTCGCGTCGCGCGCGCAGGCATAGGCAAACGCGCGCCGGCGCAGCGGCCGGGCGAGAAAATCGTTCAGCTCCTCGTAGAAGCGGAAAGTCGCGGTGACCATCGTCGCAGTATCGCACTGCGCGCCGTTGCCTGCCGGGCGGCGAGCGCCCCTGCCACCGCGTTCGCGTGCCCGCGTTGCCGCGTTTTCCTGCATCTGTCGCATGGGTGTGCTTTACTTCCACATCTTTAGAAGACGGAGCCACAGATGGACATCGGTTTTATCGGTCTCGGCGAGATGGGCGCCGCGATGGTTGCAAACATTCTGAAAGCGGGACACCAGGTGCGCGTGTGGAACCGCTCGCCGGAGCGCGCGCAAGCGCTCGCGGACGCGGGCGCGCGAATCGTCGCGACGCCGGCCGACGCTTTTGCCGGCGACGCCGTGTTCTCCATGCTCGCCGACGATGCCGCGCTGCGCGAGGTCGTGACGGCGTCGTTGCTCGAACATGCGCCGCGCGGGCTCATTCACGTGAACATGGCGACGATCTCGGTCGCGTTGGCCGAGGAACTCGCGACCGCGCACGCGTCGCGCGGCATCAATTACGTCGCGGCGCCGGTGCTCGGCCGGCCCGACGTGGCCGCGGCGGGCAAGCTGACGATCGTCGCGGGCGGCCCGGCGGAGGCGATCGACCGCGTGCAGCCGGTGTTCGACGCGATCGGTCAGAAAACCTGGCGCATCGGCTCGCTGCCGCAACAGGCGAATGTCATGAAGCTGGCCGCGAACTTCATGCTCGGCGCGGCCGTCGAGACGCTCGGCGAAGCCGCCGCGCTCGTCTCCGGCCACGGTCTCGCGATCCAGGATTTCCTCGACGTGATCACGAGCGGCATTTTCCCCGGACCCGTCTATGCGGGCTACGGCAAGATGATCGCGGAAAACAGCTACGAGCCGGCGCTCTTCAAGGCCCGCTTGGGACTGAAGGACTTGCGCCTCGCGCTCGCCGCGGCCGACGCAGTCACGACACCCCTGCCCATTGCCAGCGTTGTCCGCGACAGCCTGATCGAAGCGGTCGCGCACGGCGACGGCGAGAAGGACTTCGCCGTGCTCGGCCAGGTGGCGGCCCGCCGCGCCGGCCGCTGAGCCTTGCCGCAAGCGCGGCGCGCGAGCGGCCGCGCAACAGGCGATAATGGCCGTCCCATTTTCTACACGGTGATGTGATGAGTCTGCATACCTGGTGGCTGTTTGTGGCCACTGTCTTTGTCGTGTGCGCCATTCCCGGCCCCAACATGCTGCTCGTCATGACGCACGGCGCGCGGCACGGCCTGCGCCGCACCGGTGCCACCATGGCGGGTTGCCTGTCGGCGCTGGTGCTGATGCTGGCGGTATCGGCGGCGGGGCTTGGCGTATTTCTCGAAGCGTGGCCGGCTCTCTTTAACGCGTTGCGTTTGATGGGCGCGGCTTATCTCGTCTATCTCGGCATCAAGGCGTGGCGCGCACCCGCCGACGAGGCCGCCGCGTCGCAAGTCGAGGAACTGGCCGCGAAGCCGGCCCATTCGCGGTTCGCGTTGTTTCGCAACGGCTTTCTGGTGGCGGGCAGTAATCCGAAGGCGATTCTCTTCGCCGCCGCGCTGCTGCCGCAATTCATCGACGCCGGGCTGCCCAAGCTGCCGCAGTTCGGCATTCTTGTCGCCACGTTCGCAGTGATCGAAGTGAGTTGGTATCTCGTGTATGCGGGGTTCGGCACGCGCATCGGTACGCGGCTCAGGAGCCGCAGCGTGGCGCGTCTGTTCAATCGGCTGACAGGCGGCGTGTTTGTCGGCTTTGGCGCCATGATGGCGCTCGTCCGGCATTAACGGGTCTGGCGGCGCTCATCATGCCCAGCAAGCACATGTGGCGAATTCGCAACAAGAGGGGACAACCCTGATTCTCATGTTGCGTCGCACCAAACCATTTGCTATAGTTCGTCTTGTCTCCTCCATGTCTCCTCTGATATGGATTCAGCCCGCCAACTTAGGCGGGCTTTTTTTTGCCCAAAATTTCCCCGGTCTTGCAAAAACACGGAGCCGGCTGGCCCTTGGGAGGACCGCCGGCTTACTGTGCCTGAAGCTGCAGCACGTATGCCGCAGGGTTGCCAGTGTTGCTGTTCGCTCAGAACTTGTAGGAAACCGCGAGGAAGGAAATGATCGGGTCGGCTTTCAGTTCGGCTTTGGACACGCCCAGTTCCGTGCCGTCCGCCGCCTTGATGATGACGGACGACGTCGTCTTCAACGGAATGTAGGTGACCGACGCCACGAGACCCCAATGGTCGGTGATGTTGTACGCGAGCCCCGCATTGAACACTGGCGCCCACGACGACGACGCCTTCGCCGACACCTGCGTCTTGCCCGGCTTCCCTGCGCCGGCGGCGAGGATGGCGCCGAGATTCTCCTGCGTCGATTGCACGAAGTTCTGGCTCAGCTGAATGTCGGAAAACCAGTTGTACGACACGCCGACGCCGACAAACGGTCTGAACTTTGCTGTCGGCGCATTGAAGTAGTACTGAAAGAGCAGGGCCGGGCTCCATTGGCGCACGCTTTTCACGATCGGATTGGTTTGCGGATCGCCGATATTCTGCTGGCCGAGCGCGCCCGCCGGGCCCGGCGGCTTGATCGTGCCGTGACCGTAGATCTTGAACACGGGCGGCACGCCCGCCACGGTCGTCACCGCAATGTGATCGGTCAGGTAATGGCTCATGACGAGGCCGACCGTATTGGCGGTGTTCGTCGAGAGGCTCGTGCCCGCTGACGTGAAGGAGTTCGGCAGGCGCAGCGGGGTGTTGATCGGCGTCGGCGCGACGTTGGTGGTCAGCGGCGTGCTCGAATCTTTCGGCATGACGTGGAACCAGCCGAGCACCGCGACGTTGTCGCCCGCGTGCTGTGCGTGGGCGCTGAGTGAGAGGCACGCGGCCAGTATTGCAAGACAGATCTTTTTCATGGTGTTGCTTCTCCTTGAGCGGCCGTCCGGCGCAATGCGCGCGCGGTGGGCATCTGCGGGTAGACCGCGGAGCCGCGCGCGGAACAGGCGGTGCGCCGGCCGCCGCGCTGCAAGCGCGGGCGGAAGCCGGTGCATGAATGCCCGGGAGCGCGGATGCCTGGGGCACCATCGCCCGGGGCACGAACGCCCGGGGCACGAACGCCCGGGGCACGAACGCCCGGGGCACGAACGCCCGGGGCACGAACGCCCTGGCACGAACGCCTCATTGCGTGCGGACGGCGCGGAACGCGCCGGTTACTGGACGAAGGCGCCGATCGTGAAATACGGCGAGGCCGCGTTGGTCAGATCGAGATAGCCGAACACGCCGCCCGTGAAAATCATCTTTCCGGTCGGCGTATTGCCCGTGGACGCGCCCACGTGCGTCGTCGTGACCACGCCGGGCACGGTCTGCGTGAAGTCGAGGTTCAGCGCCGTCGCGAGCGAAGCCTGCGACGGGTTGAACGGATCGAGCAGCGTCGCCTGCGTGCCTTCGAGCGCGGTGGTGCGATAGTCGAACTGGCTATCCACGCCGATGTACTCGCCGTTCTGCGAGTTGACCGCCAGCGCGCTTTGCGGCGCGAGAATGGAGATGCCTGATTCGTCGTCGGCGTAAGGGCCGAGCGCGCCGTTTTGCGGCACCGTCACCGACGAGTTCGCGGCGCCGGTGCGCACCAGAATCGGCACGAGCTGGTTGCGCAGCTTGCCGACGATCATGTAGCCGCGCGCTTCGGGCGTGGTGGCGAGCGTGGGTTTCGCCTGTCCCTGGAAATTGTTGGTCTGAAACGCGCCGCTGCCGTCGGACGCCTGCGCGAAATTGCTGCCCGGCTGCTGGCATTTGCCCGCGTTGACGCCCGAGTTGTCGCATTCGGTCCACGTGCCGTCCGCGTTGATCGTGATCTTCGTATCCACGGCGACCGGCATGAAATTCTGCGACGGCACCTGGTGATAGCCGAGCTGGTTGTAGGTGCCGGCCACCTTCGCAAGATCCGTTTCAATCGACGAGAAACCGATGAACGGGTAGTACGGAAACTTGGTATCCGGCACCGCGCCCACGCCGAGAATGCCGCCGAACGAAATCTCGGCGCCCGGAATCGTGCCGCCCGCCACGCCTTCGCCGACGAAAATACGCGCCGGGCGATTCGGGTCAAGGCTCGCGCCGTTTAGCCGGAACGCGCACTGGTTGAGCTTGTTGGTCGGCAGCAGGGTTTCCTGTGTCAGCGTGCCGCTTGCGGTCTGGCCGGCGCGCGTCGGCACGACCGTGCCGGTGGTCGCCGGAATCGGAGATTCCACGTAGGTCACCTGCCAGGTCATCTTCGTCGTGTCGAGCTGCAGTTTGACGAGTTCGCCGTCGCCGCCGCCGCCCGTGTAGACCGTGTTGTAGTCCAGCGTCGCGGGACACAGCCGAACCTGCGTCACCGGACCGTCGCCATTGCCGCCGCCTCCGCCGCCGCATGCCGCGAGCAACGGTGCCGCTAATGCGAGCACCGACAGAAATCTCCATTTCATACCGCCTCCAGAATTTTTTCGTTGTAGATGGCCGGCTCCCTGTCCAGCCACCGCTTGCTCTTTTATGTCTCGTACTGCGAACTGCGTGTGCTCCAGGGACTACTTGCTGATTTGCGCTCCAATACCGAAATAGGGCGTGCTCGGTGTATCCGAATTGGCCGACGTCGGGGCGATGCCGCCGTTCTCGGCGCCCTGGACTTCGATGGCATAAAGGCCGCCCGACGCGATCGCGAGGCCGGTCTTGCCGTTGGTGTCCTGCACGCCGACGAGTCCAGGGCTCGCGAGGCCGTAGCCGAGGCCGAAGCCGCTTTCGGCCGCCGAGGTGGTCGGATTGATGAAGGTGCCGACGGCGCCCTGGATCAGCGTCGCGGTGTACTTAAAGTTCGAATCCGCGCCCACGTAGCCGCCGTCGAAGCCGCCCGAGGCAAGCGGGGTCGCGGCGGCGAGCATCGCGATGCCCGATTCGTCGTCGACCTTGGCGTCGAGATGCAGCGGCGCCGTGCCGAGGTTGATATAGCCGGTGCGCACAATGAGCGGCACGGTCGCGCCGTTGATCTGGCCGAGCACCATGTGCGCCGTGGCCGACTTGCCGGTCGCGCCGATCAGCGGCATCTGGAACTGCTGGACGATCTGCGGCGCCTGCTGGCTGTCGAAGTAGCCGCTGCTGTTCAGGGTCCACGGATTGCCGGTGGACAGACAGCCGCCCGCATTCGGCGAGTAGTTCGGGTTCGCGGCGTTGCTGCTCGTGCAGGTGCCGCTCGCGTCGAAGGTTTCGACGGTGTTGGTCGCGACGGTCGAATAGTTGCCGGACGGCGCGAGGTGATACAGGAGGCCGTTGTAGGTGCCGGGCAGCTTCGTGATGTCCGTGGTCGTGCTCGCGAAGCCGAGGAACGGGTAGAAGTCGAAGTGGCGGTTCGGCACCGCGCCGATGCCCGAGCCGATCAGCGGAACGGAGAGTCCGTCGAACTGGATCGTCGCGCCCGGAATGCCGCCGCCCGCTACGCCCTGGCCGACGAAGATCATCGGCGGATTCGGGTTGTTGGTGAAGTCGGGCGTCGTGTAGGGCTGGCCGTCGCCAGCGGCCGTGCCGGTGCCGGCGCCGAGAATGAAGGCGCAGCGCGTTTGCTCAGCGGTCGGCAGCGTGCCGGTTGGCGGATGGATTACCGCGCCCGTGATCTGCGTGCCCGCGCGTGTCGGCGTGACCGTGCCGGTGCGCAGCGGAATCGGCGATTCCAGCCACTTGAGCGTGTAAGTCATCGCGGTGGCATTGATATTCAGCTGGACGACCTCGCCGCTGCCGGCGCCGCCGAGAAACGTGCTTTTGACGATGTCGGCGGTTGCGGGACACAGCGCAGCCGACGTGCTGCTGGAAGCAGGCGGACCCTGTACGCCGCAGCTCGACCCCGAGCATTGCGGCGCGTTGATCGGCCCCGGGTTATCGGATTTACCGCCGCCGCAAGCAATAAGAAACGGAGTCGTGGCAATAGCCACTGCCAAACCTCGAATAATGGCGTCCGCCATGCTGCTGTCTCCCTTCATGTATTTGTGCGAGCTAATTTCGCCGCGCGATTAATGCATGTCAATTGAATGAGCCGTCTAAAAAGCACGATTCAAACAGCGGCATTTTGGCGAAACGCGCAGTGTGCGGGCGCTACCGGCCCTTTTAAACAAAAACGCAGATTGCGATGCGAGGCGGCTCGTCGTTGTTTCCTTGCACGCCCTTGACTGGTAAGCCTTGGAGCAAAATGGCTCCATGATCTTCGAACGACCGTTCGACAAAAAATCCGGAGTTTCCCCAGGCGGAAAAGTATGCCGCGCGGGTCGTCGACGGGAAAAGTTACCTTAAAAATTCTGCCCAGCCTGTTTTCGATTTTTAAAGTAATGCGGGCTACTACTGATTATCTTTCAATCGATCCGAGCAGCGGGGGTTTAAAACAAAAAAGCCGGTCTTAAAGACCGGCTTTCGTGAAGCTTGCAAACGGCACATTGCCGCGCTATTCAAACTTTCGTTATCGCTTCAAACCGCTTTCCTCGGCGGCGCCGATGGCGAGATTCATACACTGGATCGCCGCACCCGAAGCGCCCTTGCCCAGGTTGTCGAGACGCGCAACGGTCACGAAGCGCTCCGCCGTGCCGAACACGAAGAGATCGACGCGATTGGTGTCGTTGTTCGCCTGGACATCGAAGAAGCCGCCGTCGAGATTCGCCTCTGCGTCGAACGGCGCGACGCGCACGAACGCTTCGCCCGCGTAGTACTCGGCGAGCAGCGCCTGCACTTCTTGCGGCGTGGTTTTCTTCGCCAGTTGACGCGGCGAGAAGTAGGTCGTGACCGCAAGACCCTTGTAGAAATCTCCGACGATCGGCGTGAAAACCGGCGCCGACTTCAAGCCCGTATGCGCCGCCATTTCCGGCAGATGCTTGTGCGTGAGACCGAGCGCGTAAGGACGCGGGCTCTTCAGCTTGCTGTTTCCGCCGGCTTCGTAGTCGGCAATCATCTTCTTGCCGCCGCCGCTGTAGCCGGTAATCGAATAGGCATGCGCGTCGAACTCCGGCGCGACCACGCCGCCTTCCACGAGCGGCCGCATGGCGAGCACGAATGCCGACGCGTGGCAGCCCGGCACGGCAATGCGCCTGGCCGTGCGCAGGCGTTCGCGCTGCGAGCGCGCAAGTTCCGGCAGGCCGTAAGCCCAGTCCGGCGACGTGCGGAACGCGGTGCTCGCGTCGATCAGCACCGTGCGCTCGTTCTCGACCAGCGAAGCCGATTCGCGCGAAGCCACGTCGGGCAGACACAGGAACGTGACGTCCGACGCGTTGATGAGACGGCGGCGCTCTTCGATATCTTTGCGCTTCGCTTCGTCGATACGCAGAATTTCCACGTCGGCGCGCTGCGACAGGTATTCGAAAATCTTCAGGCCGGTCGTGCCTTCCTGTCCGTCGACAAAAACTTTCGTGCTCATCTCGATCTCACTGGCTTCTTGGGGAACGGCGGCCGACGCCGCGCGAAACCGCCATTTTAAGACTTCATCGGCATGTGCGTGCGCAGGTGCGGGAAAACGGCGCAAAAACAGCGGAAAAACGACGATGCCCGCGCGAAGTGACAGGGGCGTGACTTGTCGGACGCGACCGGCCCGGGCGCGGGGCCTTGAGGGTGGCCTGGCGTGCGTGCGGGCGGGGGCGTTAAGTCGTCGCAGCACCGCATTCGCGAGGAACCGGCCCCGCGCGACCGTCGGCGTGCCGGCCTACCGGCCGTAGTTCACCACCATCTTCGCGCTGCCGATCGCCGCCGTGCCGATCTCGTGATCGAACATCAGCGCCGGGCGGCCTTGCGCCAGACGGAGGTCGGCAGTATTCAGCGCATACACGGTGATCACGTAGCGGTGCGGTTTGCCGGGCGGCGGGCAGGGGCCGCCGTAACCGTCGACATCAAAATCGTTGCGGGCTTCCACGGCGCCGAGCTTTTTCAGGAAGCCGGACGCGCTCGCGTTTTCGGGCAGGCTCTCGACCGTCGCGGGAATGCCCGCGACCGCCCAGTGCCACCAGCCGCGGCCGGGCGCATCGGGATCGAACATGGTGATCGCGAAGCTGCGGGTTCCGGCCGGCGGGTCCCGCCATGTCAGTTGCGGCGAGCGGTTGCCGCCTTTGCAGTCGTCCTGATCGAAAACCTGTGGGGAATTGACTGCGCCACCCGCGCGAAAACTCGCGCTCGTGATCGAAAACGTGGCCTCGGCCAAGGCCGCTGGGCCATGCCCGAGCCAGAGCGCCAGGCCGAGCGTGGCGCAGACAAAAAACGGCGTACTGCTAGACGGTGAAGCGTGCGAAACAACCAGGCAACGCGAGCGCATGTGCCGGCTCTCCTGTGTCGATCGGAGTGGGCGCGCGGGCGCCGGCTCAGATCCCATGCAGCATCAGGTCGCTGCGAGGGTGCAAGGCGGTTGCCTCGCGGTGTTTATTGTCCCTATTTTGTGCCTCGACGTCGAATCAAGTCTAACATTAGCTCTACGGTGCATCATTGTTGTGCGCGCAAGCGGATTGCGAGCCTAAAATCAGCTATAGTCGGAACAATTTACGCGATGTCGCCCGCGTCCTATTAGGTCGAACTAAACATTAAGAATAACAACGCATGTCTGAAGTTTTGGAGAGGGATTTTCTTGTCGAGGTGCGGGCAATGCAAGACGTAGTCAAGGTCGTCATCGCCGACGATCATCCAGTCATCCTATTCGGCGCCGAACAGGCCTTGCTCAAGTTTCCCGGCATCCAGGTGGTTGCACGAGCAAGACAGTCCACGGAATTGATCAAGGTGCTGCAAACCACCGCGTGCGACGTGCTCGTCACCGACCTCGCCATGCCGGGCGGCCAATTCGGCGACGGCCTGCCGTTGATCGGCTATCTGCGCCGCAATTTTCCTAACCTTCCCATCGTCGTGCTAACGATGCTGGAAAACGCCGCCTTGCTGCAACGGTTGCGGGAGCTCGGCGTGACGTCGGTCGTCAACAAGTCCGACGACCTGAGCCATATCGGGCTCGCGGTGCAGCACGTGAGCCGGCATCTCGAATATCTGAGCCCGTCGGTGAAGGCGTCGCTCGACGCGCTGCGCATGAACGCCGGCGGCAAGAGCGATGAAGTCATGCTGTCGAGGCGCGAACTGGAAGTCGTGCGCCTGTTCGTGTCGGGCATGACCATCAAGGAAATTTCGGAGCAACTGAACCGCAGCATCAAGACGATCAGCACGCAGAAAAACACGGCGATGCGCAAGCTCGGCATCGACCGCGATTCGGAGTTGTTTCAGTACGCGCAAAGCAACGGCTTGCTGAACCTGTCGTCGAATTCGGCGGAAGGTACGGGCGATGTGGCGTAGCTGCTCGCCACGGTGCGCTGACGGATAAATCGCCGGACGAGCCGCTAGCCGCTCGGCATGTTGCAGCAAAAAGGCCGCCTGTCGCGAGACAGGCGGCCTTTCTGTTTGGCCGAGGCGTAAGAGCCGAGATTACTGCGGCGTGGTGGTGGCGCCGCCGTGCGCCGCCGACCATTCAGCCGGCGCGTGCAGGAATTTCTCGACTTCGTCGAGCGTCTTGCTGTCGAAGTACTTGTTTTCCTTGGCGACGCGCAGCACGTCCCACCAGGTGGCGAGCGCGTGCAGATCGACGTCGATGTCTTTCAGCACCGACACGCTTTCCTTGAAGATGTTGTAGTGGAACAGCACGAAGCAGTGATTCACCGTGGCGCCGGCGGTGCGCAGCGCATTGATGAAGTTGATCTTGCTGCGGCTGTCCGTGGTCAGGTCTTCCACCAGCAGCACGCGCTGCCCTTCGGTCAGAAGACCCTCGATCTGCGCGTTGCGGCCAAAGCCCTTCGGCTTCTTGCGCACGTATTGCATGGGCACCATCAGGCGGTCCGACAACCAGGCGGCGAACGGAATGCCCGCGGTTTCGCCGCCGGCCACGGCGTCGATCTGCTCATAGCCGACGTCGCGCAGAATGGTGGTTTCCGCCATTTCCATGAGGCCACGGCGCACGCGCGGGTAGGAAATCAGCTTGCGGCAATCGATATAAACCGGGCTCGCCCAGCCGGACGTGAAAATGTACGGTTTCTCCGCGTTGAAGTGCACTGCTTGTACTTCGAGCAGCATCTTGGCGGTGGTGTCGGAGATCGTCTGGCGATCGAAGCCTGTCATGGGCGGATCCTTGGGGTTGAGCGGGGAGAAGCGGGCGCTGGGCCCGGTGGCGCAGCAAGCGGGACATGCCGCGCCGTGCTGGGCGGAATGTGCAGCCGGCCAGTGGAAGCTGGCCGGTTTTGCTGCGCGCGTAGGCCGACATTTTACCCGAAACGGGTCCTTGCGAGGAGGCTGTCGTGCGGGTGGGCGGCGAGTCGCGGCCGCCTTGACGCCGCCGCGTGAGTCGTGGCGCGCAGTGGCCCGCCAGGCTTCCCGGGAAGCTTCGCCCGAGCCACGGTGACGCGCGGCACGTTGCAGTCGCGCGTCGGGATTGGCTTTTTGGCTAGCTTGTGAGCCGTCTGGGCCGCCTTTACACTCACGCGAATTTCTCCGGCGCCGGCCGTTGCCGTCGTCGATCGAATCACGGACTGCTTCCCATGACGCCCGCTTCTTCCGCTGCCGACACGCCCGCTTCCGCCCGAAACGGCTATGCCGCCCGGGCGCTCGTCGCGTCCGTGCTCGGCTATGCGATGGACGGCTTCGACCTGCTGATTCTCGGCTTCATGCTGCCCGTCATCGCGGCGGATCTGCATCTCAGTTCCGCGCAGGCCGGCTCGCTCGTCACATGGACCTTGATCGGCGCGGTGGCCGGCGGTTTGATTTTCGGCGTGCTCAGCGACTATTACGGACGCGTGCGCATGCTGACGTGGACCATTCTCGTGTTCGCCGTGTTCACGGGACTTTGCGCGCTCGCGCAAGGCTACGCCGACCTGCTGGTTTACCGGACCATCGCGGGGATTGGGCTCGGAGGCGAGTTCGGCATCGGTATGACGCTCGTGGCCGAGGCGTGGCCGGCCGCGCAGCGGGCGCGGGTCTCGTCGTATGTCGGCCTTGGGTGGCAGCTCGGCGTGCTGGCGGCCGCGCTGCTGACGCCGCTGCTGTTGCCGCTCGTCGGCTGGCGCGGCATGTTCGCGCTGGGCTTGCTGCCTGCCGTGGCGTCCTTCTTCGTGCGACGGCGCGTGGAGGAACCGGCGCTATTCACCGAGCGCGCCGCACGCGGCATGCGCAAGCTGCCGCTGAAACTGCTGATCGCCGACGCGCGGACTGCGCGCGCAAGTTTAGGCGTGGCGATTCTCTGCTCGGTGCAGAACTTCGGCTATTACGGGCTGATGATCTGGCTGCCGAGCTATCTGTCGAAGACCTTCGGCTATTCGCTGACCCGCTCCGGCGTCTGGACAGCCGCGACCGTCCTCGGCATGGCCTGCGGCATCTGGCTCTTCGGCGTGGCGGCGGACCGTTTCGGCCGCAAGCCGGCCTTTCTGTTTTATCAGCTCGGCGCCGTGGCAATGGTCTTCGTCTACGCGCATCTGACGACGCCGGCGGCGCTGCTCGTCGGCGGCGCGGCGATGGGCGTGTTCGTCAACGGCATGATCGGCGGCTACGGCGCGCTGATTTCCGAGCTTTATCCCACCGACGCGCGCGCCACCGCGCAAAACGTCCTCTTCAATGTGGGCCGGGCGGTCGGCGGCTTCGGGCCGGTGGTGGTCGGCGCGCTCGCCGCGCGTTATTCGTTTGCGGTGGCGCTCATCTTTCTCGCTTCGATCTACGTGCTGGACGTGCTCGCCACCCTCCTGCTGATTCCCGAGCGGCGCGGCGCCGAACTGCACTGAGCGCTGCCGGCCGGCGCATGAAAATGCGGCGCCGCAGCATGGCTGGCGGCTGTTTCGCCGATGGCGAGGCGCATTAACCAGTCGGTCCATGGACACGCGCGGGGTGTACACTAACCGACCCGCGTAGCACTCCGCACCGTCCCGCCCTCCGCCGAGGACCGACGCCGCGCCTAACCGGCGCACGCGAAAAGCGCCTCGGTCGATGATCCATTCGATAGAACGAAGCGCCGCCGGGCGTGCGGTGTGCCGGCCCAAATTTCTTACGTCTCGCAGGCAAAAAATGGACGAACAACTGAAGCAAAGCGCTCTCGCCTATCACCAGAATCCGAAGCCCGGCAAGATTTCCGTCACGCCGACCAAGCCGCTGTCCAACCAGCTCGACCTGTCGCTCGCGTATTCGCCGGGCGTGGCAGCCGCCTGCATGGCGATCTACGACGAGCCGCTCGACGCGCAGAAGTACACGTCGCGCGGCAACCTCGTCGGCGTGATCACGAACGGCACCGCGGTGCTCGGCCTCGGCAACATCGGCCCGCTCGCGGCCAAGCCGGTGATGGAAGGCAAGGGCTGTCTCTTCAAGAAGTTTGCCGGCATCGACGTGTTCGATATCGAGCTGTCCGAGTCCGATCCCGACAAGCTCGTCGAGGCTATCGCGATGCTCGAGCCCACGCTCGGCGGCATCAACCTGGAAGACATCAAGGCGCCGGAATGCTTCTACATTGAGAAGAAGCTGCGCGAGCGTATGAAGATTCCGGTCTTCCACGACGATCAGCACGGCACGGCGATCATCGCGTCGGCGGCGATCCTGAATGGCCTGAAGGTGGTCGGCAAGCAGCTCGGCAGCGTGAAGCTGGTCTGCTCGGGCGCGGGCGCGGCGGCTATTGCGTGTCTGGACCTGCTGGTCAATCTCGGTTTGTCGAAAGAGAACATTCTCGTCGTCGACTCGAAGGGCGTGATTTACGAAGGCCGCGGCAACCTGGATCCGTCGAAGGAACGCTATGCGGCCAATACCGAGGCACGCACGCTGGCTGACGCGATCCGCGGCGCCGACGTGTTCCTCGGCTGCTCGAGCGCGGGTGTGCTGAAGCCGGAAATGGTCGCCGAAATGGGCACCCAGCCGCTCATTCTCGCGCTGGCCAATCCGGAGCCGGAAATCCGCCCGGAAGAAGCGAAGAAGGTGCGCCCGGACTGCATCATCGCGACCGGCCGTTCGGACTATCCGAACCAGGTCAACAACGTGCTGTGCTTCCCGTTCATTTTCCGCGGCGCGCTGGATGTCGGCGCGACCACTATCACGGAAGAAATGAAGCTCGCGTGCGTGCGCGCGATCGCCGAGCTGGCGGAAGAAACCGATCAGGGCGATGAAGTCGCGAAGGCGTATGAAGGACATTCGCTCGAATTCGGTCCGGAATATCTGATTCCGAAGCCGTTCGATCCACGCCTCATCATCAAGATCGCGCCGGCCGTTGCGCAAGCGGCCATGGATTCGGGCGTCGCGACCCGTCCGATCAAGGACATGGACGCGTATCGCGAGGAGCTCGGCACGACCGTTTACCGCACGGGCATGGTGATGCGTCCGGTGTTCGCGGCCGCGAAGTCGGAGCCGGCGCGCATCGTCTTTGCGGAAGGCGAGGACGAGCGCGTGCTGCGTGCCGCGCAATTCGTGCTGCTGGAAAAGATCGCCAAGCCGATTCTGGTCGGCCGTCCGTCGGTGATCGAAATGCGTCTGAAGAAGATGGGCTCGAAGCTCAAGTGCGGTGAAGATGTCGAGATTGTCGATCCGGAAGACGATCCGCGTTATCAGCAATGCTGGCAGGCGTATCACGAACTGGGCGCGCGCGAAGGCGTCACGCCGGACGTCGCCAAGGCGGCCATGCGCAAGTTCAACACGCTGATCGGCGCAATTCTGGTGCGCCTCGGCGAAGCCGACGGCATGATCTGCGGCATGATCGGCCAGTACCACACGCATCTGAAGTTCATCGAGCAGGTGCTGGGCAAGGCGGACAACGTGCAGAACTTCGCCGCCATGAACCTGCTGATGCTGCCGGGCCGCAACCTGTTCATCTGCGACACGTACGTGAACGAAGTGCCGACCGCCGAGCAGCTCGCCGACATGACGATGCTCGCCGCGCGCGAAATCGAGAAATTCGGCATCACGCCGAAGGTCGCGCTGCTGTCGAACTCGAACTTCGGCAGCGCGCCGTCTTCGTCGTCGCAACGCATGGCGGCGGCTCGCAAGCTGATTGCCGAACGCGCGCCGTCGCTCGAAATCGACGGTGAAATGCACGGCGACGCGGCGCTGTCGGAAGTGGTTCGCAAGGCCGCTTTCCCGGGCACGACGCTGTCGGGCGAAGCCAACCTGCTGATCATGCCGAACGTGGAAGCGGCGAACATCGCCTACAACCTGCTGAAAATGGTCGGCGGCGAAGGCGTGACCGTGGGCCCGTTCCTGCTCGGCGCAGAAAAGCCGGTCCACGTGCTGACGCCGGCCGCGACCGTGCGCCGGATCATCAACATGACCGCGGTCGCTTCGGCGAACGCGCGCAAGTCGGTGAACAACCGGTAATCGGCGCAGCGCCTCACGCGGGCGTACCGGCCGTCATGGCCGGTGGCCGGCGGCGGTCAGTTCCGCAGTCGGCCTGCAAAAAAAACCGCCACGGAATTCACTTCCGTGGCGGTTTTTTTATCCGCGACCCGCACGCTGTGCGCCAGGTGCGGAGCGCGGCGTACGTCCTGGAGCGCGTCAAGCCGCGTGCTGCGTCGTTCCGGTCTGCGGCGAGCGCCAGCGCGCGAGCAGATCGTTCCACTTCACGCGCACGCCCTTCAGGTTGTTTTCCTTGATGTGCCCAAAGCCGCGGATGCCGTCCGGCAGATTCGCGAGTTCGACGGCCAGATCGCGGTTCTGCGCGCTGAGCCCGCCGATCAGTTCCCGAACCAGCGCTTCATACTCGCCGATCAGCGCGCGCTCGGTGCGCCGCTCTTCCGTCTTGCCGAAGATGTCGAGCGCCGTGCCGCGCAGGAACTTCAGCTTCGCGAGCACATGCATGGCGCTGAACACCCACGGGCCGTACTTCTTCTTGATCAGATGACCCTGCGCGTCTTTCTTCGAGAACAGGGGCGGCGCGAGGTGGATGTGCAGTTTCCAGTCGCCCTCGAAACTCGCTTTCAGCTTCTCGATAAACGCGGGATCGCTGTAAAGGCGCGCGACTTCGTACTCGTCCTTGTAGGCCATCAGCTTGTGCAGATTCCGGGCGACTGCTTCTGTCAGCGGCAACTGGGTGTCGGCTGAATCGAGTGCCGATTCCGCTGCCCGCACTTGTGAGACCAGCGCGCGATACCGCTCTGCGTAAGCGTTGTTCTGCCATGCCGCGAGGTAGGACGCGCGTTTGTCGATCAGCGTGTCGAGCGCCTTCGGCGTATGCAGCGAGATGATCTTGCCGCTCGCCGCATCAGCCGCTTCAGCCCCGGCACCCTTGCCTTGCGATTGCGCGAACTTGCGCACGGCTGCCGGATCGTGTGCCGCGCGACGGCCCCATTCGAAGGCCGCGCGGTTCTTTTCGACTTGCACGTTGTTCAACTCGATGGCGCGCATCAGCGACTGATACGTGAGCGGCACCCAGCCGCGTTGCCATGCATAGCCGAGCACGAACGGGTTCGTGTAGATGGCGTCGCCGAGCAGTGCGACCGCGAAATGGTTTGCGTCGACGGTGTCGACGCATTCGTCGCCCGCGCCCGCGCGCACGTCTGCCTCGGTACTGCTGCCGGGGAAACGCCAGTTCGGGTTCTTGATGAGCTCGGCTGTCGGCGTATGCGCGCTGTTGAGCACGACGCGCGTCTGGCCGGCTTGCATGCGCGACACGCATTCGTCGCTCGCCGTCACGATGGCGTCGCAGCCGATCACGAGGCTCGCTTCGCCCATGGCAATGCGCGTGGCGTGGATGTCGTCGGGCTTGTTCGCGATCTGCACGTGGCTCATCACGGCGCCGCCTTTCTGCGCGAGGCCGGTGACGTCGAGCACGGTGACGCCCTTGTTCTCCAGGTGCGCGGCCATGCCGAGCAGCGCGCCGATCGTCACGACGCCCGTGCCGCCCACGCCGGTGACCAGCACGCCGTAAGGACGGTCGATGGCGGGCAGCGCGGGCTCCGGCACGGGCGGCATGGCGTCGCCGACAATGCCCGAGGCCGTTTTCGGCTTGCGCAACTGGCCGCCTTCAACGGACACGAAACTCGGGCAGAAGCCGTTCACGCAGGAAAAGTCCTTGTTGCACGTGGACTGGTTGATCTGCCGCTTGGTGCCGTATTCGGTGTCGAGCGGTTCGACCGACAGGCAGTTCGACTTCACCGAGCAGTCGCCGCAGCCTTCGCACACCGCTTCGTTGATCACGACGCGGCGGGCCGGGTCCGGGTAGGCGCCACGTTTCCTGCGGCGGCGCTTTTCGGTCGCGCAGGTCTGGTCGTAGATCAGGATCGTCGTGCCAGGAACCTCGCGCAGCTGACGTTGCACTTCGTCGAGCTGGTCGCGATGATGGATGTCGATGCCCGGCGCGAGGCCGACGTTGCCTGAATACTTTTCCGGCTCGTCGGTGACGATGACGATTTTCGACGCGCCCTCTGCGGCGAGCTGATGCGTGATTTGCGGCACGGTCAGCACGCCGTCGACCGGCTGGCCGCCCGTCATCGCCACCGCGTCGTTGTAGAGCAGCTTGTAGGTGATGTTCGCCTTCGACGCGATCGCCGCGCGAATCGCCAGCAAGCCCGAGTGGAAGTAGGTGCCGTCGCCGAGATTGGCGAACACGTGCTTGTCGTTCGTGAACGGCGCCTGGCCGATCCATGCGACGCCTTCGCCGCCCATCTGGCTGAAGGTACTGGTGCTGCGGTCCATCCACACCGTCATGTAATGGCAGCCGATACCCGCCATGGCGCGCGAGCCCTCGGGCACATTCGTCGACGTGTTGTGCGGGCAGCCCGAGCAGAACCACGGTTTGCGCTCGACTTCGACGCGCGGGCGCGCGAGCGCCTTTTCCTTGGCTTCGATCACGGCGATGCGCGCGGCAATGCCGGCGCGCACATCCGACGGCAGATCGAATTTCGCGAGCCGCGCGGCGATTGCCTTCGCGATGATCGCTGGCGAGAGTTCGTAATGCGCCGGCAGCAGCCAGTTGCCCATCGGCACCGACCATTCGCCGCCCGCGCCGTCTTTCTCGTCGAATTTGCCGAAGACGCGCGGACGCTGCGTGTCCGGCCAGTTGTACAGCTCTTCCTTGATCGCGTATTCGAGAATCTGACGCTTTTCCTCGACCACGAGAATTTCGTCGAGGCCGCGGGCAAAGGCTTGCGCACCCTGCGCCTCGAGCGGCCACACACAGCCGACCTTGTACAGCCGAATGCCGATGCGCGCGCAGGTTTCGTCGTCGAGACCGAGGTCGGTCAGCGCCTGACGCACGTCGAGATAGGCCTTGCCGCCCGTCATGATGCCGAAGCGCGCGTGCGGCGAGTCGATTTCCACGCGATCGAGCTTGTTCGCGCGCACGTACGCGAGTGCCGCGTACCATTTGTAGTCGAGCAGACGCGCTTCCTGCACGAGCGGCGGATCGGGCCAGCGGATGTTCAGCCCGCCCTCGGGCATGGCGAAATCTTCCGGCAGCAGAATCTTCGTGCGATGCGGGTCGATGTCCACCGAAGCCGACGACTCGACCACGTCGGTCACGCACTTCATGGCGACCCACAGCCCGGAATAGCGGCTCATGGCCCAGCCGTGCAAGCCGAAATCGAGGTATTCCTGCACGTTCGACGGAAACAGCACCGGCAGGCCGCATGCCTTGAAGATGTGTTCCGACTGATGCGCGAGGGTCGAGGACTTGGCCGCGTGATCGTCGCCGGCCAGCACGAGCACACCGCCGTGCCGCGAGGATCCCGCCGAATTGCCGTGCTTGAAGACGTCGCCGGAACGGTCGACGCCCGGGCCTTTGCCGTACCACATCGAGAACACGCCGTCGTATTTGGCGCTCGGGTACAGATTGACCTGTTGCGAGCCCCAGACGGCGGTGGCCGCGAGGTCTTCGTTGACGCCGGGCTGGAACACGACCTGATGCGCGGCGAGATGCTGTTTCGCCTTCCACAGGGATTGGTCGAGTCCGCCGAGCGGAGACCCGCGGTAGCCGGAGATGAAGCCGGCGGTGTTCAGGCCGGCGGCGCGGTCGCGTTCCTGCTGCAGCATCGGCAGACGCACTAGCGCCTGGATGCCGCTCATGTATGCGCGGCCGCGTTCGAGGGTGTATTTGTCGTCGAGCGTGACGGAAGATAGCGCGGCTTCGAGCGAGGCTCGCTGACCAGCGTCTAGCGGGGCATTCATTATGTGTACTCCTCCACCCAGTTTGGGATCGCCAGAACTTTTGGGCCGCGGCATCTTGTGAATGCGTATGGCCGGGGTCGCCATATTGACGTGTTTTAAGTGATGGTAGCACTGGTGAAAACCCGCCGCATCAGGCGGGAGCTTCCGGAGCCACGGTCGTCAGGTGAGTCTTTTCAGCGGTCGCGCTCTTTTGCAAGGTTCGCCCGTCGCGCGCGCCTGTCGGTGTAACAAGCTGTAAAACCTACAATTTCGCGGAACCGCGGTTGAGATGTCTGTCTAACACCGCACCTGTGAGCAATGTCTGTGCAACGTGCCGCATGTTGCGGCGCTTCAGGACAACAGGGCAGTTAGAAAAGGAGTACGCATGAACACGAGAAACATCCAGACCTTCCTGATGGTGTCGGCCGCTTTTTTCGCCATGAGCGCGCCGGTGCGTTCGAACGCGAGCACGGGGGCGCCGTCTAGCGCGATCAGCCGCACGGCGCTGGTTGCGCCGGCGCGCGTTGCCATCAATCGCATCGCGCGCGAGAGCGCGTCTCGCAAGGAAGACCAGAATTCATGACGCGCCGCTGATGCAGCGTGTCGATGGTTGACTCGCCGCTGCCCGGCCTGGACCCAGGCAGCGGCACACGCGACAAGGGCGAGGATCGTGAGATCCTCGCCCTTGTCGCTTTATCAACGCCTATGCGTGCTTTTGATCATCCGCCAATGCGGGCGGACGCCTTGCTGTTTCACGCCTTGTCCTGCACGACGCCCCGGCGGATCTGATCCAGCTCGATCGATTCGAAGAGCGCCTTGAAGTTGCCCTCGCCGAAACCCTGATTGCCCTTGCGCTGGATGATCTCGAAGAAGATCGGGCCGATCTGGTTCTCCGTGAAAATTTGCAGCAGCAGATCGTCCGGCGCGCCGTCGATCAGAATCTTGCGCTTGCGCAGTTCCTCGAGCGGCTCGCCATGATTCGGCACGCGGCGGTCGACCAGTTCATAGTACGTGTCGATGGTGTCGAGCAGCGAGATGTTCGACGCACGCAGACCGTCGACGGTACGGTAAATGTCGTTGCTGCCGAGTGCGATGTGCTGGATGCCTTCGCCGTGATACGCGTCCAGATATTCCTGGATCTGGCCGGCGGTTTCCGAACCTTCCTCGTTGATCGGAATGCGGATTTTGCCGCACGGCGACGTCATCGCTTTCGACTTCACGCCCGTCACTTTCCCCTCGATGTCGAAGTAACGCACTTCGCGGAAGTTGAAAAGGCGCTCGTAGAATTCCGCCCATTCCTGCATGCGACCGCGGTGCACGTTGTGCGTGAGGTGGTCGATATAAGTGAGGCCATGACCGACGGGATTCGGATTCGCGCCGGGAATCGGTTCGAAGTCCACGTCGTAAATGTCGATGTTGCCGACGCTGCCGGGCGCGGCGCCGTTCTTGCCGCGCCAGCGGTCGACGAAATAGATCAGCGAATCGCCGATGCCCTTGATGGCCGGAATGTTCAGTTCCATCGGGCCCGTCTTGTTGTCGAAGCCCCACGCGCCTTTTTCTACGGCCTGCTGGTAGGCCTTCGCCGCGTCCTGAACCCGGAACGCAATCGCGCAGATCGACGGGCCATGCAGGCGCGCGAAGCGCTGCGCGAACGAATCCGGCTCGGCATTGACGATGAAGTTGATGTCGCCCTGCCGGTAAAGCGTCACGTCCTTATGACGATGACGCGCGACAGCGGTGAATCCCATCTGCTCGAACAGCTTGCCGAGCGCTTTCGGATCGGGTGCCGTGTATTCGATGAATTCGAAGCCGTCGGTGCCGACGGGATTGTCCCAGGTTGGAACCTGCATTGTCTGTCTCCATGTCGAGGGCGCTTTGCGCCGGAATCGCGCGCGCGAAATGCGATAGAGCGCGACCGAATGACGCCAGTGTAGAGGCCGGATCGCGCCGTAAACTTGCGAACTTAATCGCCAAGGCGTAGCGTTGCGCTATTTTCTGGCTCAAGTTCCTCTAACGGCGGCAGAAAGTGGCTCATATCGAGATAGACGCAATCGACCGGCGGATTCTGGCGATCCTTCAGGAGAATGGCCGGTTGTCGAATCAGGAGATCGCCGAGCGGATCAACCTCTCGCCGAGTCCGTGTTTGCGGCGCATCCGGCGGCTTGAGGAGAGCGGAGTGATTCGCGGCTACGTCGCGCTGCTGGACGCGCAGCGCCTTGGGCTCGATCTGCTTGCGTATGTCAATGTCCGGCTCGAAAAGCGCGGCGGTTCGGCGCTCAGCCCGCGCGGCGAGGCGACTCACGCCGACCTGTTCCGCGCGGCCGTCCAGACCTGGCCTGAAGTAGTGGCTTGCCACGCGATGACGGGCGACATGGACTATCTGCTGCGGGTCCAAGTCGAGGACATGGCGCACTTCTCGCGCTTCGTGCAGGACCAGCTGCTGCATCATCCTTCGGTGATCGACGTCAAAACGAGCTTCTCGCTGGACACGATCAAGGAGACGACGGCGCTGCCTATTTTGTAAAGGTGCTGCGAAGACGCGCGGTTCACGGCGCTCAAAGGTCCACGCGGCAAACGACAAAGGGCAGCCATGCGGCTGCCCTTTGTTGCTGCGCGGGTGCTTGCGTGCCCCGATGCCTCACTTGTTATGCCGCCGCGGCCGCCGGCATGAAAGACTCGAGCAACCGCGACGTACGGCGCGCCTGGCGTTTGAGCGCATAGTCGAACACCGCGGCCTGTTCCTGGAGCATTTCCGTGATGATGCTGGTTTGATCCGCGGGCGGCAGCGTGAGATAAGCGTCCGCTTCGCCGTACGCGTATTCGATCTTCATGCCGGCTTTCTTCGCGATGTGCATCATGGTCGAGTTGCGCGACAGGCAGTGCATGTAAAGCGTGGTGACGTGCGTGTTGCGGCTGCGAATGGCCGCGCGCTCGAACAGCCTGGAACCGATACCCTGGCCGCGCACGCTTTCCAGTACCGAAACGCCGAACTCCGCTGTGCGCTTGTCGCCTTCCGCCGGCAAATAAGCCAGGTGACCGACACCCGTGAGCTGCAATTGATCGTCGAATACGCCGAACACGGTGTCGCGCGTGAAGTCGATCGCGCGGACGTAGTTTTCGATGACGTGGTCGGGCACGACTTGCCCGAAGCGCAGCAGGCGGTCGTCTTCGTCCAGCGCGAGGAAATGCGTCAACAGGCGGTCGCGGTCGACCGCCGTGAGTTCACGGACCAGAGCAGGCGCACGACCGGCTGGCAGCGACGCGCGATCGTGCGCGACGATCGGCTCGGCGGCGCGGGGTGTAATCATGGTCATGGTCGGGTTCTCCTTTTCATCGCGCGGCGTTGGTGCACCGCAAAAAGGATTGTAGCCGAACCCCGACCTCAACACTAGGGAAAACCCGTATCTAGATTGGAGGTTGCTGCCTAATTGAGCAACGCATTGATGCTAAGTCTATGAATTACAAGAAGAAGAATAAAAGGACGGGCGTTCGTTTCAGGCTGTCGTATCTATGCAACCCGGGTCTTCATGCTGCGCGCATATTGCTGTGGTGCGCAATCAGCGGGCTTCCGCGCCCAGTCCGTGGTCGACCATACCCACCACCTGCTCGGCGAATTCCCGGTAGCCCATGCGTCCTCCCGGTTTCAGCCAGGTGAAGGTCCAATTGATCATGCCGAACACCATCATGGTGAGCGCGGTCTGATTTTCGCGCGTCGCGCGCTCCGGGTAAGCGCGCGCCAGTTGCCGCGCAAAGGCGGCGACCACGTCGCGCTGGCGGTTGAGAATGACCTCGCGCTGGGCGTCGACGAGATACTTCACGTCGTTCAAAAGGGCGACGTGCCGGCTGTGCGACGTTTCATATTCGGAGAGGAACGCGCGGATCAGCTCCGCGAACGTCTCGCGCTCGGTCAGCCCGCGGCGCTGGCTCGCGCCTTCCACCTCGGCGATGATCAGCATCAGCCGTTTCGTGTAGCGATCCAGCAAATCGAAGAGGATCGCCTCCTTGCTCTCGTAGTAGTGATAGAGGCGCGCTTTCGACGTGCCGCTCGCCGCGGCAAGATCTGACATCGACGTGCTCGGATAGCTCGTCTGCGCGAACTTGGCCGCCGCTAGTTCGAGAATCTGCTCGCGCTGGGTTTCGTGGTCGGGGGCTCGGGTGCGGGCCATGGTGGTCTGCTATTTATCGGCTTATCAGTGGGGACAGGGTGCGAGTGCCGCGCACAGTTCGAGGGTGCGCCACGCGCTCGCGTCGCCGCGCAGCCTGATCCGGCGCGTGGCGGCCAGCTCGCGGAAACGCCACAGCACAATGCTGTCGCTGACGAGAAACCCGAGCTCGGCGGTCATGACTTCCGCGGCCACGCGCGCGGCCGGCTGCCAGTCGGCGCCAGCGTGCTCGAGTATCAAGGCGTCGAGATCGGCGAAGCTGCCGCTCGTGAAGGTGTTGTCGCGCCAGCGCCGCGTTTCGCCGTTGGCGTGTTTCGCTTCCTGCCATTCGAGCGCGAGTCGGCTGATGCGCAGCACGGAGATCGGCGCCGCGTCAGGCAAACGCGTTTGCAGCACCGCGGGCGCGAACATGCCGACGGACGTCGCGCGATCCCTGCGGGTGTGCGCCCAGGCGCCGGCATCGGTGAGATCGCGAATCGACAAACGCACTTCATTGAGGCGCTGCGGCTGATTGCGTAGGTAATAGCAGACACGGCGCAGCATCAATTGATCGGCGGCGCTTTCGGCGTGCCAGACCACGAGGTTTGCCGCGCCGCGCGCGATGGCCTCAAGTGCCGCCGCCTGCTCGCGAAACTCGCGGATGAAGTCGCGCTTCGTGTCCGCGCTCACGCGATCCCAGAAGGCGGCGCGCACGTCGGGGCCGTCGTCGATGCCGCGCAAAGGGCCGACCGCGAGGTCGTCGCGCAGGGCGTGCACGCGATCGTCGCAGCCCGCTTCGCGCAAGGCGGTGCGCAGTGATTCCGCGGCGACATCGCCGTTCGTGAGGTGGATCGTGCTCATCGGCCGTGATTGGGTTTTAGTGGGCGATTGACAAAGGGCCGCTCGCCTCGCGGACCGGAATGGTCCGATGGCGAGCGGCCCCTAGTGTAAGCGGATCGCGGAACGGCTCAAAGCACGGCGGGCGCAATGCGCGACGAGCGTCTCCTCAACGTTCGTCGTAGCTCACCACGACGCGGTCACTGATCGGATGACACTGGCAGGTCAGCACGAAGCCGTCGCGGATCTCGTGTTCTTCCAGCGTGTAGTTCTTTTCCATCTTCACTTCGCCTTCCACGACTTTCGCACGGCACGTGCAGCAAACGCCGCCTTTGCACGCGTAGGGCAGCGCGAGGCCGGCGCGCAGGCCGACGTCGAGCACGCTCACGCCCTGATAGGGCAGGCGCAGCTTGCGGCGTTTTCCGTCCAGCACGATTTCCAGCTCGGCGGCCGGCGTATCTTCGGTGATTTCGATGGGCGGTACGCCCGCTTGCGGCAGCGGCGAGCCGAAGCGCTCCACGTGCACTTTTTCCGGTGGCACGCCGGCGGCTTTGAGCGCGGCCTCGGCGGCGTCCATCATCGGCGCGGGGCCGCAAATAAAGGCTTCGTCGATGGAATCCGCAGGCACGAGGCTCTCCAGAAACGCCGCGCATTTCTTCTGGTCGAGCACGCCGTTGAACAGCTCGACGTCCTGCAAATCGTCGGACAGCACGTGGTACAGCACGAAGCGGTTCATGAAGCGGTTCTTCAGGTCTTCCAGTTCTTCCGCGAACATGATCTGGTCGACGCTGCGGTTGCCGTAAATCAGCGTGAAGGTGCTGCGCGGCTCGACCTCGAGCGTCGTCTTGATGATGGCGAGCACCGGCGTGATGCCCGAGCCGCCCGCGAACGCCACATACTGCTGGCCGTGGTCCGCGTTCAGATGCGTGAAGAAGCGGCCGTCCGGCGTCATCACGTCGATCGTGTGGCCCGGCTGCAGCGTGTCGAAAGCGAAATTCGAGAAGCGGCCGCCGCGCACGCGTTTGATGCCGATGCGCAGTTCGCCGTCGCGGTCGTAGTCGGTCACGCCGACGCAGATCGAATAGGACCGGCGTGTTTCCTCGCCGTCGATGTGCGTTTTCAGCGTGACGAACTGGCCCTGCGTGAAGCGATACAACTCGCGCAGGTCGGCGGGGACTTCGAAGGCGACCGAGACGGCGTCGGCGGTTTCCGGCCGCACTTCGCGGATACGCAGCGGATGAAATTGCGGGGTAGCCATATCAGTAGGGTTTGAAATAGTCGAAGGGTTCGCGGCAGTCGAGGCAGCGGTACAAGGCCTTGCAAGCGGTCGAGCCGAATTGCGCGAGGCGTTCGGTATGGGCCGAGCCGCAGCGCGGGCACGACGGCGCGGGCAGCGCGCGCGGCACGAAGCGCATCACTTTTTCCTGAGGCACGAAGGCCGAGCCGTCCGCCGATCCGCAATGGCCCGTGGGCGGTGCGATGCCGTAGGCGCGCAGCTTGTCGCGGGCTTCGGCGGTCATCCAGTCGGTGGTCCACGCGGGCGCGAGCACCGTCGCGATCCGATACGGCGAGAGACCGGCGAGCTCGAGTGCATGCCCGATGTCTTCGGCGATCTGCGACATGGCCGGGCAGCCCGAGTAAGTCGGCGTGATGACGACTTCGAGCGCGCCGTCGTCGGCTCGGCGGACATCGCGCAGAATGCCGAGCTCGCGGATCGACACCACCGGAATCTCCGGATCGGGCACGGCTTCAAGCACGGCCCACGCGCGTTGCAGCGTGGCGTCGCGGGCGGCGCGGGGCGCGGCCAGGGGAGCGGTCGAGGTCGTCATGATCGGATCGGCAGAGTGGCCGCGCTTACCAGGTCGCACC
>Ga0209759_1000275_pt1 | contig 72571 bp, 57 predicted proteins | sample AraplaCL_Col_mMS_FD_184261 | JGI IMG/M metagenome (GOLD analysis project Ga0209759, IMG submission 184261) | Arabidopsis root microbial communities from the University of North Carolina, USA - plate scrape CL_Col_mMS (SPAdes) (version 2) | ecosystem: Host-associated > Plants > Roots >...
GCTGGCCGTCAGCCTGGATACCCAGCGCCAGATAGACGGCCTTGTTGCTGACCACGCCCTCGTCACGGATCTTCACGCGCAGCGCATCGAAGAACACGACCGGGTACATCGGCTCGAGCGGACGGTTCTGCCAGGCGAGCGTTTCGGCCATCACCTCGTCGGTAACCGAGCTGATGAAATCGGGCGACACCCCGGTGCCATAGGTTTCGGCCAGAAACGCCTGGATCTCGCGCACACTCATGCCGCGCGCGTACATGGCGATGATGCGCTCATCGAAACCGGTGAAACGGCGCTCGTGTCTGGGGATCAGGATGGGCTCGAAACTGCCGTCACGATCGCGCGGCAGATCGACCCGCAGCGGGCCATAATCGGTGAGGAGCGTCTTGCCGCTGGCACCGTTACGTTCGTTGCCCTGGCCATCGGGTTTGGGCTGACCCGCCGGGTAGCCCAGATGCATCTTCATCTCGGCGCCCATCGCGCGCTCAATGAGTGCCTTGTTGAATGCCAGCATCAGGTCCTGAACCTCGTTGGGCGTCATCGGGCCTTTGACCAGGTCATCAAGCAGACCTTCCGGCAGGACAGGCAGCGGCCCTCGGGCCGCTGCCTGAGAAGCGACGGTGCGTTTCTTCTTCATCGGCATATCCATGACTTTTACCTCTCATGATATCCCTCGCCCACAAAATTACGGATAGGTCCCCTTGCGGTACGAAATGACTTCGCCTTTCTTTGCAAGAAGGTGATTTGAGGATGGCTTCCTCGCGCGTTTAAGGCCTCGACCTTTCCTGGCACAACAATCGACTCCTGCAAAAACTGGCGCGCGGACAACAACACGCTGCGACGAGAAGCGCTATTCCGATGGCAATCACAGTGAAGGCTCTAAACATCGCGCACCACGACTACTCTTCGCTATTCCATTGCTCGAGCAACTCCGTGGGAATGGCCTTGACGACATCCACGTACCGTTTCCCCACAAGCCGTTCCGCGCGCTTCAGCAACACGGGGATTGGGCTGCTCGGTTCGTGTTGCTCGAACCAGTATCGAGCTTCCCGAATACGCTCCAAAGCGCCCTCACGACCCGCCGCTGCCACGCTGACGCCGGGGCTAACCGGCGCAGCGCAACCGGCCGGCGGCAGGATGTCGTCATGCTCGACGCGCGTCTCCTCGTTCGACGATGCCGCCGCACTGGTACGGTCGAGCGACATCGCGTCCGCTGAACCGTCAACTGGCACCACCGTCGCGCGCGAGCGATCTCCCACTACGCGCCGCAACAGCCGCGTGAGAGCAGCGAGGTCCGGCAAGTAGACGCCCAGATGCGCCTTGCACCAAACGTCGATGGATTCCAGGCTCGCGAGCGCGTCATCGAAGCCGCGAAGCATGTCCGGCTGCTGGACGCGCAGATCTTCAAGTTGCCGCGTAACGGACTCGGGCGCGAGCGCATCGCTCGGCCGTGGATGAGCAAACGCGCGCTCGACGTCGCGCATCTGAAGGCGCGTGGCGGTGGAACGAGTCAACGCGATCTCCCGCAGGTCGGACAGCAACCCATCCGAATCTGTCAACGCCTGCAAAGCGTTCATGCGGATTTCGAGCGCCGCTTCCTGATCGTCGTCGACACCGGGTTGGGGATGGAGCGCGCTGGGAAACGCGGCGAGCCATGCGGCCAACAACCCCAGCCCTTCCGCCAGTCCCGCCGCTGACGCGAGCCTTGTGCGGCAACGCGTGAACAACACCGCGAGACGCATGTCCTTGCTGCGCATCATGAGACGTCGGCAATCGCGCTCGACCTCGCTCCAGTTCACCGGTTCCGGTATGCCCACGAAGTCGCCGTACTGCGCGTCCACTTTCACGGCCATCTGCGCGGACAGCACGACGAATTCTGGGTCGTATTCGAGGTCGGCCCCGCACGGGGCGGCGGCATCGACCGGTGACATCCAGTCGTGAGGCAGGGGTGTGACGGCCTTGACCGCCGCCACCTTCGCCGTCGCTTGTCTCTTGCTGCTACTCATCTTGTCCCTTCACTTGCGGCGTGACCCGGCGCTTGCCCGCTGCGTCGATACTTTGTTTCGCGAACGTGCCGGCGTAGCGTTCAGGCTCGAAGCGCATGCCGGTGATCGGCTCGCCGCTGGGCGAGCGACCGAGCCACCCCGACCAGCCCAATTGCTGCGGGCCGCCCATCACGGCAGGCGGCGCGCTTTGTGCGCGGATGCGCAACTCCAACTCCCATTCGAATTCGCGACCGATGAAACTCCGTACCCAATCGGCCAGTTGCGGCAGATCCGCGCCGCGAGGCGTGAAGCGCAGGTATTCGTCGATATCGACCGGGCCGATGATGATCCGGAAACGGTGCTGACGATCAGGCACCTGCTCCCCGAGCATCGCGCCGTCGCCCATCGTCGCCGCAGCGCCGGGCTTGCCGATATAGCTGTGATCGTCGGCGGCAACGTCGATCCAGTTAAAAACGAACTCCTCGATCGCGACGGGAACGCCGAAATACCGCTCGAGCGTCATGCGCAAGCCATCCGGGTTGCGGGCTTCACGCACGAGATTCGCAGACGCGGCAAGTTGCGCGTGTGCGGGCAAAGCGCGCTGCCCAATCTCGCGCGTATCCTGGCCGGTTAGGCTCGCGACATAAAAGGAGAACCGTTCGCTATCGGGCCCGGCACGGTCGAGTCCAGCGGTCGCCTGCGCGTCGGCCCACGCGCGGTACAACAGCGTGAGGTAGCGATGGTGAAAAATATCGAGGAAATGAACCAGCGTAGGATCGCGCCGGCTTTCTTCACGCTCCCTGGCAATCTCCGTCATGTGGATGGGCAGCGGCCCATTCGGCCCAAGCATGCCGAGCGCGAACAGACGAATATGCAGGCGCCCGCCGAGTTCGCCCACACTGGCGATCTCACGCGGCGCGAATGCAAGGCTCGGCTTCTGACCTAGCCGGAATGGTTCCGCACGCGGACGCCGCGCCTTGCCGATCGCATCGATACGCACATCGGCACCGATGCGGCGCATCAGCGAAAAAAATCCGAAATGCCACGGCTGCGTCTGCAGCCGCTCGACTGCATCCGCCGATAGCGCCGTGTCGCGCAGCGTCGACGTAAATGAGGCCCGGTCCATCAAGCCACTCCGCGTGTGCCCATGCGCACGGGCCAGCGCATCAACTGGCCGCGCTGCATTGAATGAAGCTCGGTCTGCGTGAACGAATTGATGGATACGTGCCGTGCCAGATAGTGCTCGAGAATCAGCCCGAACAGGTAGGGACTCAAACCGGAAAAGCCGGTTTCATCGACCGTCAACTGACATTCGATGCCGCGACCGAACACCAGCGGGCCGCCACCGGGCAGCTTCCTCGCGACCGGCCGCGTCTTCACGCCAACGAGGCTTTCCACCTGACGCCGCGGTCCCACGTCGTCGCCAGTGAGGAACAGGCGCAGCATGTCGCGCACACCCTGGCCGCCAGGGCGGTGATCCATATCTTCCAGCGGCAAATAGTTGAAGTTCAGTTGCCGGATAAGCCGCCATGCTGTTTCGCGCTCGGCAAACGGCGCGCGAGGCGCGCTCGGCGAACGAATCAAGCCGACGCTGATCGCAGGCACCGAGTCAACGGCGTCAAGATCGTCCACGCCGTTGCGCGGCAACAGATTCGGCAAGTCGCGATTGGTCAGCCAGGCGTCGATCGACAGATAGCGCATTCCCTCGTGATACGGCGCTTCCTGCTGGTCGACCAGCGACACGAACACTTCAGTTCCAATGTACGGCGTGCGCGTACCGTAGCGGCGGCCCGAGTCAGATAACAACCGGCGTTCGCGGCGAAGCGAAAAATAGCGCCCGTGGTTGCCTTCGTCGTTGTTCAGCGTTTGATACAACGGCCGGAAGGCGAATTCCGTCGAGTTCTTGCCGACCTGCGCCGTGAGTGCTTCGACCGAATAGACTTCGTAGTCGAGCGGCGCGCTGCGCTTCGGAACCAGATGGAATTCCGTGCTGGCCTGATTCAATTCGATGCGCTGCGCTTTGCGCGGAAACAGATTGATCACGGGTGTGCAAAACAGCGCGAAACGCGAGGCGTCGACAAGGCCGATCAGCCGGTCCGGTGACTGATCGAGCAGCACCACGATCTCGACTTCATGGCCTTTCGCCTTGCTGAGCCCTTCGCGCAGTCCGGTCAGCGTGAAAAAATAAAAGCGGCTCGGACATGCGAAATATTCGTGTAGAAGATTGTGCCCATGGAATTTCGACCAGGTGAGCGGCAGCAAACCCTGATCGACGCCAAGCCCCTCGTGTGCGACCGCGCCATGCGTGACCGCACAGAAGGGGCGCGCCGCGTCGCCGAAACGCCCAGGCTCGCCCGTGATCGACGCAACGCCTGCCGCGTGAAGCAGTTCGAACAGATGCGACGCAACCTGCTCATCTCCGGCGAGATAGACCGGCAGTCGGTCGAGTCCGCGCAGCTCGGCGATTTTGGCATCGCCCGTGGAACGCAATCGCAGCCGCAATGCGCCACGCACTTGCGTGTGGGGCGGCACATAGCGGTCGAGCATGGGAATGTCCGGCGGAATCCCCGTCAGTTGTGCATGGGTAATCTCGAGCGGATAGAGCGCGACGTCCTGGCCCGTGCGGAATTCGCACAAAGTGTTCTCCCCCGGCGACTTCTTGCCCGTGAGCATGCTGCCGCGCGGCACACAGAAGCCTTCGACGAGGTTGCCTTCGCTCGGACTCGGATAGAAGCGCGCGACCGCCATGGACGGCGTGGGTGCCACATAGTTCGGGTAGATCACCTCTAGCAGACGTCCCGTGAAGCGCGGGAATTCCGCGTCGAGCTTGAGCTGCATACGCGCCGCCAAGAAGCTGAACGACTCGATCAGCCGTTCGACGTACGGATCGGTCATCTCGCCGGCCTGCATGCCGAGCCGGCGCGCGATCTTCGGATGCAGTTGCGCGAACTCGCCAGCCAGTTCGCGTACATACATCAGTTCCTGGTTGTAGTAATCGAGCAGTCGCGGATCCATACCAATGTCCTGTGGTCAACGAGCCGCTGCGTGCAGGCGGCTCGTTTCAAGGTCGAGCGAGCTTTGCACCATGAACTCGAGCGGATAGGGGTCCATGTGGATCATTCCGCGGATCTCGAACGCGAGGTGGTTGTACCGACTCTGGCTATCGACATCCGTGAGGGGCACGACCTGCACCGTATGTGCAATCAGCCGCGGCTCGAAGTCGCGTAAGGCGCCCCGTATCACCTCCTCGATCTTTGCCCATTTGTGCGACGCCATGAACGCCCCTGCGAGCGGCGGCACGCCAAAGTTGATGGTCGATGCGGCCGCGTATGAATGCCGCTTCCGATCGATCAGGTCTTCCATGCTGGTCGCGTTGAGCAGAAACGCAAGATCGCGCTGAATGATGTCGCGCATCTGCGCCCGGCTGACCGCATAGTCGCCGGGCGACTCGGTCTGCCGGTGCGGTGCGTCGTCGCGCAGCCGATCGAACAAGGTGGGCACCAGCTGTGCATCGGCCTGGCGCGGCGCAGGCGCCGTTCGGTCCGGTTCATGACGTTTGCGGCTCATTGCTGCACTCCTGCCGCCGCACCGGAGTGCGCGGTGCCGTCCACCGCGGCGGGACCAAACGAACAGTCAGCCAATTCGAACAGATCGAAATCAGCCGCGCTTGTCGTCCAGGTCTTGCGCCCGAATGCAATGACGGCCGTGCGCCCCGACTCATGCCAAACGGTCTCATGCCCGAGTTGCAGCGTCTCGCGCAGGACAGGTGACCCGTGGGCGGCGAGCGGATAACGTGCCGGCATGAAGCCGCGCAGCACCGCGCCGTCGATCAGCGACAGCGTGCACGGCGCCCACACGAGGTCGAGTAGCGTCGACGGCCTTTCGATCCGCCAACTGGCGATATCCGCCAGCGAAAGCCAGCGATACCGCCCGGCGGTAAATAGCTCACAGACCGGGCCTAGCCGCGAATCGCTGTCACCGATCCATTCAAAGCGCTGATTCGAGGTGTGGCCGGCGACCAGCGGAGCGAGATCCAACGCGCGCTCCCGGGCGTCGTCCGACGCGTCCTGTTGTCCGTGCGCGGCCAGTTTGAGCGCACTGAGCATGCCGTGCATCCACGCGGGCGCGTCGCCGGATACCCACCCCGGCTCCTGCTGCCCGGCCATGACTTTTGCGCGCCAGTGTTCCGCGCGAACCAGGTCTCGACAGGCTTGCGCGACGGACGCCTGGGACGGCTCCAGTTGGGAAAAAACCTGGAGTTGCTGGATGGCCCGCGTCCACTGGTAGGTGATACATAGCCACTGGAACAGCGTCCAGCGATGCGCGGCCAACGTCGGTTGACTACGAATGTTCGCTTCGACCATTTCGATCTGTGCTGCCGGCGACCACTGGCGTTCCTGGCTCGCGAAGACATTCTGTAGCGGTTGGGCGGTCATTCGTTGGACTCGTGGTGAATGTGAGTGTTCAGAGCGGCTAGCGGGCTGTCGATCGCGAGCGTGTGATGATCTCGCCGCGCGACGTGCGGGGGCGCCATTCCCACGCGGCGCGCCGCCGACGCGTGATATTCGGCTGGCGCGAACAGGCGAAGGATTTCCGGCACCGCGTCGTGCCCGGTCAGATCCGTCACGCCGCCCTCGTGCAACGCATCGAAGGCTTCCTCGAGCACGTCGATGTCGGATAGCAGACTATGAATTGAACTCGAGTCATCGTTGGCGCGGGCTCGTTCACCCATCGCCTCTTTGCCCGATCCGGCTATCCCTGTTGCAGACGATCCGACCCATTCCGAGTTGGGCAGGAAGTGCGGCGATTCGAGTGCCTGGTAATACTGTTCATTGAGCGTGGCGAGAAGATCGTCCCGGTCGGTATGTGTCGACGCGCCCGGCCGCTCGTATGCCGACGTGTCATACGCAGCGTTCGTCGACGAACCCAGGAACTCGAAGATAGCCTCGCTCGACTCCGGTGAGCAGTCGCCGCGATCCGACGCAGCCAGTCCCTGACGCTCCATACGTGATTGCCCACGAACCTGCCCGCGCGAACCCATGTGTATCCAGGACGGGGCACGATGCAGAGCACTCCGATCGATGGTTGCGCGCGGCGGTTTGCCAAGAACTTTGCGTAAGTAAGTATGAAATGTCATTGCCTGACGCCAAGCAGGTCTATGCTGATCCTGCAGCCGTTATACCGAACAGAACGGAATTAACGCATGACTACGCAATTGATGTCCACCGTAAATTTCGGCAGCAATGTTTAAAAAATAGAGATTTAATTCGAGATAAATTAAGCGACAATCCAAAATACATATAATCCGACATATATCCAGCACCAACAAGCCATACTTATCCTACACCGCGGGAATTTTCAATCTAATACGCGGAAATCTCCTAACGCCAAAACAAGCCGAATTTCCACACAAAAGACGATATTTTTCAATTATTTAACTAACATTCTTATCTCAACAACTCACAGAATAGGCTAACTTTACATTTGTTGCCGATCAAAAAATTCACGAATTGCAGAAAAATAAAAATCACCTGCACACATTGACTGCTCCAAACTTCAAGTCGGATAATTAAAAAAAGTCCATTAAACGGAGGGGGTTCGAAAAGCGCCAATTACATAAAGAAAGCGAAGCGTTTGACCGTATAAGGCAATTTCCTTAAAAAGCTTCCATTTCCACTTGCACAGGCACAATTCCAATCAGTCATCCTAATAAACCACACGCGACCAGTTCATGACGATTTCCCGCCAGGCACTCTTTGGCAAGCTCGGGGCCACACTCTTCCGCAGCATTGAATCCGCTACCGCGTTTTGCAAGTTGCGTGGTAACCCGTATGTGGAGCTTGTCCATTGGCTGCATCAATTGCTGCAATTACCGGACAGCGACATGCACCGCATTGCCCGGCATGCGGGAATCGAACGTACAACACTGGAACGCGATCTCGCACGGGCGCTCGCCGCCTTGCCCGCCGGCGCCAGTTCGATCAGCGACATCTCGTACCATATTGAACTGGCCGTCGAGCGAGCATGGGTGCTTGCCACGCTCGATTTCGGCGACCGCAGGATACGCGGCGCGTGGTTGCTTGCCGCATTGCTTGGCACGCCGGAACTGCGTCGCGTACTGCTTTCGGCTTCGCCCGCATTCGCTCGCATCCCGGTCGATACGCCACGCGACGAACTGATTGCGTGGATCGACGGCTCGCCCGAATCTTCCGACTCGCCGTACGACAACACGGACTTCTCCGCCGCAGCGCCGGGCGAGGCTTCGCAGGCACTGCCCGCAGGTTCGAAGAACTCGCCAATCGAGCAGTACTGCAGCGACCTGAGCGCGCGAGCCCGCGCAGGTGAAATCGACATCGTGACGGGACGCGAGCAGGAGATTCGCACGATCATCGATATCCTGCTGCGTCGCCGTCAAAACAACCCGCTGCTCACTGGCGAGGCCGGCGTCGGCAAGACCGCTGTCGTAGAAGGGCTCGCACTTGCCATCGCTAACGGCGACGTGCCGCCCGCGCTGGCCGACGTGCGGCTCATGACGCTCGACGTCGGTGCATTGCTGGCTGGTGCGAGTATGAAAGGGGAATTCGAGTCGCGGCTCAAAGGCGTGCTCGAAGCCGCGTTACGGTCCAAGACACCCATCATTCTGTTCGTCGACGAAATCCACACGCTCGTCGGCGCGGGCGGTCAGGCCGGCACCGGTGACGCCGCCAATCTTCTCAAGCCGGCCCTCGCGCGAGGCGCGGTACGCATGATCGGAGCGACGACCTGGTCGGAGTACAAGCGGCACATCGAAAAAGATCCCGCTCTCACCCGGCGCTTTCAGGTACTGCAGGTCCCCGAACCGCAGGAAGCCGCAGCCATCGACATGGTGCGGGGACTGGCCGACACGTTTTCGAAGCACCACGGCGTGATTGTCCGAGACGAAGCGATCCGCGCCGCCGTTACGTTGTCCCATCGCTATATTCCTTCGCGGCAGTTGCCCGACAAGGCGATCAGTCTGCTCGACACCGCATGCGCACGCGTGGCGCTCTCGCAGCATGCGCCGCCGCGCGAACTGCAAAGCGTGCGTCAACGACTTCAGGCGGCGCGCGTCGAGTGTGGCCTGCTTGAACAGGAGGCGCGTATCGGACTCCATGCGGAGGAGGCGCTGAGTGCCGCCAGGGCGCGCATCGGTACGCTCTCCACGGAGGAAAGCGCAATCGACGCACATTGGCGCGCCCAGCTCGCAGCCGCACAGGCGTTAGCGAGCGCCCGCGACGCCATCCTTACCCAGCCCGCCCCGGATCAAGCCGATGTTGTGCCATCCCTCGCGACACTCGGCCAGCTGGAGCACAGCCTCCTTGACCTTCAGGGTGAGACGCCACTCGTTTTCCCGGAAGTAGACGAAACGGTCATCGCGGAAATCGTCTCGGACTGGACCGGCATTCCCGTCGGTCGCATGGTAACGAATGAAGTTGCGGCTGTGCGCGCCTTGCCCGAAACACTCGCCGCCCGCGTGATCGGGCAAAGTGATCCCTTGCGCCAGATCGGTGAGCGAGTGCAGACGGCGCGCGCGGGTCTTACCGATCCCCGCAAACCACTCGGCGTGTTTCTGCTGGCGGGGCCGTCCGGCGTCGGCAAGACGGAAACGGCGCTCGCACTGGCCGAAGCTCTGTATGGCGGCGAGCAGAACCTGATCACGATCAACATGAGCGAGTATCAGGAGGCGCACACGGTCTCCGGACTCAAGGGCGCACCGCCCGGATACGTCGGTTACGGTGAAGGCGGCGTGCTGACAGAAGCCGTCCGCCGGCGCCCGTATGCAGTTGTTCTGCTCGACGAGATCGAAAAGGCGCATCACGACGTACATGAAATGTTCTTCCAGGTGTTCGACAAGGGCTACATGGAAGACGGCGACGGACGCTACATCGACTTCCGCAATACCACGATCCTTTTGACCAGCAATGCCGGGTCCGAGCTGACAGCGAGCCTATGCGCGGACGCCACACTCGCACCCGATCAGGACGCCCTACGTGAAGCGTTAAACCCTGAGTTGCTCAAAGTATTTCCCGCGGCCTTTCTCGGACGCGTGACCGTCGTGCCGTATCGCCCGCTGGTTCACGCGTCGCTCGCCAGCATCGTGCGTCTGCATATGAACCGTGTCGTGCAGCGCATGGCGGACAGTCATGGTATTGCACTGCATTACAACGAACAGGTAATCGACTACATCGTCAGCCGCTGCCTCGTGCAGGAGACCGGCGCCCGGGTGTTGATCGGGTTTATCGAGCAACACGTTCTGCCGAGACTGTCTGCTCTCTGGCTCGACGCTTTCTCGTCGAAGCGAGTCCTCTCGAGCATCGAAATCCAGATCGGCGACAGCAACGTCACGCCTGCTGCCGCATTCGTCTTTGCATCTGCCAACAAGCCAGCGTTCAGCGAGAGCATTTCCCCGGTTTCAGTCGGCGAGACTCATTAAACCTGCCGGCCATTTCCCACGCTTACGGAGTCATGCATGTCCGTTTCAAACAGTTCGCAGAAGTTCATCGCGCGCAACCGTGCGCCGCGCGTCCAGATCGAGTACGACGTCGAGATCTACGGTTCCGAGAAAAAGGTAGAACTGCCATTCGTGATGGGCGTGCTTGCCGATCTATCCGGCAAGCCGGTCGAACCGCTGCCGGCTGTCGCCGACCGCCGCTTCCTCGACATCGATATCGACAACTTCGACGAGCGCATGAAAGCGCTCAAGCCACGCGTCGCATTCGCGGTGCCCAATACGCTCACGGGCGAGGGCCAATTAATGGTCGACATGACATTCGAAAGCATGGAGGACTTCTCGCCGGCCGCCGTCGCCAGCAAGGTCGAGCCCTTGCATCGCCTGCTCGACGCGCGTACGCAACTGGCCAATCTGCAGACCTATATGGACGGCAAATCCGGCGCCGAAGCGCTCGTCAACAAGCTGCTGGCTGATCCGGCCTTGCTGAAAGCGCTCGCGGCCGTGCCGAAGCCGAAAGTCATCGACGAGACAGAACACAGCCATACCGACAAGGCGTCGAACTGACCGCCGCTGCTGGCGAAGGCACACCGGCAAGAACGACTCAAGAACGACCCAAGAACCACAGAGACACACCATGACAACACAGCAGGTAAAGGCGACGGCAACCGCAACTGCCGCGCATTCGCAAACCGACTTTTCGCAGTTGCTCGCGCAAGAATTTCGCCCCAAGACCGCCGCGGCTCGCGACGCCGTCGAATATGCGGTTCAAACGCTGGCCGAGCAGGCGCTGCAGCAGTCGATCATCATCAGCGACGACGCGTACAAGAGCATCGAAGCGATCATCGCGCAAATCGATCACAAGCTGTCGGAGCAGATCAACCTGATTCTCCACCACAACGATTTCCAGAAACTGGAATCGGCGTGGCGCGGTCTGCATCATCTGGTGTCGAACACCGAAACGGACGAGCGGCTGAAGATCCGCTTCATGGACGTTTCGAAAGAAGAACTGCGTCGCACGATGAAGCGCTACAAGGGTCTCGCGTGGGATCAGAGTCCGCTTTTCAAGCAGATCTACGAAGAAGAATATGGCCAGCTCGGCGGCGAACCGTACGGCTGCCTTGTTGCTGACTATTACTTCGACCACACACCGCCCGACGTCGACCTGCTCGGCTCAATTGCAAAAATCTCCGCGGCCGCGCATACGCCGTTCATCTCGGGAGCCTCGCCCTCGGTGCTACAGATGGAATCGTGGCAGGAACTCGCCAACCCGCGCGATCTGACGAAAATCTTTGCGCAAAATCTCGAGTACGCGCCGTGGAATTCCCTGCGCAATACGGAAGATGCGCGCTATATCGGGCTCGCAATGCCGCGCTTCCTGTCGCGTCTGCCGTACGGCGCGCAGACAAACCCGGTCGATGAATTCGATTTCGAGGAAGACACCAACGGTCCAGATCACCGCAACTATGCGTGGGCCAATGCCGCGTACGCCATGGGCGTGAACATCAACCGGTCGTTCAAGTTGTATGGCTGGTGCTCGCTGATTCGCGGCGTCGAGTCGGGCGGCACGGTCGAGAGCTTGCCGTGCCACACGTTCCCAACCGACGACGGCGGCATCGACATGAAGTGCCCGACGGAAATCGCAATCTCGGACCGTCGCGAAGCCGAACTGTCGAAGAACGGTTTTATTCCGCTCGTGCACCGTAAGAACACCGACCACGCGACCTTCATCGGTGCCCAATCGGTGCAGAAGCCCGCCGAATACCACGATCCGGATGCGACTGCCAACGCCAACCTGTCGGCGCGTCTACCGTATCTGTTCGCCTGCTCGCGATTCGCGCACTACCTGAAGTGCATTGTGCGCGACAAGATCGGGACGTTCCGCGAGCGCGAGGATATGCAGCGCTGGCTCAACGAATGGATCATGAACTACGTCGACGCGGACCCGGCGAATTCATCGCAGGAAACCAAAGCGCGCCGCCCACTGGCTGCAGCCGAAGTGGTCGTCGAGGATGTCGAAGGCAACCCCGGCTACTACCAGGCGAAGTTCTTCCTGCGCCCGCACTTCCAGCTCGAAGGCCTCACGGTGTCGCTGCGTCTTGTTGCGCGGCTGCCTTCCGTGAAGGAAGCGGCCTGATCGATCGCTGCCAGAACGCCAACGGCCACCGCGTAATCCAGCCGGCGGTCCCGGAGGTCATTCCGAATGCATCGGCCATTAACAAAAAGGGAGTCTCTCAGATGTCTTCGCTACGGTTTGATGGGCGTACACACCAGATTGAGCTAGTTGATTCTGCTGGCAATACGACCGGCACTTGGGCTGCGTACAACAACGTCGACAGTCATGCCACGATTCGTCATATTCAGAACGGCGTCTACACAGTCCAGGACAGGGTGATACCTCACCCTCACGCTGCGTCCGCCAATGGCCCCTATGGGCTACATGGCATTGTTCGCTTCAACGTGCCCGGTCATCCCGGCATCGGCGTCCATTCGGGACGGGCCAACGCGACTCATTTGGCGGGTCCGCAACATCCGACCATGGGTTGCATCCGAACGACGGACGACGCAATGAACGCCATCGGCAATCTGATGAGAACGGACGCGCTGACCACCGTCGAAGTTGTCGGCAACGACAGCATGGGCGCGCGCGCCGCGTCTCGGCGCAACCGTCACGCAAGCCTTCATGGGCGCAGTCATGGTTAGGCTTCCAATTCGTGGCGCTATGTTCAGGCCGATCGCATGTCTCGTTGCGGTGCTCGGTTTCCTGTCAATGTCATTGGCCTACGGTAAGGCTTGCGCCGAGCATGACGCGGTGGGTGCGGATGCGATGGTCGACAAGATCACCACCTGGAACGCGGCGAGCGTCGCGTTCACGAAGTACGGACAGTGCGACGACGGCGACATCGCCGAGGGGTACTCGGAGGCGATTGCGCGACTACTCGTGGATCGGTGGAATACATTGCCGCGACTTGGTCAATTGATCAAGCGCAATCCGTCGCTCAAAGGCTTTGTGCTGCGTCATATCGACAGCACGCTGGATACGGCCGACCTCGACAAAATTAAGGAACTTTCCACGTCATCCTGTCCGGCGGGCATGGAAACATTCTGCAAGGCGCTGACCCACGCCGTCGCGCAGACCGAACGGACAACGAAATGAAGTAATACGCCCGCCGCGCCGTAGCCAACGCCACAGCCATCGCAGTGCGCGCGTGCACGCGTACGTCCGCACTCGGTACGCGCCTCGTCTGCGTAAAAAAGAACGGCAGTCGAAGCACCGCCAATACGCAGCGACATTCACTGACAAAGAGCATCGCTGATACGGCGCGGCAGTCCCGCAACAAAGAGCAGTCTGTTTTTTCACTCACGGAGTTTTTAAATGGCACAGGACATTTTTATCAAGATCAACGGCATCGACGGCGAATCGCAGGATTCGGCGCACAAGAACGAAATCGAAGTGGCGAGCTGGGGTTGGCAAATCCTGCAGCAGTCGAACATGCACATGGGTTCGGGCGGCGGCGCGGGTAAGGCAACTGTCGAAGACCTGGCGTTCGAACACCTGGTCGACCGTGCAAGCCCGAACCTGATGAAGTATTGCCTGACCGGCAAGCACATCGATCAGGCCGTGCTGACCGTGCGCAAGGCAGGCGGCAATCCGCTCGAATACCTGAAGATCACGATGAACGACGTCATCGTTACGCAGGTTCATCCGTCGGGCAGCAACGCTGACAACGGCATCCGTGAACAGGTGCGCCTGTCGTTCGCGAAGGTCAAGCAGGAATACGTCGTGCAGAACGCCCAGGGCGGCAGTGGCGGCGCCGTGACGGCAGGCTACGACATCAAGCTCAACAAGGAAGCTTAAGCGCTCCTGTCTTGCGAGGTCCGGCATGCGCGCCGGACCTTATAACGCCCCACTTCCCCTGTTCACTGCCGATGCGCCCGTCCAATCACGTCGTCGCACTTATCTGCGTACTCGGACTTACCGCATGCGCGAGCAACGATCCCAAAGCCGTTCATGAACCCGTGAGGCTCGACCTGTCGATAACCGCCTCATCGAGCGTCAATCCCGACGACCAGAAACGCGCCGCGCCGATCGTGGTGCGCATTTACGAATTGAAAAACGCCGACGCGTTCACCGCCGCCGACTTCTTCTCGCTGCAGGACAAGGACAAGACCGTGCTCGCCGACGACCTCGTCGTGCGCGAGCAGTATCAGCTTCGTCCAGGAGAAAGCCGGACTATTCGGCGCAACGCCGATCAGGCCACGACCACTCTCGGTGTCATCGCGGCCTACCGCGATCTGCCGAATTCCGTGTGGCGCGCCACCTGGACACTGCCGTCATCGCCACCGGCTGCGTGGTACCGGATCGCGCCGAAACTGAAGCTGACGATCAATCTCGATACCAGTGCGATCCGGATCACCGACGCACAAAAACAAAACAAGTAATGGACCACACGCATGAGTTGGTATAACAAGGTCATCTGGAGCGAAGGGTTGTTCCTGCGCCCGCAGCTTTTCCAGCAGCAGGAACGCTACCTCGAACATTTCGCCCACAAGCGCGCGGCGCCGCTTTCGCCCTTTTTCTTCGGCTTCTCTCACTACGCAATCGACAATGAGGCGCTCGCGCTCGGCAAAGTGATCCTGAAGTCCGCCAGCGGCGTATTCGCCGACGGCACGCCCTTCGATTCGCCGGGGAACACGCCGCCGCCCGCCCCGCTGACGGTACGCGCGGAGCATCTGGACCAGGTCATCCATCTTGCCGTGTCCATTCGCGTGCCCAACGCGGAGGAAACGACCTTCGACGAGTCCTCCCATTCGCTCGCCCGCTATGCCGTGTTCGACACGGACTTGCGCGATACGAACTCGGTCGGACAAGGTCCGAAAGCCGTTCAACTATCCAACCTGCGGCTGCGACTAGTGCCGCAGAAAGAGATGACCGACGCGTGGATCGGTCTACCCTTGACGCGAGTCAAGACGCTTCGTGCGGACGGCAGCATCGAACTCGACGATACCCTGGTCCCGCCGGTGTCGGGCTATGGCGCCAACGCGTTGCTCACGAGCTGGCTGGCGAAGGTCCACGACCTCACGCGCCTGCGTGCGGATGCGCTCGCCAAACGGCTGACCGGGAGCGACGGCCAGGCCGGCACGGTCGCAGAGGTCTCGGATTATCTGCTGCTGCAAACGCTCAACCGCTACGAACCGCTGTTGCAACACCTGCGCCGGGTGCCGACCACCTCCCCCGCCGATCTCTACGCGCTGCTGCTTAGCATGGCGGGAGAACTCTCGACCTACGTGCGTCCGCAGACGCGCCGGCCGCTCGAAAGCCATCCGCCGTATCAGCACATCGAGCCGCATCTGTGCCTGAAGCCCGTGGTCGACGACACACACTGGCTGCTCAACGCGGTCCTCGTACGCAGCGCGCAAAGCATTCCGTTTGCCGACGCGGGATACGGCATGCGCAACGCAGTGGTCGATCCGGCGGAAATTCGCAGTTTCAGTTCGCTGGTCCTCGCCGTATCGGCTCAGATGCCGCCGGACACGCTGGTCCAGCAATTCGCCATGCAGGCCAAGATGGGACCGTCCGAACGTCTGCCGGATCTGGTGCGCTCGCATCTGCCGGGCATCGCGCTTCAGGCGCTGCCCGTGCCGCCGCGGCAGATTCCATTCAACGCCGGCTATGTGTACTACGAACTCTTGCGTACGGGTCCGCTGTGGGAGACCGTCGCGCAGCACGGCGGCATTGCGCTGCATGTGGCGGGTGATTTCCCCGCACTCAGGCTGGAACTGTGGGGCGTGCGCTGATAAGCCGTGACTCGCCGGAAAACAGGAGCGCTTCCGTAGAGGCGCCCGTTCATCATCGCATCAGGGGAACACAGTGAATCCAGACCGAGGACTGCCTTCTTTCGGCACAGCTTTCGCGCCCGACGACCGCGCTACGTCTGCCGGCATGGAGAAAAAAACCGGCGACTCGGCGTCCGGCGCGAAGCCCGAACTGCCGGCCACGTTGCTTGCGAGCATCCCCGCCGGTGAACCGCAGGCCACCCGCCTGCAAGCCGTGGAGGACGCGACCAATCCGCTGCTGGAGGCCGCGCGCCCTTTGCTGCGCGCGCTCGCCGACATGCCGGACAATCTGGATCTGACGGCCACCGATCAGCTTCACCTGCTGCTCAAACAGGAGGTGCGCATTTTCCAGCGACTGTGCGAGCAAGCGAATATCCGGCGCGATCATATGATCGGCGCGCGTTACTGTCTGGCCACGGCGCTCGATGAATCCGCGGGAAAGACCGTTTGGGGTCAGCGCGAAACCGGCGTCGAATGGCTTCGCAAAGGCTTGGCCACCGAATTCCACGAGGACCGCCAAGGCGGCGACAAGGTCTATCTGCTGATCGGTCGGCTGATGAACGAGCCGCGCGAGCATCTCGACCTGCTCGAAGTGATCTATCGGATTCTGAGCCTCGGCTTCATGGGCCGTTACCGCCATGAAGCCGACGGCGCCCGCAAGCATGACGCCGTGCGTCAACGGCTCTACAACGAGATCCAGACGCAGCGCGGCGTCGTGCCGATCGCGCTGTCGCCGCGAGCGCAATCCAACGCCCGCGGACGGCGTCTGTCGGTCTACGACTTTCCGGTCTGGATCACGTTTGCCGTTCCCGGGCTGATCCTGCTCGGCCTGTTCGGCTGGTTCAAATACCATCTGCTCGACCATGGCGCGAGCGTCGAGAAGCAGATCACCGATATCGGCCATCTGACGCCGCCGCCGGCCCCACGCCTGCCCCACCTCAAGGAACTGCTGAAGAACGAGATTGCGGCCGGCACGGTCAGCGTCGACGAAGACGCACGTCATAGCTCCGTGACGTTTCGCGGCGACGCAATGTTCCCGCCGGGTGGCGTCAACGTCAACGCGTCGATGGGGCCGCTGATCGCAAAGATCGCGAGCGAAATCGGCAAGGTGCCCGGCAAGGTCACCGTCACCGGCCACACCGACAACCTGCCGATCAGAAGCCGCCAGTTCGCATCCAACGATGCGCTCTCCGAAGAGCGCGCAACCCAGGTCATGCAGATGCTGCAAGCATCGGGCGTAGCGGCGGCGCGGCTCGAGGCGATCGGCGGCGGCGAGGCGAATCCCATTGGCGACAACGCAACGGCGCAAGGCCGCGCGCAGAACCGCCGCGTAGAAATCACGGTCACCCCCTGATCAATATCATGCCCATCGGGACTCAAGGATGAAGAAGTTGTCGTTTCTGGTATCGCGCTGGTTCCTCGCGTTCCTCGCGCTGTTGGTCCTCGGACTGGTGATCTGGTTTCTGGGGCCGTTCGTCGCGTTCGGCGGCCTGAAGCCTCTTGTTGGCGTCGGCATGCGCGTCCTCGTGATCGCGCTGCTGCTCGTGGGCGCACTGCTTTGGCTCAAGGGCTGGTCGACCGGCGTGGTGTTCGGCGCGCTGCTGTGCCTGCTGGTCTGGTACGCAGGACCGCTGTTGAGCTTCGGGCGTGCCGCGCCGTTGACCTCCGTCGCGGCGCGCGTGATCGCCATTGGCGTCGTGCTGGCGCTTTTTGCCGCGTTCGGTCTCTACTGGCTCTGGCAGAAAATGCGCAGCGACGAAGCGTTCCTTAAAAAAGCGCTGACGTTTGGCGGCAAGAAGGAGACGCCGCCGGCCGCCGGCAGGCTCAAAGAGGTCGAGGCCCGCATCAACGCCGCGCTCGCGCGGCTGAAGTCCATGCGCACGGGCGCGCGAGGCGTGGGGCGGCTCTTCCAGGGCACGCGGTATCTGTACGAACTGCCCTGGTTCATCGCGCTCGGCTCGACCTCCTCCGGCAAGACAAGTGCATTGCTGAACGCCGGGCTGGCGTTTCCGATTGGCGGCGCGACGCCGCGAACGGCCGGCGCATCCGTCGGCACGAAGAACATCGACTGGTGGCTGTCGAACGATGCCGTCCTGATCGATACCGCGGGCTACTACACGCGACACGGCGCATCGACTCAGTCATTGCCCGCGCTCGCGGACAAACGCGCCGAAAACAAAGACGACAACAAAGACAACAACGCCGGCCGCGGCACGGCCGCAACTCAGGGCACGGACGCCGCGGTCGGCGATGCCGACTGGCGTCGGCGTGTGGACGAAGACGAATGGCATGGCTTTCTCGACCTGCTTCGCCGCCACCGTCCGCGCGCGCCGATCAACGGCGCGGTGCTCGCAATCAGCCTCGACATACTGACGGCCTCCGACCCCGCGGTGCGCGCGACCGAAGCCGACATGCTGCGCGAGCGGCTGGCCGATTTGCGCGCCCGGCTGGGTATCCGCTTTCCGGTGTACCTGATGATCACGCAAATGGACCACTTGTCCGGGTTCGCCGATTATTTCGGATCGCTGACCGAGGAACATCGCGCGCAGATGTGGGGATTCACGCTCCCGGTCGACGGCCAATCGGCCCGGAGCAACCTCGCTGCGGTGTGCAACGGAGAATTGAGGCAGCTCGTCACGCGTCTCGCGGGCGGCGTGAACACGCGGCTGGAAGACGAGTACGACATTGAGCGCCGCCGGCGGCTCGCAGCACTGCCGGAAGCCTTCGCCGCGCTCTGCGCTCCGCTTGCCGAGTTACTGGGGCAACTGTTCGTCGATTCACGTTACGACGCTACGCAAAATCACACGATGCTGCGAGGCGTCTATTTCACGAGCGCATTGCAGGCCGGGCAAACAGTCATTGCCGAACCGCTCACGGTCGTGCAGCGTCTGATGGCGGGGCGCAGTCGCCTGTTCTCGGCGGACGCGGCGCGGCCCGCCGCGAACCACAGCTACTTTTTGCACGATCTGTTCACGAAGGTTGTCTTTCCCGAAGCGCATCTGGTGCGTCCCAATCTGCGCTGGGAGTACCGTTTCCGCCTGTTGCGGCTACTCGGGCACACGCTCGGCCTCGTATTGTTCGTGTGGCTCGCAATGGGCATGCGCGTGAGCTTCGGCAATAACAGCGACTATCTGGATGCGATCGCGCGCAAGAGCCAGGCACTCGCGGCCAAGGTTACGCAGCTTTACCGCGAGCCCAAACCGGAAGCCGTGCCGGACACGTTGGGCGAGGCGCGCTATCTGCCGACCTGGACAGGACTGGATCTGTCGGATCCCGACAGCCGCTTTCGCTATGGCCTCTACAGCGCGCCGGGTGTCGTCGAGGCGAGCCGCGACACCTATCGCGCGCTCGAGGACAATCTGCTGCTGCCGTCCATCGTTCACCGCCTCGAAGACGTCATTGCTGAGTCGATGGCGAACAAGGATGCCAAAGCGACCTACGGCGCGTTGCGCGTCTACTTGATGCTGTATGACAAGGCGAGGTTCAACTCGACCGACATCAAAGCGTGGGTACTCGACGACTGGGCAAAAAACGACAGCGCGTCGATCTTCGGCGGACGGGCTTCGATGATCGAACACGTCGAGCAGTTATTTTCCGGCGAGCGTATCGTTCAGTCGCCGCTGATCCGCAACGACGGCCTGATTCAGCAGGCCCGCGCACTTCTCGACGGCAGCAATGCCACGCAGCGGCTCTACGAGCGCGCGAAGGCGGACATGCAGAAGGAGGCGCCCGACGAGTTCACGCTGCTTCGTGCGGTCGGACCGCAGGCCGGCACGGTGTTCACGCGTGTCAGCGGCGCACCGCTCTCGCGCGGCGTGCCCGGCCTTTTCACGTTCGACGGCTACCGGAACCTGTTCGACAAGCGGCTGCCGGAGTTCGTCCAGGCGGCGCGCGACGACGACGCCTGGGTCATGGGACGTTCGTATCTCGGCGAGGCTCAAAAAAAAACGGCTGAAATCGTAAGCACGGTAACGGGCGCCGACGATCCGCTGACGGAAGCCATCCGCCGGCTCTATCTGACCGAATACGCGCAGCAGTGGGACGCTTTCCTCAGCGATATCCGCACGGTCGCCGGTACCAGCCTCGCCTTCAATCTGCAGGTGCTGCGCCAGTTCGCTGCACCCGATTCGCCGCTGGCGCGCCTCGCCCGCGCAGCCGTGCATGAAACGACGCTCACCCAGTCGATCGCGGCCGCCAATGGTTCTCTGCTGCAGAAAACGACCGACCAGTTCAGTCAGAAAGCGGATAAAGCGCTGGGCATCCGCGCGGAAGAGCGCGTCGAGCGCGAACTGGTGGACGGCCATTTCGCCGCGCTGCGCGAGATGGTCACAGGCAGCGCCGACACCTCGGCCGCCGATGCGCCGGCCAATGCTCAAGCCCGCAAGACAGGTCTCGACGGCGTAACGAGCCTGCTCAACGATTACTACACCACACTGACGGTCGCGGATAACGCGATCGCGAACAACAGCATGCCGCCCGCCAGCGATGCCGCGGCCAAACTGAAAATGGCGGCCAACACCATGCCGGCGCCCTTTCGCGAGGTGTTGCTCGGCCTCTCGGTGCAGGGCTCGCGCGAAGTCAATCAGGGCATCGGGCAACTGCTTTCGCGGCAGATGCAGGCCGTGGTCAGCGACACCTGCCGAATGACCGTGGAGGGCAACTATCCTTTTGCGCCGGACAGTCCGCGCGACGTGAGTGTCGACGACTTCACACGCGTATTCGCACAGGGCGGCGTGATCGACGACTTCTTCACGAAAAACCTCGCACCGTTCGTCGATACCTCGGCGAAGCCGTGGCGCTACAGAACGCTGCCGGGCGCCACGGAGCCCGTACGGGGCCCCGACCTCGAACCATTCCAGCACGCGAGGCAAATCCGCGACGTGTTCTTCGGCGACCAGGGCAAGCAACTTCTTTGGAAAACGGAAATCCGCGTGCCCGAACTCGATCCGACGGTGACGACGCTGGCAATCGACATCGACGGTCAGACCATGCTGTATCAGCACGGACCCGTCGCACCATTCGCAGTGAGCTGGCCTGGGCCGCGCGGCGGCGTGCATGCCGAAATGACCGCGAGTCCACGCATTCGCAATGAAACCTCGACGCTCGTGACGGACGGCCCGTGGGCACTCATGCGTTTGCTGCGCAAGGGGCAGATTGTCCAGACGGCCACGCCGGGGCGCACCCGCGCGGAGTTCGATTTCGACGGACGCAAGGCGGTGCTCGATATCACCGGTGCGGGCAGCGTCGCCAACCCGCTGACCAGCGATGTGCTCACGACCTTCCGTTGCCCGAATTCGATGTCGATGTTCAGCCTGCCTGACAGCGGGCCGCCGCCCGGCTTGCCGGCGGCGGATGCCGACCGCGCTCATTGATGCCGCCTATGCGAGTCGACCGCACGCCGGGAACAGCCCGACGCTGAATCGAGGTATTTGCGCCTGTATTCAGACTTCAGACGGCTCGCTACGTGCGAACTCGCACATAACGCATTCGATTGTTCCCCTACAATCGTCCGGCGCAGATGACGCCCAGGATGACCCAATGCGTTTCGTGTACCTCGTCGTGTTGGCAATCGCATGTTGCGCGTGTTGCGCGTGTTCGCCGCGCGACCATCGCGTCCCCGCCTCATCGGCGGAACGCGATATCGACAGCGCGGTGGCCGAATGGAGAGACAGGTTCGACCCGCTGTGGCGCTATAACCGCGCCCACTGCGCAGGCGAAGCCGCCACGCTCGCGGAAGTCAAAGATCTCTTTCAGCAGCTTCGACACGTGTCGACGGCAACTGCCTGCGATCGCCTGACCGCGCTACCTGAAACCCATCACACTCAGGTCGAGGGCAACCAGGCTAGCCTTGTCGTGCAAAACCCGGACGGGCGGCCGGGCAGCGAGCTTCGTTTCGCTCTCGCATCGTCGGCCGGCGGCTGGACAGTGCTGAAAGTATCGACCTCGGGTGCGCTGTCCGCCACGACTATCTTCGACGCATCACAGGCAGGTTCCGGCGATGGACGCGTCGAACCGGCCTACTCGGCATGGATTCCGCACGGCGCAGCGCCGTGGGAGATCACCCACATCATTAGCTACGGCCAGTCACTCAGCCAGGGGTTCTTCAACAAACCCGTGTTGTCCACTCATCAGCGCTATTCCTCGTTGCGTTTCAACGGCGGCGTGCGTGCTCAAGACGGCGTGCAAGATGCCGGCGTCGACGCGGCCTACAAGCAGTTCGTCCCGTTGACCGAGACTCAATGGGGCGACAAGGCCGAGACGCCGACGAGCGGCACCTTGAACATGGCCATGCAACTGATCGAGCAGGAGAACCTGCAGAGTCACGCGGACCTGCCCTACCGTTTCATCGGATCGGCGCCGGGCGAAGGATCGATGGACATTGCGACGCTGTCGCCGGCGGGGACTTATTACACGCGGCTGCTGCGCGATATTAGCGAGGGGAAACGGCTCGCAAGCGCACAGGGCAAGACTTACGGCGTCGGCGCAATCACCTGGACGCAAGGGGAAGCCGACGATTCCGGCCACACATCGATTCCGACCTACATTGCGAAGTTGAAGCGCTTACGGGCCGACGTCGATCGCGACGCCAAGGTGTTGACCGGCCAGACGCAGGACGTCGAGATGATCACCTATCAAGTGGCCACGCATCGCCGTTTCGGCCAGCGGTATCCGCATATCGCGCTCGCGCTGCTCGAAGCCAGCCACGAAGATCCACACATTCATCTCGCGGTGCCGATGTATCTGTTTCGCTACGTGGACGGCGGCCATACCGACAATCGCAGCACCGAATGGATGGGCGCCTATTATGGGCTGGTCCTCAAGAGGATTCTGATCGATAAACAGACATGGACGCCTCTCGAACCATTGAACTGGCGACGCGAAGGCACGACCGCCGTGCTGCGATTCAATGTCCCTGCACCGCCTCTCAGATGGGACACGACGCAGGTTGCCGGCAATTCGGACTACGGTTTCTCGTTGCGCCTGCCGTCCGGTGACTTGCTGCCGATCCGCTCGGTATCGATCACCGGACCCGACGAAGTGAGCATCACTGCTCGATCGCCTATCCCTGCCGGTACGCATGTCGAGTACGCATTCGACGGCATCGGCGTCGCGGGAAGCCGTTACGGTCCGCGTGGCAATCTGCGCGATTCGCAGGGCGACGCAATCCGGTTCAACGACGGGCGCGAATCGATGCGTCTCGACAACTGGTGCGTGATTTTCGATGTGCAACTATAGCGCCGCGTGAAAGGGCCGGCCACATCGGGTGGCAACATGAACCGGAACGAGGGAATGGTGAAAGAAGAGCGCATCCGAGGCGGCCTGGCAATTTCCATCAGCGCGATCGTATGCGCCGAAGTGCTGCAGCGAATCAGCGACGCCGGCTTTCTGCAGGACGGCCACGTGGCTCGTCTTCTGAAAGTGCTTCTGTACGCAGCCGGCACGCTGGGATACCCAACGGCCTTCTTCCTTCTCGGCGCGAGCACGCTGGCCTATTTGCAGCGCTCACGCGCGCGCTTGCTGAAGTCGCTCGCGTCGACTGTTCTCTATCCGTACCTGCTTTGGTCGATACTGCAAATGGCTGTGCAATGGCTGGTAGCCGACTATCGGGACTACCCCGCCCGGCAATTCGAATTGGCTCGTCTGGCATGGGCGCCGATTGGACAATTCTGGTTTCTCTACGCGCTGTTCATCTGTCAGATCGTGGCGTTCATCACGGTATGGCCACGACCCACAACGGTCCGATGTGCGTTGACAGTCGCAAACCGCAGCCTGATTGTCGCGATCATCCTGGCGAGCGCAACCGTCGCGATACGAAGTCACTGGGGCATCGTCACGATGACATGCTGGGGCCTCGTTTTCTTCCTGGCCGGCGTACTGCTCGCCTCGCGGCCGGATCGGCATGAGAGCCACGCGTCGGGCGTTTATGTCGCATTGGCGGGCGCAATCGCCTTTGGCGCCGCCGCGTTCGTGGGGCAGCGTTTCGGCCACCATCTCGACTTGTATTCGCTGCTGACGAGTTTTCTGGGCGTTGCAGCAGCCCTCTCGGTTGGAAGATGCTTGCCGATCTGGCGAAGGTCGCGCTGGATCGTATTGATCGGCTTAACGTGGAAGCCCATCTACCTGATGCATGTGCTTGCCACCGCCGTGGTCTGGAACGCGTTGCTGGCGTTCGGCATCGGCCAGCCGGTCGTCCACTTCGTGCTCGGCAGCGCGGTCGGCCTGACGTTGCCGATCGCCATCTATGTTCTCGCGAAGCGTCTTCGAATCGCGAGTTGCGCCGGCTTTGCGGAAACAGCGGCAGCGCGGAGCGAAAGCGTGGAGTCTGCCGATAAGCCTGCGCCGCGCGCGGACAAAAGCGCGAAGTCGCGCGTGTGATCCTGGTCGTGGGACCGTCGTAGCGCGGACATGGCACAGCATCGCCGCGACTTCGCGGCCTTTCACCGTCGCAAGACAAGGCGCGCACCAATCCGGCGCATCCCGACGCTTCAACGGAGTGCATCGCTCTTCGAGGCGTGCCGCCAGGCCACGCTGCACCGTCATGGCACATACCTTGCATCAACACCGCCCACGATGCTGCCGCGTCCTGACGGCAGCCGACCGGCCCGTCGCCACCACCGCTCACAGAACATGACTCGATCGACTCTTCGCCCCGCGCGTCGCGCCTGGCTCGCCGCACTGTTGCTCTCGCCCGTCCTCGCCGTCAATGCGCCCGCCGCTCACGCGGATACGCTCGATAACATCGCCAAAGCCGGCGTCCTCAAGGTCGCCGTGCCGGAAGACTATCCGCCGTTCGGTTCGGTCGGCGCGGACATGAAGCCGCAGGGCTACGACATCGACACCGCCGCCCTGCTCGCGAAGTCGATGAACGTGAAGCTCGAACTCGTGCCGGTCAACAGCGCCAACCGCATTCCGTATCTGCAAACGGGCAAGGTGGACCTGGTGATCTCGTCGCTCGGCAAGACGCCGGATCGCGAGAAGGTGATCGACTTCTCGACCGCCTACGCGCCGTACTACCAGGGCGTGTTCGGTCCCGCCGACATCAAGGTGAGCGGCCCGGCCGATCTGACCGGCAAAACGGTCGGCGCAACCCGCGGCGCACTCGAGGAAATCGGTCTCACGCAAATGGCGCCGAATGCGACCATCAAGCGCTTCGAGGACAACAACGCGACTATCGCCGCGTTTCTGTCGGGCCAGGTGCAACTGATTGCGGCGGGCAACATCGTCGCAGCCGCGATCCTCGCGAAGAATCCGCCGCGCCGCCCGGAGCCGAAATTCGTCATCAAGAATTCGCCGTGCTTCGTCGGTATGAACAAGAACGAGCCACGCCTGCAGCAGAAAGTGAACGCCGCCATCGCGCAGGCGAAGCAGGACGGCACGCTCAACACGATGTCGAAGAAATGGTTCAGCGCGCCGCTGCCGGCCGATCTGTAAGCGCGCCGTTAGCCGAACTTGATACCGTGACCGGCTTATCCGGCATTGCACTCGTCATGGACGCATCCCGTGCGGCGCACGCGATCCCGGCCATGACACGCAGCGCCTATCATTGTCGCGGCCGGTCCCGCCCGGGATCGCCGCAACGAACGTCACAACCCTACGCACTCATTCGATGAAGCTGACACCTCGCGAGAAGGACAAGCTGCTGATCTTCACCGCCGCGCTGCTTGCCGAACGGCGCCGCGCGCGCGGCCTCAAACTGAACTATCCGGAAGCGATCGCCTTCATCACCGCCGCGCTGATGGAAGCGGCCCGCGACGGCAAGACCGTCGCCGAAGTGATGCACTACGGCACCACGCTGCTCACCCGCAACGACGTCATGGAAGGCGTGCCGGAAATGATCCCCGACATCCAGGTCGAAGCCACGTTCCCCGACGGCACCAAGCTCGTCACCGTTCATCACCCGATTCCCTGATCAAGGCTGCCCCAGATGATTCCCGGCGAACTCCTCATCGACGACGGCGAACACGAACTGAATGCCGGCCGCGCCACCGTCACGGTGGTCGTGTCGAATACCGGCGACCGTCCGGTGCAGATCGGCTCGCATTACCACTTCTACGAAGTGAACGAAGCGCTCGCGTTCGACCGCGAAGCCGCGCGCGGCTTCCGGCTGAACATCGCGGCGGGCACCGCCGTGCGTTTCGAGCCCGGCCAGGAGCGCACCGTCGAACTGGTCGAACTGGCGGGCGAGCGCATCGTCTACGGCTTCAACGGCAAGGTGATGGGCAAGCTGTGAGGCCTCCTCCGCGCTTGGCACGAACCCAGATCGCCCTGTTCATTTCCGGACCCACACCATGACCTTACGCATTGGCCGCCGCGCATACGCGGAAATGTTCGGCCCCACCAGCGGCGACCGCGTGCGCCTCGCCGACACCGAACTGCTGATCGAAGTCGAGCGCGACTTCACCACCTACGGCGAAGAAGTGAAATTCGGCGGCGGCAAAGTGATTCGCGACGGCATGGGCCAGTCGCAACGCGTGCATGCCGAGGTGGTCGATACCGTCGTGACGAACGCCGTGATTCTCGATCACTGGGGCATCGTCAAGGCCGATATCGGCATCAAGGACGGCCGCATCGCCGCGATCGGCAAAGCAGGTAATCCCGACATCCAGCCGAACGTGACGATCGCGATCGGCGCCTCCACCGAAGTGATCGCGGGCGAAGGCCTGATCGTGACGGCGGGCGGCATCGACACGCATATTCACTTCATCAGCCCGCAGCAGATCGAAGAGGCGCTTGCCAGCGGCGTGACCACGATGCTCGGCGGCGGCACCGGTCCGGCAACAGGCACGAACGCGACGACGTGCACGCCGGGGCCGTGGCATCTCGAACGCATGCTGCAAGCGGCCGACGGTTATCCGATGAATCTCGGCTTTCTCGGCAAGGGCAATGTGAGCCTGCCGCAGCCGGCGCTGGAGCAGATCGCCGCGGGCGCGATCGGTTTGAAGCTGCATGAGGACTGGGGCACGACGCCAGCCGCGATCGACAACTGCCTCTCAGTCGCCGACGATACCGACACGCAGGTCGCGATTCACACGGACACGCTAAACGAAGCCGGTTTCGTCGAGGCGACCGTGGCCGCGTTCAAGGGCCGCACGATTCACACGTATCACACGGAAGGCGCGGGCGGCGGCCACGCACCGGACATCATCAAGGTCTGCGGCGAAGCGAACGTGCTGCCCTCCTCGACCAATCCGACGCGTCCGTACACCGTCAACACGCTCGAAGAGCATCTCGACATGCTGATGGTGTGCCATCACCTCGACCCGTCGATCGCGGAAGACATCGCGTTCGCCGAGTCGCGCATTCGCCGCGAGACCATTGCCGCCGAAGACATCCTGCACGATCTCGGCGCGCTGTCGATGCTGTCGTCGGATTCGCAGGCCATGGGCCGCGTCGGCGAAGTGATCATCCGCACCTGGCAGACCGCGCACAAGATGAAGGTGCAACGCGGCGCACTCCCTGAAGACAACGCGCGCCACGACAACTTCCGTGCGAAGCGCTACGTTGCCAAGTACACGATCAACCCGGCGATCACGCACGGCATCGCGCATGAAGTCGGCTCCATCGAGCCGGGCAAGTGGGCCGACCTGGTGTTCTGGGAGCCGGCGTTTTTCGGCATCAAGCCGTCGCTGATCCTCAAGGGCGGCATGATCGCCATGGCGCAGATGGGCGACCCCAACGCGTCGATTCCGACGCCGCAGCCGGTGCACTATCGTGAGATGTTCGCGACGCGCGGCGGCGCCTTGGGACGCACGTCGCTGACCTTCGTTTCGCAGATGGCCGCCGATGCGGGCATCGGCGAACGCTACGGCCTGAACAAGCGTATCGTGGCGGTCAGGAACTGCCGTAACATTTCGAAGGCAGACATGATCCACAACGCGTGGCGTCCGGCGATCAGTGTCGATCCGGAAACCTATCAGGTGATTGCCGACGGTCAGTTGCTGACCTGCGAACCGGCCACTGTGCTGCCGATGGCGCAACGCTACTTTCTGTTCTAGACATGCGCACCATCGACAAACTTATCGCGCCGCATCTGAAGCTCGCGCCCGTGCTGGTCAAGCGCGCGCCGACGCTGACACTGGCGTTCGACGACCGGCGCAAGAGCCGGCTCGCGGCCACGCTCGACAGCGGCGAAGAAGTCGCGCTGCTGTTGCCGCGCGGCACGGTGCTGCGCGACGGCGATGTATTGGTCGCCGACGACGGCGGTCTCGTACGGGTCGTCGCCGCGCCGGAAACGGTCCTCTATGTTCGCGCGAAAGACGCATTGACTTTGACTCGCGCCGCTTATCACCTCGGCAATCGCCACACGCCGGTGGAAGTCGGCGCCGATTATCTGAAGCTCGAATTCGATCCGGTGCTGGCCGATATGCTCAAGCGCATCGGCGCGAGCGTCGATCAGGTTTCGATGCCGTTCCAGCCGGAATCCGGCGCGTATGGCGGCGGCCACAAGCATGGTCATGACGAAACCTTCGCCGAGGACTACGCGCTCGCACAGCAGGTGTTCGGCGAGCACCATGGACATGAGCATGGTCACGCGGCGCAGGGTCATTCGCATTCGCACGATCATGGCCACGACCACGGCCATGAGCATGCGCACGATCACGACCACGGCGATCACGTCCACGACGAATCGTGCGGCCACGGGCATCATCATCATCATGCGCATCGCTGAACTGACGGCGCTGCTGCATCTTGCGTCGCCGGCGCTGCCGATCGGCGCATTCAGCTACTCGCAGGGTCTGGAAGCCGCCATCGAGGCGCAACTGATCACCGACGCCGACTCCGCCCGCGACTGGATCGCCAGCGGCTTGACCGATGTGCTCGCGCGCGGCGAGTTGCCGTTCCTCGCGCATCAGATGGAACGCTGGCGCACGCATGACGCGTCGGCGCTCGCGCACGCCAACAGCGAATTCCTGGCGAGCCGCGAATCCGCGGAATTGCGCCGCGAAACGGAACAGATGGGCTGGTCGTTGCGACAGTTGTGCGTGTCGCTCGAATGGGGCGATGCCGAGCGGCGCGCGACGCTCGCCTCGCTAACGCCGCTCGCTCAACCCACCGCGTTCGCCTTCGCCGCCTACGCACACGACGCCGCCGTCGACGCCGCCCTCGCCGCCTACGCCTTCAGCTGGGTGGAAAACCAGGCGGCCGCCGCTTTGAAGGCCGTGCCGTTGGGACAGCTTGCCGGTCAACGCATCATCGTCGCCCTGCGCGAGCCGATTGATGCGGCCGTCACGCGCGCCATGGCCACGTCGCCCGACAACATCAACACCTTCGCGCCGCAACTCGGCATTCTCTCGGCGCGTCACGAGTCGCAGTATTCGCGGCTCTTTCGCTCATAAAACGAACCATCATGAACGCACCTCATCAGCCCGCTCATTCCTCCGTCCGCACGAAAAAACTGCCGCCGCTGCGCGTGGGCGTCGGCGGCCCGGTCGGCTCGGGCAAGACCACGCTGCTCGAAATGCTCTGCAAGGCGATGCGCGAGCAGTACGACCTCGTCGCCATCACCAACGACATCTATACGAAAGAAGATCAGCGTCTGCTGACGGTGGCGGGCGCGTTGCCTGCCGAACGGATCATGGGCGTCGAGACGGGCGGCTGTCCGCACACGGCGATTCGCGAGGACGCCTCGATCAACCTCGAAGCCGTCGACCGCATGCTGACGCGTTTTCCCGATGCGGATATCGTGTTCATCGAATCGGGCGGCGACAACCTCGCGGCGACGTTCAGTCCGGAACTGTCGGATTTGACGATCTACGTGATCGATGTGGCGGGCGGCGAGAAGATTCCGCGCAAAGGTGGCCCGGGCATTACGAAGTCGGATCTGCTGGTGATCAACAAGACGGACCTCGCGCCGATGGTCGGCGCGAATCTCGACGTGATGGCGTCGGACGCGAAGAAGATGCGCGGCGAACGGCCCTTCGTGATGTGCAATCTGAAGGCGCTCGACGGGTTGAAGGTGGTGGTGAAGTTTATTGAGGAGAAGGGGTTGTTGAAGGTTTGAGGCTTCATTCGCCCGGATGGCATTCCAGCAGGAATGCCATCATTTCGGTGCCGTCCTTCGACAAATAAAAACGCACCATCTTTTCGTTGAAGTCGGCCGCACGCTGAGCGGGGACGCTGATCGCGTCGATACCGTTCGCCATCAGCACTCCGTTCATCATGAAGCGCGACGTACGCTTGTTGCCGTCGAAGAAGAACTGCTGCAATGCGCCGAAGAGGAAAAAAGCACAACCCCGTTCGAAGGCATTGGAGACCTGATCGGTCAGCGCGCGCGTGCCTGCAGCAAAGACGCGGTTGAGTTCAGGGGCTCCCGGCAGGGTTGGCAGCGGGGCGTATCGCGTCTTACCTTCTTCTTGAAAGACACCCCGCTCATGGACTGCCTGACGCGCAATCGGCCCGTGTAACGCGCAGTACGTCGCCTTGTCCAGCGCGAATCGCCCGTTCTGCACAATCGCGAGCAAATACTTCGAAGTCTCAATCAGGTTCAGAACCTGGTTCTGATCGGATATTCTCCGACCGCCGACAGCTACACCGTCAAGCAGTGTCTTCACCTCGGTGAACATGAAGGGATTCCCTTCGAGAGCGCTCGCATCCCACACGAATTCCGGCAGCATTCGATGAAAACGGAAGCACACCCGTCGAATTGAATGGGTCGGGATGTCTCGTAAAATCGCGGCGCGATCCCATTTGAAACCGAGGTCGGTGAAAAGCGTCATTGCAGTTGGTGAAAGCGAAGGAATGCGCGATGCCGGAATGTCAAACCTCGCGCAACGTATCAGCAATGAACGCACAAAGCTGAGCGGCAGCACCGCTTCCGCACCCCGCCCTCACCCCTCCTCCGGCAACAACGCCATCAACACATCCACGGTCCGCGCCGTCGCGCCGCGATGGCGCGCGGCGAATGCCGAGGCCGCGCCGCCCATAGCCAGCCGGCGAGCCTTGTCGCCAAACAGTTCACGCAACGCGCGCCCCAGATCGGCCGGATCCTTCACCTGCACCGCGGCGCCCGCCGCCACGGCATCCGCGGTGGCCTGCGTGAAGTTGAACACATGCGGACCGATCAGCACGGGCACACCGACCGCGCACGCCTCGATCAGATTCTGGCCACCCAACGGCAACAAACTACCGCCGATGAACGCCAGATCCGACGCGGCATAGTAAGCGCCCAGTTCGCCCATCGAATCGCCCAACAGCACGTTCACGTCTGAAGGCAAAGCCGTCACACCCCCGCCAGCGGCCGCCGCCGACGCCACCTTGGCATCCGGCGCCCACACCGAGCGTCGCGCGAGCCGCAGCCCGGCCTTCTCCACCACCCCCGCCACCTCATTGAACCGTTGCGGATGACGCGGCACCAGAATCAGCAACGCGTTGTCGATGCCGAGCGCCGCGAACGCCTGCAGCACCAGTTCCTCTTCACCCTCGCGCGTGCTCGCCGCGACCCACACCGGACGCGCGCCGATTGCCGCGCGCCACGCGTGGCCGCGCGCCACCAATTCCGGCGGCGTGCTCATGTCGAATTTCAGATTGCCGAGCACGGCTACGTTGCGCGCGCCGAGCGCGGTCAGCCGCTCGGCATCAGACGGACTCTGCGCCAGCACGCGCGCAAAGCCGCCGAACACGTCCTTGGTCGCGCTGCCGAACTTCGCCGCGCGCTTATACGAGCGCGCCGACATCCGCGCATTGGTCAGCACCAGCGGCACGTCCGCGCGACGGCACTCGTCGATCAGCGTCGGCCACACTTCGGTTTCCATCACCAGACCAAGCGACGGCCGCCATGCCCGCAAAAACCGCCGCACGGCGTGCGGCATGTCGTACGGCAGATAACTGCGCAACACTCGGTCGCCGAAAATCTGCTCGCCGGTGGCGCGCCCGCTCGGCGTCATGTGCGTCAACAGAATGCGCGCGTCGGGACGCGCCTTCATCAGCGCATCGATCAGCGGTTGCGCGGCGCGCGTCTCGCCCACCGACACCGCGTGCACCCAGATCAGCGGCGCATCGTCTTCGGGCAACCGGCCGCGCGAATAACCGAAGCGCTCGCCGATATGCTCGCGATAGCCGCGTTCCTTGCGCGAGCGGATCAACAGACGCAACACCGCCAGCGGCGCGATGATCCACCAGAGCGCGTGATAGATCGCCCTCAGCATCGGCGCTCCGCCTGCCTGAAGCGACGAGCCCACGCGTCGAGCGAAACCGGCAAATGGACCGCGGCGCTCAAACGAGTGCCCTGCCCTTCAGGCGCTCGAGAATTCCGAGCGGCGCGCATTCCGGCTGCGCCATCGCCTTGACCGGCAGGAAAAAGGTTTGCTCCAGCATGAACTGGCCGGACATCACCGCGTGCGAAGTCTGATCCGAGAAACACACCCAGACGCTGCCGGGCGGAAACGGCATGGTCTCCTGCGGGCTCGACTTCTGATAGTCGAGGTCGGCCTTCATGCCGTCGTGCAGATGCAGCATCAAGTGGTCGTATTCGCTGCGCGGCGATTTGGTCACGTGCAGCAGGTTCAGCAGCCAAGCCGCGCCCGGCATCTGCGGCTTGATGCGCGGCAGGAACCGTTTGGCCATGTCCTCGAACGGTTCGCCGACGCGCCACACACGCGGCACGCCTTGCGGATTGACGTTGGTGAACACGCGCAGAATGCGCTCGCCGTAGTTCGGCCGAGAAGGAAAGGCGTCCACGTGCAGACGGCTGTCGTCTTTGCGCCATGACGTCTCGCGTGTTTCCACCTGATGCAGCCGCAGGCTCGTCGGCGCCACGCGCAGTCGGCCGTTGTATTCGGGAAAAAGCCCGTCGACCAGCGTGCGCGCATTGGTCTGATAACGCGCGATCAACGCGCGCACCGCCGATTGCGTGACGGCGTCGCCGGCCACGCCGTGCAGCGCGCCGCCATTGGGTTCGAGGCTGATGTTCTTGCGGCTCGGGTCGGCGAGCGCGGGGTCGAGCAGCGCCTGTTCGCCGCCTTCGATCGCGAAGCGCAGATTCGGGAAATACAGCACTTTGCCGCGTTCGACGCCGGCAAGCAGCGTCTCGCGCGGCACGGACAGATTGCGTCCGTGCCAGTCGGCGTTCGCTACTTCGATGATCTGGGTTTCGTTCATGGTCGCCCTTGAAAACGGTTGGAGCGCAAGGCGAAGCGCCCCGGACGGGTCATAGCAGGCCGAAGCCCGCGAGTGCCGACTTCACCTGTTGCAGCGTGGGCGGCTGTCCGGCCGTACCGAGATTGACGACGTTCGGCGACCAGTAGCCGCCCGTGCGCCACGCAGTGGCGAAATTGTACAACTCGACCGTCGGCCGCTTCAGCGCCGCGGCGATGTGAACCAGACCTGTGTCAACACCCACCGTCGCGGCCGCGCCTTCTATCAGGCCGACCACCGCGGGCAACGAGAGCCTGGGCGGCACGATGGCGGCCGCGCCGAACTCTTTCGCCAGACGCTCGCTGGTCGCGCGCTCCTCTTCGCTGCCCCACGGCAGCACGATCGACGCACCGCGCCGCACCAAGGACTGCCCTAGCTCGATCCAAGCGGTGTCCGGCCACTGCTTGTCGGCGCGCGAGGTGGCGTGCACGAACACGACGTACGGCACCGGCAGGTTCAGATTCGCCTCCGACAAAGCCAGCGCCGCGCGCCCGGTGTCGATGCCGAAGTCGATGTCGTCGGTAGGCTGCGGCGGCGGGTCGTTCAGCGCCGCGGCCACCAGTTGGCGCGTGCGCTCGACCACATGGGTGCGCGGTTCGATCGGCACGCGTTTGTCGTAGAAGAAGCGCACCGGCCATTCGAAGCCCGCGCCGTCGGTGCGGTTCGCGAGGCCGACCAGTGTGCCGCGCGCCATGCTCGCGACCCACGCGGTCTTGATGAGCCCCTGGCAATCGATCACGAGGTCGTAGTGTTCGGCGGCGAGCGCGCGGCGAAATGCGCCGATCTCGCGCCAGTTTTCGACCGACAGAATGCGCTTGCGCCAGCGCCGCAGCGACACGGGAATCGCCCGATGCACGCCGCTCACGAGTTGCACGAGCCCAACGAAGCTTTCTTCGACGAGCCAGTCAATCTGGGCCTCGGGATGACGGCGTCGGATATCGGCGATCACCGGCATGTTGTGAACGACGTCGCCCAACGACGACACCCTCACGATCAGTATCTTTTTCACGCTCAAGAGTGGGAAAACCGGCTATCCGGCCCGAAGATGCGTTGAGAGAGCCCCAAGGGGCATGAGAAAAACCTGAAACGCTCAGCTGTTTCTCATGAGGACGGCAATTCTAGCGCGTTGCATGCACACCGCATGAAAAAACGCGGCGCGGTCAAAGAAACCCGCGCCGCGTTCGACGGCCACCGCGGTTCGAAAAGAACCGCGGCGCCGCTCATGCGTTTAGAACGGCAGCTTTGCGTCAGGCTTTTCCGCCATGATCACGCGGCGGAAGTCTTCCTGGATGCGCTTGAGCGCCGCGTCGTTGTCGGCTTCGAAACGCATTACCACGACCGGCGTGGTGTTCGACGACCGCGCGAGACCGAAGCCGTCCGGGTACTCGACGCGCAGACCGTCGATCTTCACGACGTCGTCCGCGCCGGTGAACTTCGCGTTTTGCTGGAGGCGCGCGATCAGTTCGAAGTTTTCGCCTTCCTCGAGCTTCAGTTGCAGTTCCGGCGTGGAGTTCGAGTTCGGCAGCGAGTTCAGCAGCTTGCTCGGGTCTTCCACACGCGTGAGGATTTCGAGCAGGCGCGCTCCGGTGTACAGGCCGTCGTCGAAACCGTACCAGCGGTCCTTGAAGAACACGTGGCCGCTCATTTCGCCTGCCAGCGGCGCGCCGGTTTCACGCAGCTTCGCCTTGACGAGCGAGTGGCCGGTCTTCCACATGAGCGGCTCGCCGCCCTTGTCCTTCACCCACTTGGCGAGGTTACGCGTGCACTTCACGTCGTAAATGATCTGCGCGCCTTTGTTGCGCGACAGCACTTCTTCGGCGAACAGCATGAGCTGACGGTCCGGGTAAATGATCTCGCCGTCTTTGGTGACCACGCCCAGGCGGTCGCCGTCGCCGTCGAACGCGAAACCGATTTCAGCGTCCGTTTCCTTCAGCGCGCGAATCACATCCTGCAGGTTTTCCGGGTGAGCCGGGTCCGGGTGATGATTCGGGAAGTTGCCGTCGATCTCGGTGAACAGTTCGACCAGTTCGCAGCCGAGCTTCTTGAACAACTTGGGCGCGAGACCGCCGGCCACGCCGTTGCCGGTGTCGACCACGATCTTGATGGGACGCGCGAGCTTGATGTCGCTCGTGATGCGCTCGAGATAGGCGTCGGCGATGTCGTACTCGGTGTACGTGCCGCTGCCTGCGGAGAAGTTCTCGTCGACGATGCGCTGATGCAGCGCCAGAATCTGCTCGCCGTAAATCGCAGCGCCGCGCAGGACCATCTTGAAGCCGTTATAGTCCGGCGGATTATGACTACCCGTCACCACGATGCACGAATCGACGCGACGCTCGCCGCCGTCGAGCTGCAAAGGCACGCTGGCCGCGAAATAGCCGACCGGGGTGGGCACCATGCCCACGTTGACCACGTCGACGCCGGCTTCACGCAGACCGTCCGACAAAGCCTGGACCAGCTCGGGACCCGACAGGCGGCCGTCACGCGCGACCACCACGGCGTCGCCACCTTGGGCACGCACTTCGCTGCCGAACGCGCGGCCGATCGAACGCGCTGCATCGGCGTCGAGCGTCTTGCCGATTACACCGCGAATGTCATACGCCTTGAAAATAGATTTGGAGATCATGTTGGCTCACTTGCGTGCAATGGAGAATTTTGACCGGCGCACCGCCGATGAATCGGTAAAACACAGCGATGCGCCCTTGCCGGAAGCGATCCGGTTCCAACTTATAATTGCGCCTTTCGGACCAGCCTTATAGCACCATTCTAATGCTTAGACGCCCTCCAAATGTAAAGTTGCCGCGACAGTCGGCGGGTTGGGCAAACGTGCGCACTGTGCCACTCGGATCATGCGTGCCGCGCGTGCTCGCGGCGCCGCAGGCATGGTCGGCACGCCCAGCGCAAGCGGACCGGCGAGCGGCCAGCGGATGCTGACGCTCAAACGCTTCGCCAATCCGGACGTCACGCGCGCCTTTACGAATATCGTTTGGCTCGGGCTGGAGCGGCTCACGCAGATCGGCGTGGCGATCGTGATCAGCGGCATGCTGGCGCGCTACTTCGGGCCGGACACGTTCGGCAAATGGCAATACGCGAACACGCTGCTGCTGGTGCTCTCGCCCATTACCTGGGTATGCGGCGCGGAGATTCTGGTGCCCACCATCGTCAACCGGCCGCCGGCGCAGCTCGGCACCGTGCTCGGCAGCGCTTTCGCGTTGCGCATCGCCGTGTCGGTGGCCGCTTTGCTGCTGACCTGGCTCGGCATCGCCTTGCAATTCTTCGATCCGCTGGTCGGCGCCATGCTCGCCGGCCTCGCCGTGACCATGCTGTTTCGGGAACCGTTCGTCGGCGTGATCAACGCGTGGCTGCAAAGCATGACCTACAGCAAGCCGCAGTTGCTCACCAGCATGAGCACCGCGGTGCTGAAGGCCGCTCTTGTCTATCTGCTGGTGCGCGCGGCGGCCGCGCCCGCGCGCTTCGGCTGGCTGTGGGCGCTCGAATCGGCGGCGATCGGCGCGGTCCTGCTGATCTATTACATACGCCGGCACGGCGGCAAGCTCGGCTGGCATCTGGATCGTTCTCTGTTCAAGCATTTTGCGAGCGCCGGCACGGTGTTCTGGCTCGGCCTCATCTGTATGTATCTGTTCCTGAAACTGGACCGGCTGATGCTCGAACGGACGATTTCCTTCGCCGATCTCGGGCGCTATTCCGCCGCCCAGCAGTTGAACGAAAACTGGATCACGCTCGCGCTGATGCTCGCGCAGACCATTGCGCCCGCCTTCGTCTATCGCGTGCAGGAGGCCGCCCAGTTGCGCCGCAATATGTGGCGGCTCACCGCCATGACCGCCGCGCTCATGGTGAGCGGCGCGATCGTGCTGGATCTGCTCGCGGGGCTGATCATCCGCCGCGTGTTCGGGCCGCAGTTCGAAGGCGCGATCGATATCTTCCGCTGGGCCGTGTGGTTGTCGGTACCCGCCGGCATCGAGGCGATCGGCAATCTGATCGTGTTGAAGTATCAAGCCAAGTTCGTGTTGCTCGCGAAATGGCTGCTGGCGCTGGCTGTCGCGTTCGTCGTCAATCTGCTGGCCATTCCGCGGCTTGGCGCATATGGCGCGCTTGTCGGTCTCGCAGCAGGCTATCTGGCGGCCGCGTTGGTTAATCTTTATTACATTCGTTTCAAATTGCGCCCATGACGAACTTACCCGCCACCGCGCAAATGACCCTCGACGACGTCGCGGTACTGATTCCCGCGTACAACGGCCAAGCCGATCTCGACCTCACGCTTGCCTCGTTCAGTGAAAACGCGCTGGTACACGTGCTGATCGTGGACGACGGCAGCACGCCGCCGATCGTCGCACCGGCCATCGCCAATATGAAGATCGAAGTGCTGCGCATGGCGCGCAACGGCGGGATCGAACGCGCGCTTCAGACCGGCATCGACGCGCTTGCACAGCGCGGCTTTCGCTATGCGGCGCGCATCGACGCGGGCGACCGCAGCGTGCCGCAGCGGCTCGCCAGACAACGTGTGTTCATGGAATTGCATCCCCATGTGGCCGGCCTCGGCATGTGGACGCAGGTCGTCACGCGCGAAGGCAAGCCGCTCTTCATGCTGACGCCGCCCGCCGAACCGAACGCGATCCGCCGCCTGCGCTTTTTCCGCTCATGCCTTGCGCATCCTTCGATGATGCTGCGCATCGACGCCGTGCGCGCGGTCGGCAACTACCGCGCCGAGTATCGCTCCGCCGAAGATCTCGATCTCTTCGTGCGTCTGATGGAGCGCTACGACTGCGCGAACCTGCCGGAACTCGGGCTCTACTACGAACTGAACGAAGGCGGCATCAGCGCGACCAAACGGCGCCGCCAGGTGAGTTCGACGCTGCGGCTGCAACTGCGCTACTTCAACGCCGCCAATCCGTACGATTGGCTGGGCCTCGCCAAAAATCTGCTGCATCTGGTGACGCCCTACAGCGCACTGCAGAGGATCAAACGCAGCCTGCTCTCGCCGCGCGCGAGCCATTAAATCATTCATCGCCCCATTCACCGCCGAGCTCGTTCCCGCATGAAGCCTGCCTTGAAGTCGACGCCCGCGTTGCGCATTACACTCGTCTGTAACACCGCCTGGGCAATCTATACCTATCGGCAAGGGCTGATCCGTATGCTGGTCGGACGCGGCGTCGATGTGACGATCGTTGCGCCGCGCGACCGCACGTTCGAACTGCTCACCGCCATGGGTTGCCGCTGCATCGACTTGCCGGTCGCCTCGAAAAGCACCAGTCCACGCGACGACCTGCGCACGCTGTACGCGCTCTACCGGCACTACCGGTCGATCCGCCCGCACGTGGTATTCCACTACACGATCAAGCCGAATATCTATGGCTCGATCGCCGCGAAGCTGGCGGGTGTGCAGTCGGTTGCGGTCACAACGGGATTGGGCTATGTGTTCATCCAGCATAGCCGCGCCGCTCAGGTGGCCAAGAAACTGTATCGCTTCGCGTTCCGTTTCCCGCGCGAAATATGGTTTTTGAACCGCGACGATCAAGCTGCGTTTGTCGAACAGAATTTGTTGGTGCATCCTGAGCGTGCGCGGTTGTTGCATGGCGAAGGCGTCGACCTCGTGCAGTTCGCCTTCATGCCGTTGCCCGAGCGAACCGATTACCGCTTCGTCCTGATCGGGCGCCTGTTGTGGGACAAGGGCGTGGGCGAATATGTCGAAGCCGCGCGGCGTTTGCGTGAACGTTACCCGCACGCACGGTTCCAGTTGCTCGGTCCGGTGGGCGTCGACAATCCCAGCGCGATCACCCGCGAAGAAGTGGCGGCGTGGGAACAGGAAGGCATCATCGAGTATCTTGGCGAGGCGCACGACGTGCGGCCTTTGATCGCCGAGGCGGATTGCGTGGTCCTGCCGTCGTATCGCGAAGGCGTGCCGCGCACGCTGATGGAAGCCTCGGCGATAGGCCGGCCGATCGTCGCCACCGACGTGCCCGGCTGCCGCGAGGTGGTGGCGGACGGCCTCAACGGATTGCTGTGCGAAGTGCGCAATGCAGAAAGCCTTGCGGCCGCGCTGGCGCGCATGCTCGATATGAGCGGCGCGGAACGGCGGGCCATGGCTGAACGCGGCCGGAAGAAAGTCGCGGAAGAATTCGACGAGCGCGTGGTCGTCGAAACGTATAAGGACCTGGTGCAGAAAATGACGGGCGTTTTACTTTAACGGAGCAACAGCATGACCACGAAGGGCACGATTCTGGTAACGGGCGGCGCGGGTTTTATCGGCTCGCACACCTGTGTCGAACTGCTGAACGGCGGTTACGACGTCGTGGTAATCGACAATCTCGTGAACAGCAACCGCGAATCGCTGCGGCGCGTGGAAAAGATCACCGGCAAGGCGGTGACCTTCTACGAAGCCGATGCGCGCGACGAGGCGGCGCTCAACCGTATTTTCGACGCGCATCCGATCACGGGCGCGATTCACTTTGCCGCGTTGAAGGCGGTGGGCGAGTCGGTGGCCAAGCCGATCGAGTACTACAGCAATAACGTCGGCAGCCTGCTGACCTTGCTTGGCGTGATGCGCGACCGTAACGTCAAGCAGTTCGTGTTCAGCTCATCGGCCACCGTCTACGGCGTGCCGAAGAGCTCGCCGATCGACGAGTCGTTCCCGCTGTCGGCGACCAACCCCTACGGCCAGTCCAAGCTGATCGCCGAGCAGGTGCTGCGCGACCTGGAACTGGCCGATCCGTCGTGGCGCATTGCCACGCTGCGTTACTTCAATCCGGTCGGCGCACACGAGAGCGGTCTGATCGGCGAAGATCCCGCCGGCATTCCGAACAACCTGATGCCGTATGTCGCGCAGGTGGCGGTCGGCAAGCTCGAGAAGCTGCGCGTGTTCGGCGGCGACTACGAGACGCCCGACGGCACCGGCGTGCGTGACTATATCCACGTCGTCGATCTGGCGCGCGGACATCTGGCCGCGCTCGACGCGCTGGTCAAGCGCGACGCGAGTTTCGTCGTGAACCTCGGCACGGGTCAGGGCTATAGCGTGATCGATGTGGTCAAGGCATTCGAGAAAGCCGCCGGCCGGCCGGTGCCGTATGAAATCGTCGCGCGCCGCCCCGGCGACGTGGCGTCGTGTTTCGCCGATCCGGCCGCGGCCGAGAAGATCATCGGCTGGCGCGCGCAGTTCGGCATCGAGCGGATGTGCGCGGATCACTGGCGCTGGCAATCGACGAACCCGCAAGGTTTCGCCTGAGCTGACTGAAAGTCGACGGTGGCGCGAAGGAGCCGCCAGGCAGGGGTTCCGCCGCCGTCGACTGCGGGATTGCACCACACGGGTAATTCCGAATATTACTAATACTTTACGATTTCTATACTGACTTACCGATTGACGGTCAGGCTTCCTAAGAACGTGTGAATCGGCGCGCATGAGCCCGCATCGCGGCTTCATGCAAGAAAAGACATGCTACGGAGACAGCTATGGGAATTCGCTTGAAAAGCGTTGTGGGTGCGCTCGCCCTTTGTGCCCTCGCCAATGTCAGCTACGCGGCGGATCCGATCAAGATCGGCGTCGACGGACCGTTCACCGGTGGCTCGTCTTCGATGGGCGTCAGCATGCGCGACGGCGTGCGCCTCGCGACCGCCGAGATCAATAAAGCCGGCGGCGTGCTGGGCCGCCAGATCGTGCTGGTGGAACGCGACGACGAAGCGAAGAACGAACGCGGCGTGCAGATCGCGCAAGAGCTGATCAACAAGGAAAAGGTCGTCGCGGTGGTCGGCTACATCAACACCGGCGTCGCACTCGCTTCGCAACGCTTCTTCCAGGAAGCGAAGATTCCCGTGTTCAACAACGTCGCCACAGGCAGCATCGTGACGAAGCAGTTCACCGATCAGCCGGATAACTACGTGTTCCGCAATGCCGCCGCGGATCGCATCCAGGCGCCGATGATCGTCGAAGAAGCCGTGACCAAACGTGGCTTCAAGAAGGTCGCGATTCTCGCCGACTCGACCAACTACGGTCAGCTCGGCCGCGAAGACCTCGAGAAAGCGCTCGCCGCCAAAGGTGTGAAACCCGTCGCCGTCGAGAAATTCAATATCAAGGACGTCGACATGACCGCGCAGCTGCTCAAGGCCAAAGAGGCCGGCGCGGAAGCGGTGCTGACGTACGGGATCGGACCGGAACTCGCGCAGATCGCCAACGGCATGGCCAAGCTCGGCTGGAAAGTGCCGCTGATCGGCAGTTGGACCCTGTCGATGGCGAACTATATCGACAACGCCAGCACCAACGGCGAAGGCGCGCGCATGCCGCAGACCTTCATTCAGGAAGCCAACACGCCGAAGCGCAAAACCTTTATCGACGCGTACCTGAAGGAATTCAAGCCGAAGAACAACCGCATCGACTCGCCGGTGTCCGCCGCGCAAGGTTACGACTCGGTCTATCTGCTGGCCGCCGCGATCACCCAGGCTGGCTCGACCGACGGCCCGAAAGTGCGCGCCGCGCTCGAAAACCTCAACACCAAGGTGGAAGGCGTCGTGATGGTCTACGACAAACCCTTCACGCACGACGACCACGAAGCCATCAGCCCGAACGTGCCGGTGGTCGGCGAGGTCAAGGGCGGCCGCGTGGTCTACGCGTACGAAGCCGACAAGAAAGGCGGCAGCCAGTTGCGCAGCAAGCAGGCGAGCTCGGCGAACTGAGCGTGAGGTAAGCGCGAACCAAGCGCGGCAGCATGCTACGAAAGCCGTACCCGCCTCGCGGCGGGCGCGGCTTTGCTTCATATCCGGTGAACTTCAAGGCGGTCGGCGATGGCCATTCTTCTGCAGCTCATCTATAGCGGCATTGCACTCGGCATGATCTACGCCGTGATCGCATTCGGCTATCAGCTCACGTTCGCCACGTCGGGCACGCTCAACTTCGGTCAGGGCGATGCGCTGATGCTCGGCGCGCTGGTCGGCCTCACGCTCGTCACGCTCGGCGTCAATTACTGGCTGATGATTCCGCTCGTCTGCGTATTCGGTCTGCTGCAAGGCGCGTTTGTCGAACGGATCGGCGTGCGGCCCGCGATCAGGATCAAATCCGAATTCGGTTGGATCATGTCGACGATCGCGCTCGGCATCATCTTCAAGAACGTCGCGGAGAACCTCTGGGGCCGCGACGATCTGCGCTTCCCCTCCCCGCTTCCGGAAGCTCCGCTAAAAGTATTCGGCGCCAATGTGCTGCCGATGGAATTGCTGGTGGTCGGCGGCGCATTGGTGATGATGCTGGCGGTCGAGTTCTTCAATCGCAAGACGATCTTCGGCAAGGCCGTCGTCGCCACCGCGAACGACCGCGACGCCGCAGCGTTGATGGGCATCAATACCGGTCTCGTCATCACGTTTTCGTACGCATTGTCGTCTCTGACCGCGGCTTTTGCCGGCGTGCTGATCGCGCCGCTCACGCTCACCGGCGCCACGATGGGCGCCGTGCTCGGACTCAAGGCGTTCGCGGTGGCGATCATCGGCGGGCTGTCGAGCGGGCTGGGCATCGTGGTGGGCGGCGTGATTCTCGGCATCGCCGAGACCACGACCGGCTTCTACATTTCCACCGGCTATAAGGACGTGCCCGGGCTCGTACTGCTGCTGATCGTGCTCGCATTGAAACCCGCCGGCCTGTTCGGCAAGACGTCGATCAAGAAAGTGTGAGGGCCGCCGTGAATCCGAAGAAGCTCGTTGCGTCCGCACTGGCGCTGATCGCGCTCGCGGTGTTTCCCGTGTTGTCGGGCAACCCGTACTACATCCACCTGCTCGAAACGATCATGATCTACGCGATCCTGCTGTTCGGTCTCGACATCGTGGTCGGTTATACAGGGCAGGTGTCGCTTGGGCACGCCGGCCTGTTCGGCGTCGGCGCTTATACGGCCGGCGTGTTGTTCTTCAAGCTCGGCATGCCGTTCATCGTCACCGCGCCACTGGCGATTCTCATCACCGCCGCCTTCGGCGCGATTCTCGCGCTGCCGGCGCTGCGCGTGTCCGGTCCTTACCTCGCGATGGTGACGCTGGCGTTCGGCACGATCCTGCAGATTCTCATCAACGAGATGGATTTTCTGACCAACGGGCCGATGGGCGTGAAGATCCCGAAGCCTTCGCTCGCCGGCCGGCCGATGAACGAAGTCGAGTACTACTGGCTCGTCGCGGCGCTGCTGGTCGCCTCGCTGATCGTCGTGCACCGCGTGCTCCGATCGCATCTGGGCCGCGCATTCGAGGCGCTGCGCGACAGTCCGATCGCGTCGGACTGCATGGGTGTCTCGGTGTACCGCTACAAGGTCTATGCGTTCGTGATCAGCGCCGGGTTTGCCGGCCTGGCCGGCTGCCTCTATTCGTATTCGGAGCAGTACATCTCGCCGAATACCTATAATTTCGAACTCACCATTCTGTTCCTGCTCGCGATCATCATGGGCGGCCGCAAGACCCGCACTGGCGCATTGCTCGGCTCGGCGATCATCGTGCTGCTGCCCAAACTGCTCGACGATATCGACATGTTCCGCACCGTCGCCTCGGTGCTGGCAGCGGTCGTCGTGATCGGCGCGGGCGTCGCGCTGGCGCGCAAAGTGTCCACGCCGCGCAAGGTCGCGATTCCGGTTTTGGGCACGGCAGGTCTTGCCGCGTTTTCCTACCGGATCGACACGCTCGCCGACTGGCGCTTGACGATCTTCGGGCTGATGATTCTGCTGGTGGTGTACTACCTGCAGGACGGCGTGGTCGGCTTTGTGCGCAAGATCGTGATGCATGGGCGGGTCCGCGCGGTTACCGTCGACGCCACGCAACCGGCCACGATCGGTAGCGATGCGGTTCAGGCGGTACACGCGGGCGGCACGGAAGACATCCTGCAGTTGCGCGGCATCCTGATGCAGTTCAGCGGACTGAAGGCGCTCAACGACGTCGATCTGACCGTGCAGCGCGGCACGATCCACGGGCTGATCGGCCCGAACGGATCCGGAAAAAGCACGATGATGAATGTGCTCACCGGCATCTATGTGCCGACCGCGGGCACGCTCGAGTATCGGGGCGCGTCGCTCGCGGGCAAGACCTCCGCGCAGATCGCGCTGTCTGGAATCGCGCGCACTTTCCAGAACGTGCAGTTGTTCGGCGAGATGACCGCCATCGAGAATGTGCTGGTCGGCCTGCATCACACGTTCAACGCGAATCTCGCGGATGTCGGTCTGATGTCGTCGCGCTATCGGCGTGAGGAACGCGCCGCGCGTGAGCGCGCGTTCGGCATGCTGCGGTTCGTCGGCCTCGACAACGTCGCCGCCGAGGAAGCACGCAACCTGCCGTACGGCAAACAGCGTCTGCTCGAAATCGCGCGGGCACTCGCGCTCGATCCGCAATTGCTGTTGCTCGACGAACCCGCTGCGGGGCTCACCGCGCCGGATATCAAGGAACTGGTCGCCATCATTCGCAAAGTGCGCGATCACGGCATTACCGTCGTGCTCATCGAGCATCACATGGACGTGGTGATGAGCGTGTGCGACCGCGTTTCGGTGCTGGACTTCGGGCAGAAGATCGCTGAGGGCAAGCCTGCTGATATTCAGTCTAACGAAAAAGTTATCGAAGCCTATCTCGGCGGCCAGCCTGCCGATCAAGCGGCGTGAAGCGAGCCAGCGCGCTTACAGGAACAGACATGTTATCGATCAGAAATCTGCATGCGGGCTACGGCAAAGTGAAAGTGCTGCACGGCATTTCAATCGATGTGCCGAAGGCGTCTGTGGTCACGCTGATCGGCTCCAACGGCGCGGGCAAAACAACGACCATGCGCGCGATCTCCGGCATGATCCGGCCGAGTGCCGGTGAGATTACGATGGGCGTCGGCACGGACGCAAAGCGCATCGACGCGCTGGACTCACATCGCATCGCGCGGCTCGGGCTCGCGCATTCGCCGGAAGGCCGGCGCGTGTTCGCGACCATGAGCGTGACCGACAACCTGATACTCGGCGCCTTCCCGCGCCTAACCTCGGCGCGGCCGCGCGGAGATGTGAAGGCCGATCTGGAGCGGGCTATCGAGATGTTTCCGCGGCTCAAGGAACGACGCCATCAACTGGCCGGCACGCTTTCCGGCGGCGAGCAACAGATGCTGGCGATGGCGCGCGCGATCATGATGAACCCGGATCTGGTCTTGCTCGACGAACCGTCGATGGGACTCGCGCCCATTCTGGTCGAAGAGGTGTTCCGAATCATCGGCAATCTGAAGAGTCAGGGCGTCACCATGTTGCTGGTCGAACAGTTCGCCGCCGCGGCACTCAATGTGGCCGATTATGGCTATGTACTGGAGAACGGCAGAATTGCGGCGCACGGCCCCGCGACGGAATTGCGCAACGATCCCTCGGTGAAGGCGGCGTACCTTGGGGCGAGCCACTGAGGCGCACCAACTTGCCTGACGCACGAACCGTGCGAATCACACTCAACCTCCTCTCTCGACTGCGCAAGCCAGATGACAGATCTGGCGCGTTGCGTGCGAGATCGAACACTCGTCTCGCGGGCTAGCCGGCACACTAAAGCCAGCGCAACTCTCGCTACACGTTTCGCTCAACTCCGGGAAACAACGCGCAACGCTTTTGCGACGGCAATCGGCACTCATCTTGTTGGAGCAAGCGTCTGCACGGCGCGCCACTTTCATCATACACATGGACGCGGCTATTTACGCGTGCGCTAACCGAGCTTTGTGTGCTGTACCGAACGGAGTAGCGACATTCGTACAGATACTCTACGTCTACACATACTCGATCAAGCACGGAACAAGCGCGTATTTATTGCGTTGATCGACATCGTGGGTCAATACGTAATCGGTGAGCCTCGGCCCGCCGGATGAAACTGGATTATCTGTCGAATCCGGCTTCGGCCAGCGCAGTTGGGATATTGATAACGATCAAACATTTTCGTAGTGCCAGCGGTTGCCGTCCGACGCATGGCGAAGCCAGTTGGCATATCTTTCTGAGTCGGCCAAGACATCGGCAATTTACGACTTGTCCGGGCACGGACGCCAAATTGCAAAGCTATACTTTCTACTGAAATAATTAGGATTTAAGTTGCCGGGGAATGCGACGCTTAGCATGCCGCTAGCGCGCGTCTCCGCTTGGCATACAGCAGTTTCTATTCATTTTTTCTTAAGCTGGTTTTCTTAATTATTTGCGGTATTTTTTGTAGCAATTTAATTGCTATATCCCTGCTGTCCGATCTCGAGTCGTCCGCCGCGTTCGTCTGATGGCGTGCTTTGCCTCAACGATTGAAACAACCGGCACGACTTGCAATGCCGAAACACTGATGTATTCGTCAACGAACTTCGAACCGGGGGCAGCGATGGCTTTAGTCGGCAAGGTATCGAAATCAGTGTCAAAGGACGTCAATCCTTTCGATACCCGCTACGAAAGTCGTTCGCACGCCGAACATCCTGATATGGGCGCCCGCGGCTTTTCAGCTTCGCATATGGACAGCACCTCGGAATTGGATCGCGCCGAGGAGCCGTTCGCTTCGGACGTGTCGGCGGATTCCGCTGCGGGCCCAATGCCTCGCCGTGCGTTGCCGGCGGCCAATGATCCTGACATCCCGTCAAGAAAAGGCGACTTCACAAAACGCGTTTTCGACATTTTCGGCGCGTCGGCGTTACTCCTGGTATTGCTGCCGATTTTTCTAGTTATAGGCTGCGTCGTAGTAAGCGACGGCGGTTCCGCTTTCTTCGGCCATCCACGCGTTGGGCGAGGCGGACGATCGTTTCGCTGCCTGAAATTCCGCTCCATGGTGCCGAAGGCCGATGTCGTTCTCGCCGAACTCCTTGCCACCGACGCCGCCGCGCGCGAGGAATGGAATCGCGATTTCAAGCTTAAGAACGATGTACGCATCACCACTGTCGGCCGAATTTTGCGCAAGACGAGCCTGGATGAACTGCCTCAACTCTGGAATGTTCTGCGGGGCGACATGAGTCTCGTCGGCCCCCGCCCTATCGTCACGAAGGAACTAGAACGGTATGGCCCCGACGCCCACTATTATCTGTCGGTCAGGCCCGGCGTGACAGGATTGTGGCAAGTCAGCGGACGCAATAACGTTGACTACGCAACGAGAGTCGCGCTAGACGTCTCGTACGTGAAGGAACGTTCGACGCTGCTCGACATCAGCATTCTGCTAAGAACATTCAAGGTGGTCTTCGACGGAAGCGGGGCGTATTGAACAGCATGCGCACCCGTGCATCGCAAGCTAACCCGTACGAAATGCCGACGGACATTGTTCATGTCGTCGAATCGGCTTCTACAGGTACGCTATTCGTGGCTTGCGGCGTTTCAGATCATCTCGCCGGTGAAGCTCACGAAATTCGCTTCGTGTCGTCGCGGCGTAGAGGAACAGCCGACATCCTACCTTCTCTCTCCCCCGAAAGTCCAGTTGCGGCAATCTCACACGCAAGGCAGAACGGCAAACGTTTTTGCCTGAAGCCAGCGCCTTCCCGATGCTCACAACGGCCAGCATACAGGAGCGACATCCGATGAAGCAGTTTGCGGAGCGGTCTCACGTGCGTCCGGAAGATGCCCACGTTCAATCTGCGTTGCCAGCCGACATCGGCTCGACGCGACAGTCTCACTGGCGCGGTCCTTCTGCTGGGTTTGCAATCAATGGCAAGTTCGCATCTCAACGCATAACAGGCGTGCAACGTGTCGGCTATGAACTGGCGATGGCGTTCCAGCGTCTGTTTCCCGATGAAACCGACCTGCCCGTGTTGGTTCCCCCGAACGCACGAACCGACGTTGTCTTGCCGAAAACAAAAGTGATCGGCCGGTGGTTCAAGGGCTCGCTGTGGGAGCAACTGGCACTGCCATTTGCGCTTGGCGGCCAAACGCTTCTCAGCCTTTGCAATATGGGCCCGTTGTTCGCGCGCCGGCAGGTCGTGATGATGCATGACGTTGCGATCTACGATCTGCCAGAAAATTATTCGTGGAAGTACAGGCTCTGGTATCGCGTCGCGTTTTCTCTGCTGAAGCGCAACGCCAGCCACATCGTGACGGTGTCGGAGTTCTCGAAGACACGCATCATGGAACGACTTGGCATCGACGGGTCGCGCATCTCGGTAGTCCTGAATGGTGTGGACCACTTTGAGAAGATCGTACCCGATCCGGCGATTCTGTCGCGCTTGGATCTGCAGAAAGACGCTTATGTACTCGCTGTCGGAAATCTCTCGGTAGGAAAGAACCTTCCACGCATCGTTGCCGCGATGGAGCGCCTGAGCGACCGCCCTGACCTGAAATTTGTTGTCGTCGGCGGATGCGACTTGCGGGTCTTCAGTTCACAGGCGAAAGTGGGCTACGACTTGTCGAAAAACATCATCCCCGCAGGCTTCGTATCGGACGGCGAATTGAGAGCGCTGTATGAGAATGCCGGCTGCTTTCTGTTTCCTTCGTTATATGAGGGTTTCGGGCTGCCGCCGCTTGAAGCGATGTCTTGCGGATGCCCGGTCATCGTGTCGCGTGAAGCGTCCCTTCCTGAGGTATGCGGCGATGCCGCGCTTTACTGCGACGCGCATTCGGTCGACGACATCGTCGGCAAGGTGACGCAGATGATGGAGGACGCCGCGGTACGCGAAACCTGGCGTGAACGCGGACGAGAGCATGCTCGTGGTTTCCGGTGGGAGCGGTCTGCACATCAATTGCTTGATGTTCTGGAGCGTGAACTCGCGGGTGGAGCGGCTCGTCCGGTTCATGCGCAATCCGCACAATCCGCGCCATCGCGCGTTTAACGCGGAAGGAGATTCGCAGCATGAATACGCCCGCCTCCACGATAGCCCTTGCCGCCACGCTACGAGATCACTTCGCACGCATCGTCCTGCCGGTCTGGCGCGGGCCGGGCTTCAATAGCGCAATGCATCTGCCCTACGAAGCCGTTAGCGCTGACGTAAGCCACCTTCCGATGCCGGTCGAACGCTATCGCGCGATGGCGTGCGCGCGACAGTTGTTCGTCTTTTCGCAAGCCGGTGAAGCAGCTCATGCCCATGTGCTGTTCGAATCGCTGTTGCACTACTTCCAGGACAAACAGCGCGGCGGCTGGTTCTACAGCGTCGATGCGCAAGGTACGCCACTCGATACGACGAAGGATCTCTATACGCACGCGTTCCTGGTGTTCGCATGCGCTGAATATGCCGCGAGGTTCGACAATCGTGACGCACTCGACGTCGTCCACAGCACCTCGGGGCTGATCGAAACGCGTTTCGCCGCGCAACACGGATTGTTCAACGCAGCGCTCGACGCGGATTTTTCGACGGTGACGGGCACGCCGCTGCAAAACCCGCTAATGCATCTCACCGAAGCCTGGCTCGCCGCACGCGACGTAACCCATGACAGTGCATTCGATTCCGCGCTGCGCAAGCTGGCGGACGCCATCGAGCGCACGTTCGTGCATACGCCGACCGGTTGCATCGCGGAACTGCCGTTAGGAGTCGAAGACAACCGTCTGGAACCCGGCCATCAGTTCGAATGGCTCTGGCTGGTCCGGCAAGCGGGAAAGCTACTAAACGGATCGGGACTCGACGACGCGCTCACGCGCGCGTTTGAATTTGCGCAGCAACATGGCGTGGATCAGGTGACGGGCGGCGTGTGCGCATCGCTCGACGAAGCCGGCCGGATGAAAGACGCCACGCAGCGGATCTGGGCGCAAAGCGAATATCTGCGCGCACTCGCCACCCGCGACGATGACGCGGCGCGCACCGTGCTGCCTGGACAGATCGAACGATTCCGCCAGCGGTTTCTGCATGGGCACGGTTGGTTCGAATGCAAGACCGCTACGGGCAACGTGTCGCGCGCCGACATGCCGTCGACTACGCCCTATCATCTCGCCACCGCTTACGCGGCGCTGCCAGTTGAGGCTCGCGCCGATCGCAGCATTGCCGCGGCCTGATTCCAGTCTCCGAACGACAAGACCCGCGCAAGCTTCCGGTTCGCGGGCCTGAACTCTCCACGCTACGACTCAACCATCGTCACCCGTTTGGAGCTAAGTGTTGAAACTTCGACTTATGGTGCTGATCGTCTTGCTGGTGACAGTCGGCGCTACCGTGACGGCGCACTTCGAGAGCACCCGCAGCCGTGATGATCCGAAGCGGCCACCGGTCAACGCGACTGTGCGCGTCCCCTTCTACGGGGTCAACGGGCACTATGTCCAGGGGGGCGTCTACGCGACGAACATCGCACAACAAGTTGCCGACATGCGGGCTATGGGGATCACGTCGATCCGCCAGGACTGCTACAGCATCGCCGACACAGCGAAAATGGCCAGCCTGGTGAGTTCGTTTGCGCCTGTCAAAATCCAGCCGGTCTTCAATGTCTTCCCCACGACTGCCGACGAAACCACCGCCTACAACCAGTTCTACGCGTACGGCCGGACTGTCGCCGGGCAACTCGCCGGCAAGGTGGCGGTGATCGAGTTGATGAACGAACCGGAGAACATGTACTTCACCAAGGGCCCCAGATACAGCGGTCAAAACGTCACGGATTGGTCGGCGTCAAACAGTCAGTGGGCCGCATTTCGCGGTGCCGTGCGAGGTTTCTACGCGGGCTTCCGTGCTGTGGATACAACCATGCAAACCCTCATTACCAGCCCAAGCGTGGGTTGGCTGCACTACGGCATGCTGAAGGGCCTGTGGAACGGCGAAGCACCGGATGGTTCGTCCGGCCACCCGAGGGCGACTTGGGATATCACGAACTATCACTGGTACCACGACTTTGGAGACATCGAGGACGCGGGAGGCGTCAACACACTGGCGGCGATCAAGTCGGCCTTTAACCTCCCGATCATGTTGACCGAGATCGGCGTGCAAAAGAACGTGTCGGGTTCCGTCTATAACTCGTATGTCGCGTCGAGCTTTGCCAAATACGCCAGCAAAGCCAAGACTTACGACATCATCGGCGTTGACTGGTACGAGCTTTACAATTTTCAGAAAATCGACGGCTTTTATATGGGTTTGTACAGTTCGCCAGGCGTAGTCAATACCGGGCGGGCGTCCGCCATGGCCAGTGCCGTCGCAGCGAATCCCGCGCCCTGACCAACCGATTTCACGGCGCCGCAAAACTCATTCGCTGTTGGAAATCGTCAGGCAAATTTCTGAAGTTCTCGTACTATCCTCGATCGCCGATCGGCAAAGCGTAACGTTCGTGCTATCCGCGAGTTCAGTGCGCTGCCGCACCGATGCCACCTCCAGATCCGCCTAGTCTCGCGAAAGACGCTTTGAGCCGGCACTCTCCTGCAGGCGTCCGCCTATTCTTGTCCGAACGGCCCGCCACGCGCGGCATCGCTGCTTCGGTACGCGATGCTGCTTCATATATCGCAAAGTCATATATTTGGTTTTCCACCATGACCAGCCCAATTAACCGAGGTCGTCTCGACCATATCGACGCAATGCGCGCGATCGCGGTGCTGCTCGTGATGTGGACGCACTACGCCGAAATGTTCGCGCCGATCGCTGGCTCGCAGTTCGCGCTCTACGCGCTGCAGCGTTGGGCCGACTTCGGGCGTGTCGGTGTCGTGATCTTCTTCGGCGTCAGCGGAATGCTGATCCCGACCAGTTTGCGCGGCACACCGCGCGAGGGATCGCGCCGCTTTCTGATCCGGCGCTTCTTGCGACTCTACCCGGCGTTCTGGCTGTCGTTGCCGATAGGCTATCTTGCGTACTGGACGCTGTACGGCACGCAGATGAACCTGTCCAGCCTGATCGCGAACGTCACGATGATTCCGTCTGCTTTTGGCAAGATCCCGGTGATGGGGCACTACTGGACCCTGGAAACCGAACTGTATTTCTACGGACTGTGTCTCATCCTCTTCTGGCTCGGAGCGCTGCATCGCATGCGCGATTTGTGCCTCGTCAGCGTCGGACTGTGTCTCGTCTTCGTAATAACGTCTGCACTTAAGCTGATTCCGTCCGACGCGCTCGGACAGTACAAGGGGATGTTGTATCACCTTGCAATTATGTTCTGGGGCGCGTGCTTCCGGCAGGCATATGACTCACCAACGGAGCGCGTAACGTTCCGTTGGGCGCGCGGCGCGCGTTCGCAAGTTTCGGTCACGTATCGCGTGGCGCTCGTCGGGGTAACTGCGCTGATTGCTGTGATAGCGCTGCTCATGGCCGTGAACGATTGGCGCCACAGTAAAGTCGCGCATATGTCGGTGGCGTTTGGTTACCTTCTTGGCATTGCCGCGTTTGCGCTGTTCTCCACTTTACTGAAAGTCCATCTGCGCGTGTTTGCGTGGCTCGGCGAAATCAGCTACTCGATATACCTGCTGCACGGCGTGCCGCTTTACGTCATCGTCTGGCTCTGCCGTCACTATGGCCTGGTGGGAGGGCCGCTCGGTTTGTATATGGTGGCGACTGTGCCGCCGGCAATCGTCCTGTCCTGGGCGAGCTATAAACTTGTCGAGGCGCCGGGAATCCGACTGGCGCATGCGCTGACGTCGCGTCGCGACGCAACGGCGCATGGGCGAGCAGCGCTGGTTGCATCGGGCGATTCGAACTGAGGCCATAGCGCACGCACAATCAACTGCGGCGACGGTTTGCTCGCTCTGCCGCTAGCTTCTTGCCGTCTTGGGCGTCCACTTCAATTCCCTTACCTGACGGATCGCGAGCTAGATGCCCAGCGGCCATTCACGGAGTTCAGGACGCTTATTTTTTGTCTCCTTCAGACAAGCAGCGTCAAACTGAATCCATCACTCGTGCCAGAAATTCCGTGGCTTGTCGTGCACGATATCTCGCCGATGCGGCACGTTCACCACAATTTATAGGTGTCCGTACGATCTGATGAAACCTAGGCTTGCTTCAATCGATCCTCGACTCTCTTCAAAAATACAATAGCCGTTTTTAACGCCAGCCCGCATATCGATCGAATAGCACCTGCGCCCGGCATGCCGGTTGGCCATGCTATCGAACTTGGCATCCAGCGCGCTTTGAGCTTATCTCGCAACGTCAACCTGCGCGTCGCCGGCAAGCGCAGCGTCGTGGTTTGCGGCCGCAATGTGAGCATATTCCCCAATAAGCGGACGTAGGCGCAACCCTCAACGCATTCCGCTGCTTCCATTCTCAGAAGATGATCGTGGGTACCCTGAGACGCGTCATCCAGCAACACTCGTGACTGACCAACCGTTGGTGTCTTCGCCTTGATTGCGCTGTGCGTTGCATGGCACGCGGAGCGTATTGCCTCCGCGACAGTGGACTATTCCTCGGCGATGGCCTCGACTCTTCCAGCAACGACTGCGCCGTCGGCGCTTTTAGCGCCATAAGATCGGATACGCTTCCAGATTGATGCCTCCCGTGGTCGGGAGGATCGACTTCAGACAAGCCAATCTCGTAAACGCGAACGCGTGGGCCAAACACAGCGTCGGTCATATCATTCGGCGTTCAGAATGAGACCTTCGATCGAACAACTCTTTTCCGAATCAACAAACACGCCACAGCGACGAACATGGCGATCATGACGTCACTCGTGCCGCTTTCGACAATGTCTGTCTCCGCGCTGTTTCGGGAAACTGCGACTGCGGGAATCGTGAGCAAAGATGTCCCTGCGCTTGGGCAGCCTGACGAGTCCCAGTACACCACGCGTGTTGCTGGCCGGCGTCGTGCATCCGGCCACTCCGTCGATGCTGATGGCGGCAGTTTCCGATGCATGCCCCTGTCGCTGAGGCAGCGGCTTATCGGCCAGCTGACCCAGCTCCGCGCCGTCGTGGCATTAATCTTGACGCTGTCGACAGAATTGCGAATTGCGTGCATGCCGCGTCCCAAATTGGGCCGCTCTGCGGCTGATCACCATGCGACCAGTGGTGCGTAAGTGGTCTTGCTGCATCGCTTGCCGATTCCTCAGGGCACATCGTTATAGCTCGTAATGCGAAATAAAATGCGCACGCTCTCGATGCGTCGATGCCGCTACAGGGTCCCGCTGTTAGCAATTTTCAACTCTGTGATCTTTCAAAAACGAGTTGAATATTTGACAATAGGGATGCGACACTATTTACCTATCTTCATCGCCATTATCGGTATCAATCGATCGAAGAGACGGATAGTCTCAGATCGGCAATTTGTAGTATTAATGTAAAAGATTCATGGCCACATGAGCGGATGACGTTCCGATAATCTGCAGACGAATCAAAGATTTACGTTTTCATAGCAAAGACGAGGCAGAGCTTTCCCATACCACCGAATTTGCAAACGCTTCGGTCAAATCCTATTGAAATTTTTCGTAATTGTCACTTATCTCCCCTGATCCAGTCACGTTACACGAATGAAACGTTTATAATTCGTCTGCCCAGAAATTTCTGTAACTAATACCGGGCGTGCGATTGGGTACCGCCCGCTCTGTAACAGTTACACCACCGGTTGCTGCGCTGCGGCAGGAGTTTTTTCCGAGGCAATGTGAGACGGGCGGGCGATTGACACGCGTCGAATTTGCCGCGTTAGTTTTATCGCCACCGCCCAATCAAGCAAGGAAAGTCCGAAGGTCAACCGGTTTTTTTGGGGATCGAACTCCAACTCGCAACGCGACGGATTGACTCGGCCGTTGTCGAGCCAACGGATGCATATGGCACTTTTAAAGTGAGGTGTGACAGCGGATTTAGCGTTTGGAGCAGTGAGATTGGTCTGCTGCGGCAAGTATCACAGCTAAGACTTTGGCTGGAGAGTGCAAGGCATGACTCGCGCGAGGCCACTGTTAGTGGCGGTAGCGTCGATCTTGTTTTGACCATCGGCAAATAAATGCCTCCAGGCAGGTACATGTGGAGCGGCTGATCGGGGTTCCTTGACGGTGCCGGACAACCAGCGCCTTGAGAATCGCGGAAGTAGACCCGCCACACTGGTTACAGCCGCCTGTTCCCGACGCGGCGACATTCCTTTCCCTGATTGCAGGTGAAGCTTTGTCGCAAGAGTTGGAAAATCGAATTAAGTATGGCCGAACGCCAGCCAGAATTTACGCGGCGACGGCATTTTCATCTTCTTTAGTAGTGCGAAGGTGCGTACCCGTTCGCCCTGGATTCCGCCGGGGATCGGTCGTCCGCGCCTTTGATAAGGTCACCTTCCCTGTGACCCTGCGGCAACCTGTCTTCGATGTCGGGACGGCGTATGTGAATACCAGCCGTGCCGGTCTGCGCCCCCGCGTGCGCGGCATGCGCATGCCGTAGCCATGGCGTCGGCGAGCAACCGCGACGGCACGATTCGCCACGCCGTTGTGCCTGCATCACCCCCGAGGGATTCCCTTCGGCGTGTAGATAGTTTCGTGAGAAACCTGGTGCGTCGGGCTCCATTGAGCGCCCGGCGGGGAAGCATGCGTCGCCATCAGGCAAGTTGATCGGCGTGAGTTCGCGGCTTATGGCCGCCGGCAAGCGCTCGAGCATCCGGCTCGTGGTTCGGATACTCAAACCCTGCAGGTGTTGGCTTGCAATGGTCAGGCTCTCCTCAGGTTGCAGTTGCTGGCGCTCTGAGTGCATTCGTACATCGCCACACCTTATACGAAACAGGTGTTGCATCTCGGATTTTTAGGCCGTCCGCACATGTCGCGATGATAGTCGCTTACCAATAGTAAGCACTGCTATTCGTTTGGGGTCGCTGAGACCCAATCACTTTCATTTAATCTACTTGGAGCTCCGTTTTGAGAATTCGATTTTTGACGCTCACAATGCTGCTTGTGTCGGCCAGCGCTACCCTGACGGCTTGCGGTGGTGGATCATCCTCTGACGCGGCAGACGCCGCTGCAGTCGCAAACCGTCAACACGGTGGCAAGTCAACGACAAAGCCGACGACAGGTTCGTCGGGCAGTTCATCGAGCGGTTCGTCGACTTCTACGCCTACGACGTCCACCTCGGTCCCGTTCTACGGGGTCAATGGGCATTATGTTCAAGGGGGTGTCTACTCGTCGAACATTCCGCAACAGGTCGCTGACATGAAGGCGATGGGCGTCACGTCGATCCGTCAGGACTGCTACAGCACTGCAGATACGGCCAAGATGGCAACTTTGGTGAGTTCGTTCGCGCCTGTCAAAATCCAGCCGGTCTTTAACGTCTTCCCGACGACCACCGACGAAACTACCGCGTACAACCAGTTCTACGCCTACGGTCAAACCGTGGCTGGTCAACTAGCGGGCAAGGTTGCGGTGATCGAGTTGATGAACGAACCCGAGAACATGTACTTCAAACAGGGGCCCCAGTACGGCGGTCAGGACGTCACTGAATGGGCATCTTCGAACAGTCAGTGGGCTGCATTCCGCGGCGCTGTGCGTGGTTTCTACGCGGGCTTCCGTGCCGTGGATACGACAAAGCAGACTCTCATTGCCAGCCCAAGCGTAGGTTGGCTGCACTACGGAATGCTCGAGGGCCTGTGGAAGGGTGAATCGCCGGATGGTACGACCGGGCATCCGACCGCGACGTGGGATATCACCAACTATCACTGGTACTACGACTTTGGCGACATCCAGAACGCGGGTGGCGTCAACACTCTGGCGGTCATCAAGTCCCTGTTCAATCTCCCGATCCTGCTGTCGGAGATCGGTGTGCAAACCAGTGTGTCGAGTTCCACCTACAACTCGTACGTTGCGTCGAACATCGCCGAGTACGCCAGCAGTGCAAAGACCTACAACATCATCGGCGTTGACTGGTACGAACTCTACAATTTCCAGAATATGAACGGCTTCTATATGGGCTTGTATAACTCGCCCGGCGTAGGCAACGCCGGCCGTGCGACCGCGATGACGACTGCTGTCGCATCGAATCCCACGCCTTGACGGCCTGACTCCCAGGGCGGTCCGGATTGACGCCCTGGGTTTTCCGCGAGCTCCGGATCTTGAGAATTGGAGCTGTGGAAAACATCGAGATGAAGTCTCCGGGGAAGTCGCCGGAACTCCGTGATCTGGAAATGAGATGGCCCACAAGCACGGTGGCGAACATTAATCGCAACCGGGTGTGATGGCGTCGATGCTGCCAGGACAGGTCGTTTCGGCGATGCGCCTCTGTGACCGTTCAAACACAGAACTCTCAGAAGTACGGAATATGCGAGGTCTAGCGGTTACTCGCATCCTGAGCCATCTGCGTGGACCGCTGCATCGCAGATGCGGGTTGGAATTCGCTAAGGTTCCGCTATGCAATAACCGTGATCGCGATATACGCACTCACAGAGAGAAGCAAAAAACCGCCGTGGCATGCATAGCCAGTTCAACCGGCAATGTAGCAATGCCTTCTTCGATCCGAGCAAGACGTACCGCAAGCTGCTCGAAGGTATCCACAGCATGGAAGTCTTCAACGTGACGCTCGCAAAATTGCTGCTTCAGTTGCTCACACTACTCGCCTTATCAGCGCGGCGTTTCGCCCGCCAGGGTAGCAGCGAAACTCGTGCCAACATGTTTCCTCGACGTGCCGAATGCGGGTCTTGATGTAGTGCCTGATGAAGCTCGGGCCGGCCGACCGTCGCGGTACCTAATTTAGCCACGACAATCCCCGCCGCGACATTAGACAGCGCTACTGCTTCGTCGAGCGGAACTCCGGCGCCTAGCGCGGCACTTAGTGTCGCAACGACCGTGTCCCCCGCGCCTGTCACATCGAACACCTCACGTGCGCGCGTCGGCAAATGCAATGGGGCGTGGCTGCGAGCAATCAACGTCATGCCCTTCTCGCTGCGAGTGACGAGTACCGCATCCAGTTCAAGCGCGTCTCTAAGGGCGACACCTTTCCGTTCGATATCGGCTTCACTCTCGCAACGCCCAACGACAGCCTCGAACTCGGAAAGGTTGGGCGTAATGACGGTGGCACCGCGATAACGCTCGAAATCTCTTCCTTTCGGATCGACGATCACGGGTTTGCCCGCTCGGCGAGCAGCGGAAATCAGTTTCTTTGAATCCCGTAGTGATCCTTTGGCGTAATCGGACAAGACGACCGCCTCGACTTCGCGTAACTGCTCCTCAAAGCTGAACATCAACTCGTCGCCATTCAGTTCGGGGAAATGGTCCTCAAAGTCCGCTCTGATCATCTGCTGGTGATGAGAAATAATGCGAAGCTTCGTTATTGTCTTGCTACCCCCCACACGCTGGAGAAAGCACTCGACACCGCCTTCGTGCAGCAACTGTTCAATCCGATCGGCGTGCGCATCCTGCCCAGCGAGGCCAAGAAGACGAACATGGGCTCCCAGCGCCGCTGCGTTAAGCGCGACATTTCCTGCCCCACCCACACGCGTCTCTTCAGTTTGCACATGGACGACGGGAACCGGTGCCTCCGGCGAGATTCGAGAGGTCAAGCCGTGCCAATACCAATCAAGCATGACGTCGCCCACGATCAATAACTGAGCACGGTCAAAATCAGGAAGCGAGAGCTTCGCCGGTGGGTTTCTTGTCATGGTGGCTAAATGATCGAATAAACTTCACCCAAGACGTCGGCCACAGAGGCGACGCTGATTTTTTCCATCACGTACTTTGGATTCCTAGGATATTCAAATCCGAGATTTAGAAACATTCCGCCTTCCCGCCGCGACACAGCAATGACCCCAAGCTCTTTGTTGACGGGACCCCATCGGAACGGATTCGTGGGACCGTGCAGACTGATCATTGGTGTATCCAGCATGGCGGACAAATGCATGATTCCGGTATTGACGCAGATTATGCATTCCGCCTGCCTTACGATTGCAACCACCTCAGTTAAGCTCACCTTGGCCGCCACGCTCACAACCTTCTGGCTGTCGATCAGCTTAACTAATTGTTCTGCACGTGTTGCGTCTTCCGGGCCGCCGGTAATGACGATAGCATATCCTTTCTCGATCAATATGCGCGCAAGGCTGCACCAGTGCTCCATCGGCCATTCGCGCATGGCAAAATTTGTTCCGGATGCCCATGGGTGAAAAACGATATATTTATCGTCAATGACGAAAGGCAAACCGGAGGGCCGAATGTCTTTGGTTATCCGCGGATATTCCGTCGACTCGATCCCCAAGGGGCGCAACAGCTTTCTGAAATTTTCCAGCTCATGAAGGCCATCGCCATGGTCGACGCTGACGTCGTAGGCGTAATGGCGGAATTGATGTCTCGTGTTAAAGCCGATTGTGAACTTCGCCCGCGAAAACGCCGCCAATATCGCCGAAATCCGCGGCCACTGCGAAGTGTCGATCAGGACATCGACGTCGTATTTCCTTATTTCTCTGAGTGCATCGAGCGGCCTGGTCAGCGGGACGACTACGATCTCGTCAAAGCCATCGAACAGATCATAAATGCGCGCATTGCTTCGCGATGCAAATATCACTACTCTGGAAAATTTCTTTACCTTCCTCACCTCAGAGATAATTATCGACGACAGTATCGAGTCGCCGATTGCAGCAAAAGCGAAAATTCCTATTGCCGCGCACTCAGTCGGCAGGCGTCGTTTCTCGCGAAACACTCCTAATAGGTATAAGAAAGCGCCACCGACAATAAGGTCGATGCGCTTCAGAAGGTTTTGTCCGCGCTCATTTTTCATTTCAGGTCCAGTAGCACTTCAACCCAAGAATCCTTCGACTCCCGATAGCAGTTGGCGAACGCCAGACGCCGCCTCTTGCCTTCCGGAGTGAAGCTGATGATCACGAGCAGACGCCAACCGTCGGAGTCGTTGAAACGCCGCACGGTGTGAACGCTGCGAGCCCGCGCTGGATGGTCATCCAGGCTGCCCGACGTTAGTGCTGTACCGTTGAATGGTCGATGATGCAACAGACATCATCCATATCGCAACCGCGGGCGTCTGTGCGGAGCCGAACGTTCAAGTGTCCGCATGTAGGGTTTTGTTCATGTGAGACCAGATGGGACAAACCTTCTGAACATGCAAAGTACTGCTTATAGTGCCAACTCACAAGAATGTTCGACGATAGAATGGCTGTTCCGCGAGCGCATTTAACCAGCCCTTTGGTAATCGTAAAAAGCTTGAGCCGGATGTATTCGTCAGACCTTCCAACGCCCCATTCGGCGTGGGAATGCCCTCTCCAGTATCCGGCGGAGTGCCGAACGGCGCCCGGTCGAATGTTCAACGTTTTCTCTTAGGTCGGCAAATATGACAGAGCACTGCCGTCAATTCTGCCACACCAAAACGGGTAAAAAAATATCTACGCTCGCCCACCCCTCGCCCGCCCAATACCCACGTGCCTTGCCTGACCCAGCTTAGTCCTACGTGCGCTAAACCACAGACTGGGAAGCCGTAAAAGAGGTATTCATATCACACTTGCCCAACGCGGCGTCAATGGACGCGGCTGCGACGAATCGACGAGTGGCGGACCAGGTAGCGATATCAATTCCGAGCCCGGCGATTCGTCGAACCAAAGTCTACCCATGTATCGATTTCGGCCTCAAGCGAGTCCTGGGGCCGCTATCCCGTGATCGACGCGGCGAAGCTTGTCGCACCATCTAGAAGCTAGTTACCCCCGAATCTTGGAGATGGCGCCTTTGAACACGCATATTCTCAATTCCGGATCGTCTCGCGCAGGCAACGAAGATGGCAACTTTTCGCTGCGCGACATGCTCCATCTGTTGCGAGACCATATCTGGACACTGCTGGCATTCGTCGCTATAGCGACGACGCTTGCAACCGCGTACGCCTTCCTCGCGACACCGACCTACTCCGCCGACGTTGTCGTGCGCGTCGACCCGCCGGCTCCACCCGACCAGAATGCGCTAGGCATTTCCCGCCAGGATGGCACCGCGCAGCAACCACCGGGCATGCAGGCGACTGCCGCGGAGATCTCGGTCATGCAGAGCCGTTCCGTGCTGGAGCCGGTGATTCGCCGATTTCAATTCGATGTCGAAGTCGTACCGCACACGTTTCCCGTGCTCGGACGTTTCGCGGAACAATTCGCCTTTCCCGGCCATCCTTCGAAACCGTGGTTCGGATTAGGGTCGTTCGCCTGGGGTGGCGAGAAGCTCCAGATCCCTTCGCTCAATGTGCCCGCGGAGCTCGAGGAGAAGCCGCTCGAACTGACCGCTCTCGACAAAGGACAGTACGAGCTTCGCGCGCCCAACGGAGATATCCTGCTGCGTGGCGAGACGGGCAAGCCCGCGACCGCGCCGGGTGGTCTGTCGATCACGGTGAAGGACCTCGTCGCCAGACCCGGCACCCAGTTCACGATTACCCACCGCAATATGATGGACGCAATCGACAGATTGCGCCGTCAACTGAAGATTGCTGAAGTGACCAAAGACACGGGAATCGTACAGATTTCCTTTGCGTCGAAAGACCGGTTGCTGACCCCGGACGTCGCCGATGCGGTGGCTCAGCAATACATTGCTACTTCCGTTGCCAGCCGCCAGTCCAACGATGAGAAGACACTCAGTTTCATCGACAGCAAGTTGCCGCAGCTGGACAAGGACCTCAAGCGTGCCGAACAGGCGCTGAGCGAATATCAGTCGTCAACCGAGACAATGCGCCCGACTACCGAGGCGCAATCGTATCTGCAGGGCAGCATCGAACTCCAGAAGCGCACGGCAGACCTGCAATTGCAGCGCACGCAAGCGGCGTCGATCTTCACGCCCAACAGCGCTCAGCTCAAGACCATCGACACGCAACTCGCGCAACTGGCCGAGGCAAGACGTGCTTTCGACGCGCGCTTCACCAGCATGCCGACCTCTGAACGGCGCAACGCCGAGTTGACCCGCGATGTGAAAGTGGCCGAAACCATCTATCTGGGTATGGTAACCAAATCCGCCGAGCTGTCCGTGCGCCGCGCAAGCGCGACGGGTGGCGCCCACATTCTCGATGCGGCGATGCAGCCGTATCGACCGATCAAGCCGAACCGCCCGCTGGTAATCGTCGCGGGCTGCGGCCTGGGCTTCTTCGTCGGCGCATTCTTTATCGTGCTGCGACGCTATGCAACAACCGGCGTCACCGACCCGCTCTTTGTCGAACGGCGTCTGGACGTGCCCGTCCTCGGCGAAGTGCTATTCAGCCGGCAGCAGGCTCAACTCGAGAATGAGACCTCGGTGCAAGCCTCACACGGATCGCTATCCGAGCGTGAGAACAGCCCACCGGGTCTGCCCGATCCTAATGCGTTGACGTTGGACCCGCTCGATGCAGAGGGCGCGAGGCCCGCTTTCGCCGCCGGCATGGCACGCGAGGCGGCTGCGCGCATTCTCGCCAGCCGGCTGCCCCACGAGCCGTCAGTCGAGGCGCTTCGCGAAGTACGCACGCAGGTGTGCCGCGATCGCCTGAACAAGAAGAACAACATTGTGATGTTGACGGGTCCGAGTCCGTCCACCGGCAAGAGCTTTGTGGCAGCGAACCTTTCCATACTTCTCACCGAAGTGGGCTTGCGCATCCTGCTCATCGACGCCGACATGCGCCGCGGCAACCTTGCCTCTTTCTTCAAGCAATCCAATCGCGGCGGCCTGTCCGAAGTTCTCCAAGGCAAGCTGCGCAGCACCGATGCCGTCCGGTCCGTAGGCGTTCGCGGCCTCTCCTTTATGTCATGCGGCGCTTATCCGGCCAACCCGTCGGAACTGCTGATGATGCACGACTTCAAGCAGGTGATTGATCAGTTAAGCGAACAGTTCGATCTGGTGTTGGTCGACACCCCGCCGTTCCTGGTGGTGACCGACGCCGCGATCATGGCGCCCCACGCAGGCGCGACCGTCCTCGTGCTTCGCTCCGGCATGCAAAGCGAAGACGAGATCTCCGAAACAGTCAAAAAGCTTCGGCGCGCCGGCGGACGACTTCTGGGGTCAGTCTTCAACGCGATACCCAAGCGGGCCAGCAACTGGAGAAGCTATGAGCAGGCCGCGCAGTACACGCGCACGCTCGACGAGACTAGTGAAGCGTGACGATACACAGCTCTACGGCAACTGCGTTCGCGCAGCTTGCTCCCTGAAACACCTGTCCCAAACAGGGGAAAACAAATGAACGCTGTTACGCTGCTTCGCGCTATCGAGTCGCCGATCGACGAGCGTATCTACGTTACCCAGCCGCATCTCCCGCCGCTCGAAGAATTCATTCCCTATCTCCAGCAGATCTGGGACACCAAGGTGCTGACCAACGGAGGTCCGTTTCACCAACAGTTCGAAGCGGCGCTGTGCAAGTATCTCGGCGTCAAGCACCTCGCGCTGTTCACTAATGGCACGGTAGCGCTACTCACCGCATTGCAGGCGCTGCGCGTGACCGGCGAGGTGATCACGACGCCCTATTCATTCGTTGCGACCGCGCATTCGCTGCTCTGGAACGGCATCAAGCCAGTATTCGTCGATGTCGATCCGCACACGCTGAATCTCGATCCCGCGAAGATCGAAGCGGCCATCACGCCGCAGACCACCGCCATCATGCCGGTGCACTGCTACGGCAAGCCGTGCGATGTCGACGCCATCCAGAAGATCGCCGACAACTACAACCTGAAGGTGATCTACGACGCGGCACATGCTTTCGGCGTTCAGACCAATACCGGAAGCGTGCTTGATCACGGCGACCTCGCCGTTCTCAGCTTCCACGCAACCAAGGTCTTCAATACGTTCGAAGGCGGCGCGATCATCTGCCAGGACGCCAGGACAAAAGAGCGTATCGACCATCTAAAGAATTTCGGTTTCGTCGATGAAGTGACCGTGGTGGCGTCTGGCATCAATGGCAAGATGAGCGAGATCAACGCAGCATTCGGCTTGCTTCAGCTGCAGCACATCGATGATGCGTTGGCACGGCGCGCGCGTATCGACGGGATCTACCGCGAACGACTGCGTGACGTGCGCGGCATCACCTGCGTGCCGAAAGCGGGCGAGAAGGTGGCGAATCACTCTTACTTTCCGATTCTCGTCGGCCCGGACTATCCAATCAGCCGCGACGCGCTGTATCAGAAGTTCCGCGATCACGACATCTACGCGCGCCGCTATTTCTATCCGCTGATCTCGGACTTTCCGATCTATCGCAACCTGCCTTCGGCGCGCCCCGAAAACCTCCCGGTCGCGCGAGCCGCTTCGCAACAGATACTGTGCTTGCCCCTATTCCCTGCACTGACCGACGATATGCTCGATCGCATCGTCGGGATCATCTCGGATGCCTAAAGGTAATGAAGCTCACGATCATGCCGCCCTACCTGATTCCGTATATCGGATATTTGCAACCGGCGGCGGCCGTCGACGGGGCCGTCCCCTACGACGACGTGAATTTCATCGAGAATAACTCTCGTCCCCGTTCGGGCCGGTTTGATCGACGCAAAACGCCTGGCCGGCATGTCTTGGCACGTTTCTGAAATAGCGGCGGCCAACTACCGAACGGGCGAGTGAAAACTGGATCCGAGCGCTGACGAAAGATGTCCGCCGGCAGCTCGAATTCATTCACGCTTGCTGCCCCGGTTGCAAGCCATCTCTGGAATTCCATGAAACAGAGCATTTCCTCGCACGCCGACCTGTACTATTTCATCTGGGCATTCGCTATGCCGGTGACGTCGGTACTGATCATGCCCTCCGTCCAGGGGACGACGCTCGGCTACCTGATGTGTTTCCTTTCATTGCCGGTGGCGTTGGCATGCGCCGGCGCTTCACGCAGCCGATATGTCAACTTCCTGATTGTCGCGGCGCTGGTATGGACGTTTTTCTTCCTGGCTTCCCAGCTCGCTGACTCCGCACTCACCTACGAGCCTGACCTGACGAAAGTGGTGCTCATCGACAATAACGACGTGTCCACCTTCGTCCTGAGAAAGAGCCTATTCACGCAGACAATCTATCTTGCTGCCGTCGTGCTCTATGCGTCATACGTCTATATTTTCTACAAGCCATCGTGGCAACAGTGGCTGCTAGCTTCGGCGGCGATTTTTGCCGCGTACGGCATCTATGAAGTGATCTACTTCATCGTGATGGGCCGGCCTGGGGACTTTATTTCCAACCGGGGCTACGGCGCGGACTTCCCGAATAACGGCGTTACCAAACCGGAAGGTGCCGCGACTGGAACTTCCATCCAGCGGATCGATGTCGCCGGTCTCACTGTACAACGGCTAAAGAGCCTTACCGGTGAACCGTCGATGTATGCCATGTCGATGTTCCCGTTCTGGGTTTACTTCAATGCGATGTCGAAGAGACGCCTGCCAGTGTGGATCATCGGTGCGTCGCTCGTCATGAGTACTTCGTCGACAGCTTTTATTGGCTATGTCGTTTATTTCCTCATCCGACTGCGAAAGATTCGCTTCCATCCGATCAAGTTTCTAGCCGGTGCATTGGTGCTCTTCGTGGTGGCCTATCTGGCAAGCGACTACATTGGCGATCTCTTTCAACAGATGGTCGTGGACAAGCTGGACGGCACCAACGTATCCGGCGCCGAAAGATCGGACCTTTTTCACGATTCCGTGGGCATGTGGGCGAGCGGATCGCTTGCCAACCAACTGTTCGGGGTCGGCTTCGGTTATATACGATCGACTGATCTTTTTTCGACCCTATTGGTCAACACAGGGGTCGTAGGACTGGCTCTCGTGAGCGTGCTGATTCTGTACCCGGCGTTCAAGCTCGATTGGTCGACCGAGGGAATCGCATTACGCCAGTGTTGCGTCACGACATGGGTGATGATGATGATATCGGTGCCGGAGTTTTCCTATCTCGCGCCATGGACTTTCGTCGCCATCGCTTATGCCCGGGTACGCGCCGACAAATTGGCAGCGCGCAGGAGTAGCGGCGCGCTGCCGGGCGGTCGCTCAGTCAATGATCGGCGACTGACAACGCGAAGCCGGCTCTGAGTCCTTTGAACACGCTCGACCTGGCTGCCGGAGAAAACTTTACGCACTTGACGGTCAACGTCAGGATCGCATAAGTAATGGCAATGGCACGATGTGCGGGCGCAAGATGCTTGCGGCTGAAATAAACGCGATTGCGCGCCGTATAGAACAGGCTAAACGGGCTTTCATTGCCGCCGGTAGAGACGGCCACCTTGTGACCGACACTCGATGTCGGAACGTACAGCAGGCCGATGTCCGCGCCTTTCATGCGCCAGACGAAGTCGCTGTCGTCGTAATAGACAAAGTACTTTTCGTCCATCATCCCGATCTTCTGGAAGATGCTTTTGTGCAGCAACATAAAGCACGTCGGCGCGTACTCCGTAAACATTTCCTCGTCGAACTGCCCGCGATCTTCTTTCCGGTCGCCCACGTGCGGTGTGGTGGCCGTAAGCGGCGAGAACCTTCCACCCGCACACCATATGCGATTGGTGCCGTGATAGGTGATCTTGGGCACGGCGGCCAAAGCGCCTGCTTCCTCCGTGTGCCGTACCAGTCCTGCGATTACGCCGGAATCCGGAAAGTCGGTGTCGTTGTTGGCCAGCAGAACGTACTCGCATCCGTCGGCGAGTGCCATTTCGATACCCTGATTGTTGCCGCGCGCAACGCCGACATTATCGTTATTGAACACGATGTCAGCATGGATGCCACTGAGAGTCGCGAGTTCGCGCGACATCACGCTCCCCGTATCCTTTTCGCTGTTGTCGATCACGTACAGCCTGAAATTCGCATCGCGCTGGGCGGTGAGACTCTTGAAGAAGTCGGGAAGTACAGAGTCAGATCGATACAGTACGGTGACAATCCCGATCAGCGGCGAACCATATCTCGTTGACATATCGCTTCCTTCAAATGAGTTGCGGAGGCGGTCATCGCATGCCTCCGTCGTGGTGTGACGGTCTCGTCCTGTATCAGGCCGCGCGTTCACAGCCTTTATAAAGACCCTTCTCCCGCATCTCGGCAATGCTCTTCTCGTAGGTATCGGCCATCACCTGCTGCTGGTCGACCCAATGGGCAAAGCGAGTGATGCCTTCACTGAACGACACCTTGGGCTCGAAGCCGAGCATGTCCTTAGCCTTGGTCAAATCGGCATAGACGTGCCGGACATCGCCCAGACGGAATGCGCCTGTCACGGCGATGCTGACATCGCTGGCATACACGTCGCACAGTGTCCTGGCAACGTCCATGACTGAAGTGCGCACGCCGGAGCCGATGCCGAAAACGTTGTCTGCCGCATTGGCGTTCGTGAGTGCTGCATAGGTCGCATCGACCACGTCGTCGATATAGACGAAGTCGCGGCTTTCCTGGCCGTCCTCGAAAATATTGATCGGATTGCCGTTTTTGATGCGCGTCGAAAAGATCGAGAGAATGCCCGTATAAGGATTGGAAAGCGACTGGCCCGGGCCGTAGACATTCTGGTAACGCAATGCCGAAGCAGCGATGCCGATCGAACGGCAAGTCGTCATCACCATCTGTTCCTGAGTTTGCTTGGTAATGCCATAAAGCGACGTCGGATGGATTTTCGACTCCTCGTCGGTCGGCACGCATTCCATTGGGTCGCCGCTTATCGGGCAGAGGTGCTCGAACTGGCCTTCGAGCATATCCTTTTCCTTGCGTGGACCAGGATACAAAATGCCGGAGGCCGAAGAGCGATACTTTCCCTCGCCGTAAATCGCACGCGATGAGGCGACGACCACGTTGCGCACGGTATTGCTGCTGTTCTTCACCAGTATGTCGAGGATCAACGCCGTGCCGTGCACGTTCACGTCGACATAGCGATCGACCTCGTACATCGATTGGCCCGTACCCGTCTCGGCGGCAAGATGAACGATCGCGTCCTGCCCCTGCATCACACGCTCGAGAACCGCCCGGTCGGTCACCGACCCTTTCACGAAGTGCACGCTTTCCGGCAACGACGCGAAGATCGCAGATGTGACACTGGGATTATCCCCGTGAATCTGAGGGGAAAGGTTATCGAGCACCGTTACTTTCGCATTGTCGGCGCAGAGCTTGCGCGCCAGACTTGAGCCGATAAAGCCGGCGCCACCCGTAATCAGGACTTTCATCGTTTCTCCCTTTCCCAACATTTCGTTTCGAAGTTGTAGCGCTTCATGATTTGCGCCGGATTGCCTGCGACCACGCAATAGTCGGGAACGTCGCGGATCACTACCGAGTGGGCGCCCACCACGACGTGACGGCCGATCTTCACGTTGGGCAAGATGACCGCGCCAAAGCCAATGAACGCGCCCTGCCCGATCCGCACATAATTGCCTCGCGTGCGAATACGCTCGCCGATACGGGTGGCGTCGTTGACGTCTTCGTAGGGATGCTCGATATCGACGATGGCAACGTTGCCGGTAATGGTCGCGCCGTCGCCGATCTCGATTGAAGAGCCGCATACGATGTGCACGTTCTGCTCGATATTGACGCGGCTTCCAATCGTGAGCTGCGGCGGCGCAGCGGGATCCGTCACCACAAGTTCGATGCGCGCGCCGGGCCGGATCAATACACGCTCGCCGATCGACGCATGGTGTACGTTGACAAGCAGCATGGGACGAAAGATCGTTGTCTTCGCGCCGACCGACTGGAATATATGTGCGTACCAGACACGCGTTTTTAGCCGATACCACGCTAATAGCGCCCGGTTACACAAATCGAGCAGCCTCACCTTGGTCGCGGCGGGCCGCTCGTTCTCCTGTACGGTCGTACTCATGCGTTGATCCGTTGTCGTCCGGCCATCTGCTTGAGCCGCCTATAGACCGTGCGCAATACACGTGGCCAACGGCGCATGGCGTACAGAACCAGCTGTTTCATGCCGATTTTTGATGCACGCCAGCTCGATTCAATGCAATCCTCAAAGCCGTCGTCGCGTCCATGCTCCAGATAGAAGATGGCCGAGGTCAGATAAAACCGTGCGCGCCCGCGGTTGACCGCGTCGCTCGCCACGCCGAGGTCGGCTGCGATCTGGCAGGTCTGGATCATGTCATTCATGCTTTCCCTGTGACGCTCGGGATTCTTGATTCCCAAGGAGGTCATACCGGTCCGGTTGACGCGGTACAGGCCCAACTCTTCGTCCAGGTAGCAGCCTTGCGATCCAAACACCACCTGCAGTAGATGAGCCAGATCAGAGACTGCTTTCAGACCTACGTCAACGGGGCTGCGATGGCGCAAGTGAGCCCGATACATTTCCGAGCTATGAAAGAAGTACGGCCCGTTCTTGATAAGGTATTCAGCGTCGAACGTTGCTGGTTTTCTTTGGGGCAACGGATACAGCACGGGTTCCAACGTGTCCTGATCCACCGTGCGCATTCTATGGACGACCAGACCACATTCCGGGTGCGTTCTTAAGAAGTCAAGTTGGCGCTGCAACTTGCCTGGAAGCATGACATCGTCGCCGTCGATGTTCGCAATGAATTCGCCCTTTGCCATCGCAACGGTATCGGCGAAGTTCGCTGCACAGCCGACGTTGGTGTCGTGCGAAATGACCTTGATCAAATCCGGATAGCGCGATCGAAACGATTCGATAATGTCCAGGGAACTGTCGGGCGAATTATCGTCACCCACGATAACCTCGAATGGCACGTCGAGTTTCTGGTCAAGTACGCTTTGGAGGCACGCACCGACATACTCGTCTTGCCGGTAACAAAGCACGATGACCGACAACACGGGCACGGCTTGCTCGTGGACCGGAGCGTGAAGGTTAGTATCCATGCTGTTTGTCTCAGTTGAAGACCAGCCGCCCGGCCAGGTGGCGAGCCTTTCGTTGTATGATCGGCGAGACCGCGATGGTCAATGCAGCCATGGCGAGCCACGCTCCAGATAAAACAAAGAACAGACCAATACGTGAACAGTTGGTCAAGTCCGCAAGACTCAGCAACAGTCCGACGGGTGTGAGCGCGGCGATGCGCGCAGCGAGGCCCCAATACCAACTCGAGTTGATACCGGGGATAAACTTTCGGTGAACGATCGCAACCCAACCAAACAGGAGCAGAAAGTTCATCGCCGCCCATGCATAAGCTGCACCGACCGCACCGAGATGAATTCCGCCAAATAGCACCGCAGGCGCATAGAGCATGAGAAAGCCGATATTGCCTTTTAGATGGAGAGACAGATCTCCTTTCGCGTACTGCACGATGAAAGCCAGAGAAGCGATCGCCGAGAATGCGTTTCCAGCTGCATAGCACTGCATCGTACGCAATGCTTCGGGACTCAATGGTGCGCTTGCAGACCAGAATCGAAGCACGGCCTCAGGCGCACAGATAAACACTGCCGCGACCGGGATCACCGCCAATGACGTCAGTTCGGTGGCCAGCGCATACATCTCGCGAATTTTTTCCCCGCCACCGAAGGTTTCCGTGGTCAGCCGTGGAATGAATGCCTGTTGAATTGGATTTGCCAGCAACAGGATTCCGCTTGCCAATAGGGTGGCCAAGCTGAATACCGCGAAATCCGCCAGCGGCAAAATTTTCGAGAGAGCGATCTTGTCGATCTGTGTAGTACACGCCCAGATCACCGTCGCCAATGCAATCGAAAGCGACAGCTTTGCGCGCGACGAGAGTACTTTCCATGAGAAACGCGTGGACACGAACGGTATGTCGATCGTACGGCCGAGCAGCATGCGCATCGCGATTGCTTCTACGACAATTGCCAGAAGCTGCCAAACAAAGAAGAACTCGATACGTGGCCAGATCATGATGATCGGCACAACGAGCACCGTGCGTATCACGGCGAAGGTGATGACAATTCCGTTGAGTGCCACTTGTCGATCGATGCCGACCACGCCCCCGCGGTACAGAGCACCGAGCCACCGTGCGATGGCAGTCAGCATCATCAGCACAAACGCTGTGCGAATCACGCTCGGCGGCAACGTGGATGCATTCAACCATCGTTCGGCGAAATAAGGCGCGATGACAATCGACAAGACGAACAGGATCGCGCTTGTGCCGAGAATCAGCTTTTCCAGCGATTCCAGCAACAGTCCGACCTCAGCTTTCGAACCGGTGCCGGCCCGCAGGCTGCCGAGCTCGCGGCACAACGTGGGAGAAAGCCCGAAATCGAGAACGAGCACCCATGCGAGAACCACCGCATTGATGGCGATCAGCCCATAGGCCTCCACCCCGAGATGATGCACGTATATCGGGACCATGACGATGCCGAGCAACGCGGTCACCATCTGTCCAACGAAATTTGCGAGCAGGGTTCGTCTCAACATCGCGGTCTGCCAGTAAATTAGGTAAGGGCTGAAGGTACCGCCCGAGTCGCCGCGAATTCTGAATTTGACATCGTTAATATCAACTCAATGCGAACGCGTCTCAGGGCGAGCGTTTGATCTACCAAGCGACCGAAAGATGCCACCCCATTCCGGCCGGTCGAAGCCGGAATGACAATTCACGCTGAGCGCAACGCGTATCGGAGATAGGGAAAAATCACTACTTGTGAAACTTGGTGTACTACCAAAGTATTTGATGCGGTCTGCGGGCGTATCGCGACGATCGGCAAACACCCTTCGACTGCGAGAACAGACCCGCAAGTGAACACCTCGCGCAAGTCACATGACGATGCGCATCACTGCGGTCTACGCCTGAAGCGTACCTGTCCAGCCTCAATTTAAATGTGCGGCGGCGCACGTTCAGCAAGTTGCGTATCGGTTACCGCATGGAAGTCGCAAGCGGCTGCAGTCCATTTGGACACGACGAGATCAACGGCTTGGCCACGCCACCTGATCCTTCGGAAGATTAAGCAAATACTGACCGTATGCGTTCTTCGCAAGCGGTTTGGCGAGTTGGAGTAACTGCTCCTCGTCGATCCAATGTCGGCGGAATGCAATCTCCTCCGGGCACGCCACCACCAAGCCTTGACGCTTTTGCAGTGTTTCGATAAACGTGGCCGCCTCGATTAGCGAATCGTGCGTGCCGGTATCGAGCCACGCGTAACCACGGCCCATGATTTCGACTTCGAGCGCTTCGCGCCGCAGATAGCATGAGTTGACATCGGTAATCTCGAGTTCGCCGCGCGACGATGGCTTGATGTCCGCGGCAATGTCGCAGACCTGCTTGTCGTAGAAGTACAGACCCGTGACCGCGTAGTTCGAACGCGGCTTGACCGGCTTCTCTTCGATTGATAACGCGCGGAACTGCCTGTCGAATTCGACCACGCCATAACGCTCAGGATCGTGCACGTGGTACGCGAAGACCGTGGCGCCGTCGGTTTTCTCGCTCGCGCGCTCGAGCTGCTTCGCGAGATCGTGGCCGTAGAAAATGTTGTCGCCGAGAATCAGCGCCGACGGATCGTTGCCCACAAAATCCCGGCCGATGATGAACGCCTGCGCGAGCCCATCCGGCGACGGCTGAACCGCGTACTGGATATTCATGCCCCACTGGCTGCCGTCGCCCAGCATTGCTTCGAAGCGCGGCGTGTCCTGCGGCGTCGAAATGATCAGCACGTCGCGAATGCCCGCCACCATCAGCGTGG